>JAEIGA010000670.1_pt1 | contig 50631 bp, 55 predicted proteins | sample 9270691 | NCBI WGS metagenome assembly JAEIGA01 (sample SAMN17057246, study PRJNA624740) | gut metagenome | biome: biome; isolation source: fecal sample | host: Bos grunniens | place: China: Xizang | collected 2019 | reverse complement strand
GACCGATGCTGACGGCTTGGAAACCGATTTTACAATCAGCACCGATAAAAAGACGGTGGGCGAGGCTCTGCTTGAGGAAAACCTCATAGCGGGAGACGACGGCAAGTACGGACTCTATGTAAAAACCGTAAACGGAGTCACCCTCGATTACGATAAAGACGGAATGTATTGGGCGTTTTACGAGAACGGTCAGTATGCTTCTAAGGGTGTCGAGTCCACAGAGGTTACCGCTGGTGCTGAATATGCCTTTAAGGCGGAAAAATAGCCTTGAAGCTAAATATTAAGGAAATTGCCGTTTTCGCCCTTTTGGGGGCGCTGATGTACTCCACTAAAATAGCAATGGAAGTACTCCCTAACGTGCATCTTTTAGGGATGTTTATTGTGGCGATAACGGTAGTTTACAGGAAAAAAGCGCTGTATCCTATTTATGTATATGTCTTTATAAACGGTTTTTTTTCGGGCCTTGCTATGTGGTGGATACCCTATCTTTACATATGGGCTGTCCTTTGGGGAGCGGTAATGCTGTTGCCTGAAAATATCCCGACAAAGGCAAAACCCATTGTTTATATGACGGTCTGCGCATTGCACGGCTTTTTATTCGGCACCCTTTACGCCCCCGCTCAGGCGCTTTTGTTCGGGCTTGATTTTAAGGGCACCATAGCCTGGATTGCCGCAGGACTGCCCTGGGACTTTGTTCACGGGGTCAGCAATTTTATCTGCGGAATTCTTATCTGCCCGATTATAGCGGTGCTTAAGCACTCGGAAAGATATATAACGAGGAATTGAAAAACCTTTTGCCCGATTTTTCGGGCAGAAGGTTTTTATAATATATATCCAATGTATTTTAAAATTTAAAACCTTTTTATGTATTTCTTGACATATTGCCCCTGCGGTGGTAATATTATTAAGATGATTCGTTTGTTTGTATTATACGGTTTTTGTATATCAGGCATTTTTCCCTTTCGGGTGCTTAGAAAGGGTCGGATATATCGCGGGGGAAACTGCACGGCTCCCGTCCGCTTTGTTGTAAAGTACAATACCGTGCTTATATATAGGAGGTTAATAAAAAATGGGTGAAACAGCGATATATATTATTTTAGCTGTTGTCGCCGTTGTGCTTGCCGTAATCGGCTTTTTTGCAGGCTCTGCATACCGCCGCAAAACCTCGGAGGCTACTTTAGGCTCTGCCGAGGAAGAGGCAAAGCGCATTTTAAGCGACGCTATGAAAACCGCCGAAGCTAAGAAAAAAGAGGCTTTGGTAGAAGCAAAGGACGAAATTTTTAGACTCAGACAGGATGCGGATAAGGACATCCGTGAACGCAGAAGCGAGGTACAGCGGCAGGAACACCGCTTACAGCAAAAGGAGGAAACTCTCGACCGTAAAATCGACAATCTTGAGGTCAAAGAAGAAAAGCTTGCCGAGCGTTCTAAGGAAATTGACGAAAAGCTCCAGGAATGCGACAGAATAAGGCAAAGTCAGCTGGAAATGCTTGAAAGGATTTCGGGCTACAGCAAGGAACAGGCAAAGGCACATTTACTTGAACTGCTTGATGGTGAATTAAACCACGAAAAGGCGGTTAAAATACTTGACTATGAGCAGAGAATTAAGGAAGACTCCGACCGTCTTGCCAAGAATATTATAGGCCATGCAATACAGCGCTGTGCTGCCGACCATTCTTCCGAAATGACCGTTTCGGTAGTAGCGCTCCCCAGTGACGAAATGAAGGGAAGAATCATCGGCCGTGAGGGACGCAATATCCGTGCCCTTGAAACCGCAACCGGTGTTGACCTTATTATAGACGATACTCCCGAGGCAATTACCCTTTCAAGCTTTGACCCCATAAGGCGTGAGATTGCCCGCGTGACCCTTGAAAAGCTTATACTTGACGGACGCATTCATCCTGCAAGAATTGAGGAAACCGTAGCCAAGGCCACTGCCGAGGTTGAGGCCACCATCAAGCAGGAGGGTGAGCGTGCCATGATAGAGGCGGGCATTCATAACCTGCATCCCGAGCTTATAAAGCTTCTGGGTAAACTGCGCTACCGTACAAGCTACGGGCAGAATGTTCTTAACCATTCTCTTGAGGTTTGCCACCTTTCGGGACTTATGGCGGCGGAGCTGGGCGAGGATGTAACCCTTGCCAAGCGTGCGGGACTGCTTCACGATATAGGCAAGGCTCTTGACCATGAGCAGGAGGGCACACACATCCAGCTTGGTGTTGAGGCGGCGAAAAAATACCGTGAAAGCGAAACGGTTATTCACGCAATTCACGCCCACCACGGCGAGGTTGAGGCCAAGACCGTTATCGCCTGCATAGTTCAGGCGGCGGATGCGATTTCTGCCGCAAGACCAGGAGCAAGAAGAGAGAATATCGAGAACTACATAAAGCGACTCGAAAAGCTTGAGGAAATCGCAAATTCATTCGGCGGTGTTGAAGGCTCTTATGCTATTCAGGCGGGCCGTGAGATACGTATAATCGTAAAACCTGAGGCGGTTTCGGACGACCAGATGGTGCTTATGGCTCACGATATTTCGTCCCGAATTGAAAATGAGCTTGAATATCCGGGACAAATCAAGGTAAATGTAATCAGGGAAAGCCGAGTAGTAGATTACGCAAAATAGTAACAAGTATATATCGGAGCTGTCGCAGGAATTTTCATTCCGTAAGCGGCAGCTTCATTTTTTTGGAAATTTTTAAAAATAATGCTTGACTAATACCGACAAGTGATATATAATTAGTAATTACTAATGATGATGGGGTAATGTGCGCCTATTATAGTTTATTATATGTTTTTCCTTTTATTACAGCCGCCCTTTACCCTGACTGTTTATGCTATTGCGGCGCTGCCGTAAAATATTTGGAGGAGTGATTGCAAACCTATGGAGTCAACTTCAATGGTTAAACCTGTCAAGTTGGGTAAAAACACTCGAATGACCTTCTCGAAAATTAATGAAGTCATCGATATGCCTAATCTTATTGAGATTCAGAAGGATTCGTACAAATGGTTTGTCGAGGAGGGTCTCAAGGAAGTTTTCAGGGATATGTCAGACATTACCGATTACAGCGGTAATCTTCGCCTGAGCTTTGTTGATTATCATCTTGACGACACACCGAAATACGATGTCACCGAGTGTAAGGCACGGGATACGACTTACGCCGCCCCACTTAGAGTGACTGCTCGTCTCATTAATGTTGAGAGGGATGAGATTAAGGAGAGCGAGGTCTCGATGGGAGATTTCCCGCTTATGACAGAGGCGGGAACCTTCGTAATTAACGGTGCAGAGCGTGCCGTTGTCTCTCAGCTTGTCCGTTCCCCCGGTGCTTATTATGCAGAGAAAACCGATGAAAAAACCGGTAAAAGGCTTTTTTCTTCAACAATTATTCCTAACCGAGGCGCTTGGCTTGAGTATGAAACCTCGGCTAATGATGTGCTTTATGTCCGTATAGACAAAAATCGCAAGCTACCCATTACTACCTTTGTCCGTGCCTTAGGTCTTGGCTCCAACGAGCAGATAAGGGAGCTTTTCGGCGAGGACGAAAGGCTTTCGGCAACCTTAGAGGCGGACGATACAAAGACTGTTGAGGATGCACTTGTTGAGGTTTACAAGAAGCTCCGTCCCAGCGAGCCTGTAACTATCGAAGGTGCTAAAAGCTATCTTGAACAGCTTTTCTTTGATGCCCACCGTTATGATATTTCAAGGGTCGGCCGCTATAAATACAATAAAAAATTAGCCATTGGCGCCCGTATCAGAGGCGCTGTGCTGTCACGCCCTGTAATCGACCCTATGACCGGCGAGATTCTGGCGGATGCCGATACCACTGTAAGCCGTGAGCTGGCAGAGGAAATTGAGAGAAAGGGAGCACTCTCGGCATACATTAATGTAATGGATAACGAGGGTAATGTTTCTGAGGTTAAGGTTCTCTCAAACGGTATGGTAAATCTTTCGGATTTCACCGATTTCACCGCAGAGGAATTAGAGGAGCTTGACTCCTTAGGCATTAATGAGAAGGTTTCCTTTACCGCTTTGAAGGAGCTGCTCGAAACGGCTAACAGCAAAGAGGAGCTTCGTGAGGCTATAATTGAACACGCAGACGACCTTATTCCGAAGCATATCACACTTGATGATATTTTTGCTTCTGTCAGCTATTTTGTAGGTCTTCCCCATAATGTGGGAAGTACCGACGATATCGACCATTTAGGCAATCGTCGTATCCGTTCGGTAGGGGAGCTTTTGCAGAACCAGTTCCGTATAGGTATTTCCCGTATGGAGAGGGTAGTACGGGAGAAAATGACCCTTCAGGCTCAGGATCCTGATAGTATTACTCCCCAGTCTCTGATAAATATCCGTCCTGTTGTGGCGGCGATTAAGGAGTTCTTTGGTTCTTCTCCGCTGTCCCAGTTTATGGACCAGACAAACCCCCTCTCTGAGCTTACCCACAAGCGCCGTCTTTCGGCGTTGGGTCCCGGCGGACTTTCCCGTGACCGCGCGTCCTTCGAGGTTCGTGACGTTCACTACACCCATTATGGCAGAATGTGTCCTATCGAGACTCCTGAAGGACCCAACATCGGTCTTATTTCCTATCTTGCAACCTTTGCTAAGATTAACAAATACGGCTTTATTGAGACCCCCTTCCGCAAGGTTGATAAGGCAACAGGCAGGGTGCTTGACGAGGTTCAGTATATGACCGCAGACGAAGAGGACGAGTATGTTGTAGCTCAGGCTAACGAGCCGCTGGACGAGAACGGTTGCTTTATCAACAAAAAGGTAAACTCCCGTTATCTTGACGGCTTCCATGAGGTTGAGGCATCCCGTGCCGACTATATGGATGTTTCGCCCAAGATGGTGGTTTCGGTTGCAACTGCAATGATTCCCTTCCTTGAGAATGATGATACCAACCGTGCGCTGATGGGCTCTAACATGCAGAAGCAGGCTGTTCCGCTTCTCCGACCTGAAAACCCGATTGTTGCAACAGGTATGGAATACAAGGCGGCGGTAGACTCGGGCGTTGTTGTGCTTGCAAAGCGTGCGGGCGAGGTCACCTATGTCAGTGCCGATTATATTAAGATTCGTGCTAAGAACGGCGAGATTGACGAATACAAGCTTATTAAGTTCCTGCGCTCAAACCACGGCACCTGTATTAACCAGCGCTCCGTGGTAGCTGTGGGTCAGCAGGTTGAAGAGCATGAGGTTATAGCCGACGGCCCCGCTACAAACGGCGGCGAGATTTCCCTTGGCAGAAACGCCCTTATCGGCTTTATGACCTGGGAGGGCTACAACTATGAGGACGCCGTTCTTATTAACGAGCGTCTTGTCCGTGACGATGTTTACACCTCTATTCATATTGAGGAATATGAGCTTGAGGCGAGAGATACCAAACTCGGACCCGAGGAAATTACAAGAGATATTCCCAATGTGGGCGAGGACGCACTTAAGGACCTTGACGAGCGTGGAATTATCCGCATAGGCGCCGAGGTTACCGCAGGCGATATACTTGTAGGCAAGGTTACACCTAAGGGTGAGACCGAGCTTACCGCCGAGGAAAGACTGCTCCGTGCAATCTTCGGTGAAAAGGCACGGGAGGTCAGAGATACTTCTCTGCGTGTTCCCCACGGCGAATACGGCACAATAGTTGATGTTAAGGTATTCACAAGGGAAAATTCCTCTGAATTAAGCCCCGGTGTAAATGTTGTTGTTCGTTGCTACATCGCACAGAAGCGCAAGATTTCTGTGGGCGATAAGATGGCGGGTCGCCATGGTAATAAGGGCGTTGTTTCCCGCATACTACCAAGTGAAGATATGCCCTTCCTGCCCGACGGCACACCCCTTGATATAGTTCTTAACCCCTTGGGCGTTCCGTCCCGTATGAATATCGGTCAGGTGCTTGAGGTTCACTTAGGCTATGCCGCAAGAGCGCTGGGCTGGAATATCTGCACCCCTGTATTTGACGGTGCTCATGAGGACGATATCAGACAGTGTTTCTGCTTGGCGGAGGAATTTACAAAGTCGGATGACTATAAGGATAAGGATACCGCGGGGCTTGATTTTTCCCGCATTCCCCTTAATGCCGACGCTAAAACACAGCTGTTTGACGGACGCACGGGTGAGCCCTTTGACAACCCCGTAACCGTTGGATATATGTATTATCTCAAGCTCCATCACCTTGTTGATGATAAGATTCACGCCCGTTCCACAGGCCCGTACTCCCTTGTTACCCAGCAGCCGCTGGGCGGTAAGGCACAGTTCGGCGGTCAGCGTTTCGGAGAAATGGAAGTTTGGGCGCTTGAAGCTTACGGTGCGGCCTATACTCTTCAGGAAATTCTTACCGTTAAGTCGGACGATGTTGTGGGCAGAGTAAAGACCTACGAGTCAATCGTTAAGGGTCAGAACATTCCGAAGCCGGGCGTACCCGAGTCCTTCAAGGTTCTTATTAAGGAGCTTCAGTCCTTGGGCCTTGATGTTAAGGTGCTTGATAAGGCTGAGAACGAAATCGATTTAAAGCAGAGCTTTGACGATGACGAAGATATCGGCCTCGGCTCACCGGTTATTTCTGAGGAAGAGGATACCGATTTTGAAAATAACACCGTTGCCGACGATTTGACAGGCTTCGGTCTTGAGGACGAAAACGGCGATGCGATTGCCGATGATATTGACGAATTCGCATCCGACGATGATGAATTTGATGACGAAATGTAACGGAGGGCAAATATGGCAGAAATTGAATTTGAATCAATAAAAATCGGACTTGCGTCTCCCGAACAGATAAGAAGCTGGTCTCACGGTGAGGTTACCAAGCCCGAGACAATCAACTACCGCACCTTAAAGCCCGAGCAGGGCGGTCTCTTCTGCGAGCGCATTTTCGGGCCCCAGAAGGACTGGGAATGTCACTGCGGTAAGTATAAGCGCATTCGTTATAAGGGCAAGGTTTGCGAGCGCTGCGGTGTTGAGGTTACCCGTGCGAAGGTGCGTAGAGAGCGTATGGGCTCTATTGAGCTCGCCGCTCCCGTTTCCCACATTTGGTATTTCAAAACCATTCCCTCCCGTATGGGCTTGGTGCTTGATATAACCCCAAAAGCGCTTGAGCAGGTACTTTATTTCTCGCAGTATATTGTTACCGACCCCGGTACTACCCCTCTTGAGAAGAAACAGCTTTTAAACGAAAAGCAGTACCGTGATATGCGTGAAAAATATGAGGACGATTTTGAAGCAGGAATGGGCGCAGAGGCTATTAAAAAGCTCCTTTGCGAAATCGACCTTGATAAAACCTGCGAGGAATTAAGAAACGAGCTTGAAAACGCTACAGGTCAAAAGAGCGTACGCCTTTTAAAGCGCCTTGAGGTGTTAGAGGCATTCAGGCAGTCAGGCAACCGTCCCGAGTGGATGATTCTTGATGTTATTCCCGTAATTCCCCCCGATTTGCGCCCAATGGTACAGCTTGACGGCGGACGCTTCGCCACAAGCGACTTAAACGACCTTTACAGACGGGTTATTAACCGTAATAACCGTCTTAAGAGACTCTTAGAGCTTAAGGCTCCCGATATAATCGTTCGCAACGAGAAGCGTATGCTTCAAGAGGCGGTAGACGCCCTTATTGACAACGGTAGACGTGGCAAGCCCGTAACAGGGCCTAATAACCGTCCGCTTAAGTCCCTTTCGGATATGCTTAAGGGTAAGCAGGGCCGTTTCCGTCAGAACCTGCTCGGTAAGCGTGTTGACTATTCGGGCCGTTCGGTTATCGTAGTAGGGCCTGAGCTTAAGATGTACCAGTGTGGTCTTCCTAAGGAAATGGCGCTTGAGCTTTTCAAGCCCTTCGTTATGAAGCGCCTTGTGGAAACAAAGGCGGTCACTAATATTAAGACTGCAAGGAAGATGGTAGAGCGTGCCTCAAACGAGGTTTGGGATGCACTCGAAATGGTAATCAAAGAGCATCCTGTGCTCCTTAACCGTGCACCTACACTTCACAGACTGGGTATTCAGGCATTCGAGCCTGTACTTGTTGAGGGTAGGGCGTTAAAGCTTCATCCCCTTGTATGTACCGCATACAACGCCGACTTCGATGGCGACCAGATGGCGGTCCATGTTCCCTTGTCGGCAGAGGCTCAGGCAGAGGCTCGCTTCCTTATGCTTGCCGCCAACAATCTTCTAAAGCCCTCTGACGGTAAGCCCGTTACCGTTCCTACACAGGATATGGTACTCGGCTCTTACTACCTCACTCTTGTTAAGTCGGAAGAAAAGGGTACTAATAAGGTCTTCCGTGATAAGAACGAGGCTATTATGGCATACAGCGATAATCTTATCGGTCTGCATGCTCCTATAAGGGTGCGTATGACTAATGCCGAGGGCGAAAGCGGTCTTGTTTGGACAACTGTGGGCTTTATAATCTTCAACGAGTCTATTCCGCAGGATTTAGGCTTTGTTGACAGAAACGACCCCGCACATAGGTTTGACCTTGAGTGGACCTTTGCGGTTAAGAACCCTGAAGCAAACCATATCGAAAGCAATGACGATATTATTCAGAATAAGGTTGGCAAAAAACAGCTGGGTAAGATTATCGACCGTTGTATCACAATCCACGGCACAAGCGAAGCCTCTATAGTGCTTGATAATGTTAAGGCTACAGGCTTTAAGTACTCCACAAAGGGTGCTATAACCGTTGCGGTTATAGATGCTGTAATTCCGCCCGCCAAGAAGGAAATTCTTGCCGCCGCTGAAAATCAGATTGACCTTGTAACCCGTGATTACAGAAGGGGTCTTATAAGCAACGAGGAGCGTAGCCGCCATATTATTGAAATATGGAACAAGGCTACCGAGGATGTTGCGGACGCTCTTAGGGGCAACCTTGACGAGTTCAATCCTATCTTTATGATGGCTGACTCGGGCGCCCGTGGTTCTATGAGCCAGATCAGACAGCTTGCAGGTATGCGCGGACTTATCGCAAATACCGCAGGTAAGGTAATTGAGGTTCCCATCCGTGCCAATTACCGTGAGGGTCTTAATGTACTCGAGTACTTTATCTCCTCCCGCGGTGCCCGTAAGGGTCTTGCCGATACTGCGCTTCGTACTGCCGACTCGGGTTATCTTACCCGCCGTCTCGTTGATGTTGCGCAGGATGTTATTGTTCGTGAGGACGATTGCGGTACCGAGGAAGGTCTAACCATATTCGATATTAAGGACGGCAACCATATCTTAGAGCCCCTTGAGGAACGCTTAGAGGGCAGATATCTGCTCCACGACGCAGTTCACCCCGAAACAGGGGAGATTATCTGGTCTCATGAGGATATGGTTACGGGCGAGGGAGCTAAGAAAATCGTTGATGCGGGCATCACCAGAATTGAGATTCGCTCGGTTCTTACCTGCCACAGCCACCACGGCGTATGTAAGAAGTGCTACGGCAGAAACCTTGCTACAAGCAAGCCTGTTACCACGGGCGAGGCTGTGGGCATTGTCGCCGCACAGTCAATTGGTGAGCCGGGTACACAGCTTACAATGCGTACCTTCCATACCGGCGGTATCGCCAGCACCGAGGATATCACACAGGGTCTTCCCCGTGTTGAAGAGCTGTTTGAGGCAAGAAGACCTAAGAGATGCGCCCTTATCGCCAAGATTGACGGCAGAGTGCGCATAGTCGAGGAAAAGAAGAGCAATGTCGTTGTTATCACTAATGACGAGCTTAAAACCGAAGAAAAGGTTACCATTCCTTACGGCGTGCGTTGTCTTGTAAAGGACGGCGACGAGGTTAAGGCAGGCGATATGCTGATTCCGGGCGCTAAGTATCCCCAGGATATCTTGGAGGCTCAGGGACCCGAGGCGGTTGAAGAATATATCATCGCCGAGATTCAGAACGCCTACCGTACACAGGGTGTTGACATTAACGATAAGCACATTGAGGTTATCGTCCGTCAGATGATGAGAAAGCTCCGTGTTATAGATGCCGGCTCTACAGACCTGTTACAGAATGTAAGCTATGAATATAAGGAAATAGCCGATGCAAACGCAAAGGTTCAGGAAAGAATCGATGCAGGCGAAGAGGGGCTTACCAAGGCTACCTACCGTGCCACCCTGCTCGGTATTACCAAGGCTTCCTTGGCGACGGAATCCTTCCTGTCCGCCGCATCCTTCCAGGAGACCACAAGGGTTCTCACCGAGGCCGCTATTAAGGGCAAGGTTGACCCGCTGTTCGGTCTTAAGGAAAATGTTATCATCGGTAAGCTTGTTCCTGCGGGAACAGGTATGCGTTGCGAGGAAATCAACCCCGCCGCTTATGACGAGCAGGAAAAATCCGACTTCAATGAAGAGGATGGTTTGTTCGTAGCAGAAACCGAGGAAGCAGCCGAAACAGTAGCTGCCGAATAATTAAATAAAAGCCCCCTTTAAGCAAGGGGGCCTTATTTTTAAAAAAATGTCAAAAGGAGACCTTTAATATGTCAGAGAACAAAAACGGCGGCTGTACGGGCGACTGCTCCTCCTGCGGGGAGAGCTGTTCCTCCCGTGAGCCCCAGAGCCTTATTGAGCCTACAGGCGAATACAATAACATTAAGCATATAATCGGCGTTGTAAGCGGGAAGGGCGGCGTAGGCAAGTCTATGACCACCTCAATGCTTGCGGTACTGCTCAGAAGAATGGGCTACAGCGTAGGTATTCTTGATGCGGATATTACAGGCCCGTCAATCCCCAAAACCTTTGGGGTTAATTCTCGGGCTTTGCAGAATGAAATAGGCATACTTCCTGCCGAGACTAAGACAGGTATTAAAATTATTTCTATTAATATGATGCTGGAAGAAAAGGATTCCCCCGTGCTTTGGCGAGGACCGGTTATTGCGGGCGCAGTTAAGCAGTTTTGGACAGATGTTGTTTGGGGGGACCTTGATTATCTTCTTATCGATTGCCCGCCAGGAACAGGCGATGTACCGCTCACCGTTTTCCAAACAATTCCCCTTGACGGCGTGGTAATTGTAACCTCTCCTCAGGATTTGGTTTCGCTTATCGTTAAAAAAGCCTACAATATGGCGAAAATGATGAATATTCCCGTATTCGGAATAATCGAGAATATGAGCTATGTGCTTTGCCCTGATTGCGGAAAGAAAATTCAGCTTTTCGGATCGGGCAGTGAGAGCGTAGCGGAGGAAATTGGCGTTCCGCTTCTCGGTAAAATGCCGATTGACCCGTCTCTCTCCGCAATGGTGGACAACGGCGAGTTTGAGCGCTTTACCTGCGATTACCTTGAAAGCGCCGCTAATGAAATTGCCGGAAAATTCAAAGCCTAATAACGTAACAACGGCTCCCTTGTCTGGGAGCCGTTTAAAGGCGGTGTAAAGTCTCGCTTCGTTAAACTTGCACATGCCGCCGGAGGCAAGCTTGATTTTTTGTTTATCTCGTAACCGCAGCTGTTTTTCTTTAAGACTTGACAAAATAATGGTATCGGTGTGCTCCTTATAATGTCGGACGCAATAGACAGTATTATCAGCTCCTTTTATTGCATAAAATCACAATATACCTTAAATATAAAGGGATATTATAAAATAAGTTTGACTATTTGAAAATAAAGTGAAAAAACACTTGATTTTTTCGGCAATACAATGTATAATGGTTTTTGCCGTCATAATCGGCAGTAAATCGATGTGCTTGGAGATGTCGCCTAGTCCGGTCGAGGGCGCACGATTGGAAATCGTGTAACTCGGAAACGAGTTCGAGAGTTCGAATCTCTCCATCTCCGCCAAAAAATCTCGTTCTTCGGAACGAGATTTTTTTATCCAAGCCGATAGCCTTGGTATCTTATCACACCTTTAGGTGAGCATTAAAAACTATCGGCTTGATGATATACAATTCCTTACGGAATTGATGAAGTCGAAAACCGTGTACCGCTACCGTCCCGTTCAATATATAATCAAAAAATTTAAAAAAATACGAAAAAAGGCTTGATTTTTTTATCCTGTTGTGTTATTATACCAAGGTACGCTGTGTAAGTGCGGCGTGATACATGCGATGATGCGGGAGGTGGCCGACCCTGAGTCGGGAAATTTCCGCGGAGTATGTCCGATTTTAAACCGGGCGAAAAAGATGGAGTACATAAAAGATCTTGCGGCTTTTGTGTACAGCGGCGGAGCGATCCGCTGTCCGGAATTGTCTGTAACCCCAGCAATGCCGGTTTTATAATGTGCCGTGAAGAAAAACGCGGCAGGTTGTAAGTTTTGCCCGCCAACTATTTAAGGAGGCGAATTTCACAATGGCAGTGAAAGAAAAAATCCGTATTCGTATCAAAGGTTACGACCATGCGCTTGTAGACCAGTCCGCTGAAAAGATAGTGGAAACCGCTAAACGTACAGGTGCAAGGGTTTCGGGACCCGTACCGCTCCCGACCGAGAAGGAAGTCGTTACCATTCTCCGTGCTGTTCATAAGTACAAGGACAGCCGTGAGCAGTTTGAGACGAGAACGCACAAAAGGCTCATTGATATTATCAGACCTTCCAACAAGACTGTTGAGGCTTTGACTAATCTTGAGCTCCCCGCCGGTGTGGAAATTGAAATCAAACTCTAATTGAGTTCAATTTCAATTCAGATGTTAGACAGTAGATGTTAGATTGCGGTGTGCCGTCGGTACATTATATAAGAGTCGGTTTTTCCGATACTCCCTTCTAATATCTAAAATCTAAATTCACACTTACGGTCAAGTTGGTGCTAACCAACCAATAACCAAAGGAGGAAAAAACAATGAAAAAGGGTATCATCGGTAAAAAGCTCGGTATGACCCAGCTTTTCGATGCAAACGGAAAAGTTGTTCCGGTAACCGTTATTGAAGCGGGTCCCTGCGTTATTTCGCAGAAAAAGACAGCCGAGAACGACGGATACGAGGCAGTTCAGGTAGGCTACGGCGACCTCAAGGCCTCTAAGGTAACCAAGCCCCAGAAGGGTCACTTCCAGAAAGGCGATGTAGCTCCTAAGAAGGTTCTTCGTGAGTTCCGCTTTGAGGATACTTCCGCTATGAATGTAGGCGACATTATTAAGGCTGATGTCTTCGCTGAGGGCGACGCTGTTGATGTTCGCGGCACTTCTAAAGGTAAGGGTTACGCCGGCACTATTAAGCGCTGGAATTTCGGAAGACTTAAAGAGACACACGGTACAGGTCCTGTTCACCGTCACGGCGGTTCACTGGGCGCCTGCTCCAGCCCCTCAAGAGTCTTCAAGGGCAAGAAAATGGCCGGACACCTCGGTAATGAGCGAGTAACCGTTCAGAACCTCAGTGTCGTTAAGGTAGACGCAGAGAAGAACATAATTGCTGTTAAGGGCGCCGTTCCCGGACCCAAGGGCGGAATCGTGGTTCTTTTCGACAGCGTTAAAGCTTAAGGGAAGGAGTGTTTTAAATTATGCCTAATATAGCAGTAGTCGATATGGCGGGTAAAAGCGTCGGTGAAATTGCGCTTAGCGACGCCGTTTTCGGAATCGTACCCAACGCAGTTGTAATGCATATGGCAGTTGTAAACTACCTTGCAAACCAGCGTCAGGGCACACAATCCACTCTCACCCGTACAGAGGTTTCAGGCGGCGGTAAAAAGCCGTGGAGACAGAAGGGAACAGGTCACGCAAGACAGGGTTCCACAAGAGCTCCCCAGTGGAGACACGGCGGTATCGTTCATGCCCCGAAGCCGAGAGATTATTCCTACTCTCTTAACAAAAAGGTTAAGAAGCTGGCTCTTAAGTCCGCTTTGTCGGATAAGGTAGCTACAGGCGATATGATAGTTCTCGACGAGTTAAAGCTCGACACCTACAAGACCAAGACCGTTGCAGATTGCTTAAAGGCTATCGGTGCGGGCAAGAAGACCCTTGTAGTTCTTGAGGACAATAACGCTTACGCTGTTAAAAGCATTGCTAACATCGCAGGTGCTAAATCTGCGCAGGTTAACACAATTAACACCTACGACATCATCAACGCCGATACACTCGTTGTTGTAAAGAATGCCGTAGCAAAGCTTGAGGAGGTGTATGCATAATGAAAGCCGCACAGGATATCATTATAGCTCCGGTAATAACCGAAAAAAGTATGTCGGGAATCGCCGATAAGAAGTACACCTTTAAGGTGGCAAAGGACGCCAACAAGATTGAAATTGCCGACGCCGTAGAAAAGCTTTTCAAGGTCCAAGTTGCTAAGGTAAACACCATTAGTGTCAGAGGCAAGGAAAAGCGTATGGGCCGCTATAGCGGTTATACAGCTTCTTGGAAAAAGGCAATCGTTACCTTAAAGTCCGATTCAAAGCCGATTGAGTTCTTTGACGGTCTTATCTAATTAAGCGTCTTTAAGGAAATCAAGGATTTCCGGTGATGTATGAAGTTTAAATCTAAAAACTTCGCTAAGCCAAAATAGGAGAGTGAAACAAATGGCAATCAAACATTACAAGCCTACTACTCCGGGCCGCCGTAATATGACCACAATGGATTATTCAGGTCTTTCTAAGGTTGCTCCTGAGAGAAGCTTGCTTGAGCCTATCAAGAAAAATGCCGGACGCAACAGCTACGGCAGAATTACCGTTCGCCACAGAGGCGGCGGAAACCGCAGAAAGTACAGGGTTATCGATTTCAAGAGAGAGCGTTTTGGAATCCCCGCAACTGTTATGACTCTTGAGTATGACCCGAACCGTTCAGCTTTTATCGCCCTCGTTCAGTATGAGGACGGCGAGAAGCGTTACATCATCGCTCCGCAGGATTTAAAGGTCGGCGATGTAATAGTCAGCGGTCCCGATGCCGACATTAAGCCCGGCAACGCACTTCCGCTCGTAAATATTCCCGTAGGTACCTTCCTGCACAATATTGAGCTTTATCCCGGAAAGGGGGCACAGCTTGCCCGTTCCGCCGGAAATATGGCACAGCTTATGGCTAAGGAAAACGGTATGGCGCTTCTTCGTCTGCCTTCAGGCGAGCTCCGCAATGTACCCGCAGGCTGTATGGCTACCGTAGGTGTGGTTTCAAACCCTGAGCATGCAAATGTTAACTACGGTAAAGCAGGCCGCAAGCGTCATATGGGCTGGAGACCTACCGTACGCGGTTCTGTAATGAACCCCTGCGATCACCCCCACGGCGGTGGTGAAGGTAAGTCACCTATCGGCCGTCCGGGCCCTGTTACTCCGTGGGGCAAGCCTGCTCTCGGATACAAGACCCGTCAGAAGAACAAGCACACCGATAAATATATCGTAAAGCGCCGTAAGTAATTCGACGAAAGGAGATTTCATCATGGGAAGAAGCATTAAAAAAGGCCCTTATGTGCAGCCTGTACTGCTCAAGAGAGTCAAAGAAATGAACGAAGCCGGTGAAAAGCGAGTGCTTAAGACCTGGAGCCGTTCCTCGACCATTTTCCCCGATTTCGTCGGACATACTTTTGCGGTTCATGACGGTCGCAAGCATGTTCCGGTTTATGTAACCGAGGATATGGTTGGTCACAAGCTCGGTGAGTTCGCACCGACAAGAACCTTTAAGGGTCATGCCGGTTCAAAAACTACCGGTAAGTAAGCGGCTGAAAGGAGAGTTTAACTATGGAAGCAAGGGCTACACTTAAATACGCCCGTATTTCACCCCGTAAGGTGAAGATTGTTATGGATTTAATCCGTAATCAGGATGCTGACAAGGCTATGGCTATACTCAAGTTTACTCCTAAGTCCGCTTGCGAGTATTTAGAGAAGCTTTTAGCGTCAGCTATGGCGAATGCAGAAAACAATCACAATATGGATGTTTCAAAGCTTTATGTTGCCGAGTGCTTTGTTTGCCCCGGACCGACTCTTAAGAGAATCCGTCCGAAAGATCACGGCAGAGCTCACAGAATCTTAAAGAGAACAAGCCATATGACAATCGTTCTTAAAGAACGCGAAGATTAATTAAGGAGGTTAAGTTATGGGCCAGAAGGTTAATCCCCACGGTTTCCGTGTGGGCGTAATTAAAAACTGGAACTCGCGTTGGTTTGTCGAAGATAAAAACTTTGGCGATACATTGGTTGAGGACTACAACCTCCGTAAATACCTGAAGAAGGCACTCTTCACAGCAGGTATTGCCAAAATCGAAATCGAACGCGATGACAAGCGTGTAAGATTACACATCCACTGCGCAAAGCCGGGTATGGTAATCGGACGCAACGGCAGCGAAATTGAAAAGCTGCGTGCCACCTGCCAGCAGATGCTTGGCAAGCCGGTTGTTATCAACATCGTTGAGATTAAGAATCCCGACGCTAATGCACAGCTTGTTGCCGAGAATATTGCGGCACAGCTTGAAAAGCGTATTTCCTTCCGCCGTGCCATGAAGCTTTCCATTGGAAGAGCTATGAGACTCGGCGTAAAGGGTATTAAAACACAGGTTTCAGGTCGCTTAGGCGGTGCTGAAATCGCAAGAAGCGAGCAGTATCACGAGGGCACTATCCCGCTTCAGACCTTAAGAGCAGACATTGACTACGGTTTTGCTGAGGCAAATACCACCTACGGTCGTATCGGCGTAAAGGTTTGGATTTACAAGGGCGAGGTTCTTGCTGATAACCGCAAGGCTAAAAAGGAAGGAGGAGCCCGCTAATGTTAATGCCGAAGCGTGTTAAATACCGCAGAGTACATCGCGGCCGTCTTACCGGTACAGCCTTAAGAGGCAATACTGTAACCCACGGCGATTACGGTCTTCAGGCTTTAGAGCCCGCGTGGATAACCTCCAATCAGATCGAAGCTGCCCGTATCGCTATGACACGTTATATTAAGCGCGGCGGTCAGGTATGGATTAAAATTTTCCCGGATAAGCCGATTACTGAGAAGCCGGCTGAGACCCGAATGGGTTCAGGTAAAGGCTCTCCTGAGTACTGGGTAGCGGTCGTTAAGCCCGGCCGTGTAATGTTCGAAATCGGCGGAGTCAGCGAGGAGCTTGCCCGTGAGGCTATGCGTCTCGCCGCAAACAAACTTCCTATTAAGTGCAAGTTTGTAACTAAGCAGGAAATGGGTGGTGAGCAGTAATGAATGCAAAGGAAATCAGACAAAGCACTTTGCCCGAGCTTAATGAGCAGTTGACAAAGCTTAAAGAAGAATTATTTAATCTGCGTTTCCAACTCGCCATTAATCAGCTCGAAAACCCCATGCGTATAGTTGCTGTCAAGAAAGATATCGCTCGCATTAAGACCGTTATTCGCGAGAACGAGCTTAAAAACGACAGCGCAGACGCTTAAAAGAGGGAGGAAAAGCTAAATGAGCGAAAGAAACCTTCGTAAAACAAGAGTGGGCATCGTTGCCAGCGACAAGATGGATAAAACCGTTGTAGTTGCCATTCAGGACAACGTAAAGCACCCGCTTTATAAGAAGATTATCAAAAACACAATAAGACTCAAAGCTCATGATGAGAATAATTCCTGTGGCGTTGGCGACAGAGTTCTTATTATGGAGACCAGACCACTCTCCAAGGATAAAAGATGGCGTGTGGTTGAAATAATCGAAAAGGCTAAGTAAGCCTTACAAGGAGGAAAACACTGTGATACAACAACAGAGTTACCTCAAGGTTGCCGACAACACCGGTGCAAAGGAAATTATGTGCATCCGTGTTCTTGGAGGCTCCAGAAGGAGGTATGCCAACATCGGCGATGTCATCGTTGCTTCTGTTAAAAAGGCCGCTCCCGGCGGTACAGTTAAGAAGGGCGATGTTGTAAAGGCAGTTGTGGTTCGTTCCGCAAAAGGTCTTCGCCGCAATGACGGCACATACATCAGATTCGACGAAAATGCGGCTGTTATCATCCGTGATGACAAGAATCCGAGAGGAACCCGTATTTTCGGGCCTGTAGCCAGAGAGCTGCGTGACAAGGATTACACCAAGATCCTGTCCTTGGCTCCCGAAGTACTTTAATGGGAGGTAGAAAAGAATATGAGTAAGCTTCACATTAAAACAGGCGATACCGTAATGCTTCTCACAGGAGACAAAAAGGACCGCAAGAAGACCGGTAAGGTACTCGAGGTCAGCCCCAAAGAGGGTAAGGTAATCGTTGAGGGAATCAACAAGGTTAAAAAGCATGTAAAGCCCCGTAAGGCGGGCGATCCGTCCGGCATTATTGAGACCGAGGGTGCAATTTACGCCTGCAAGGTTCAGGTTGTTTGCCCGAAGTGCAATAAGCCCACAAGAGTAGGAACCAAAATCTATGAGGACGGCAAAAAGGACCGCATGTGCAAAAAATGCGGCGAGACTTTTTAAGAGTAGGAGGAACTGACAATGTCAACATTAGCTAATGAATATAAAGCTTCAATAGCACCCGCATTGATGACTAAATTCGGCTACAAGAGCGTTATGCAGATTCCGAAGCTCGAAAAGGTCGTTATCAATGTAGGCGCCGGCGAGGCCAAGGAAAACACCAAGGTTATAGACGCTATCGTCCGTGACTTGGGCCTCATCACCGGTCAGAAAGCAATCCCCTGCCGTGCTAAGAAGTCGGTTGCGAACTTCAAGCTCCGTGAGGGTATGCCGATAGGTGCAAAAGTAACTCTCAGAGGCGAGCGTATGTATGAATTCGTTGACAGACTTTTCAACGCCGCTCTTCCGAGGGTTAGAGACTTCAGAGGAATCAATCCCAACGCTTTTGACGGCCGTGGCAACTATGCTATGGGCGTTAAGGAGCAGTTAATATTCCCTGAGATTGAGTATGACAAAATCGATAAGGTCCGCGGAATGGACATTATCTTTGTCACCACTGCAAAAACAGATGAAGAGGCCCGCGAGTTACTCACACTTATGGGCGCTCCGTTTGCGAGATAAGGAGAAGAATTATGGCTAAGACTGCTATGAAAGTTAAGCAGGCAAGACCTGCTAAGTTTTCTACAAGAGAGTACAACAGATGTAAAATCTGCGGTCGCCCGCACGCTTATCTTCGCAAGTACGGCATTTGCCGTATATGCTTCAGAGAGCTTGCCTATAAGGGTGAGATTCCCGGAGTGAAGAAGGCAAGCTGGTAAGGCAGAACGCAAAAGGAGGTTGACGACATGCAAATCAGCGATACTATAGCAGATATGCTTACGAGAATCCGTAATGCTTCTGCTGCAAAGCATGATTCGGTAGATGTTCCTGCGTCAAATGTAAAAAAGGCTATCGCCCAGATTTTACATGACGAGGGATATATAACAAGCTTTCAGGTCGAGGAAGACGGAAAGCAGGGCGTAATTCATATCACTTTGAAGTACGGCCAGAATAAATCGCAGGCTATAAGCGGCATTAGGCGTGTGTCCAAGCCGGGACTGCGTATTTATACAAATGTAGAGGATATGCCTAAGGTTATGAAGGGCCTCGGCATAGCAATCCTTTCCACCTCTAAGGGCATAATGACAGATAAGCAGGCACGCAAGGCCAATGTTGGCGGCGAAGTCCTCGCTTATGTCTGGTAAGGAGGTGCCAAGGAATGTCAAGAATAGGAAAGAAGCCTATCGCAATTCCTGCCGGTGTAGATGTTAAGATTGACGGAAGCAAGGTTACTGTTAAGGGCCCCAAAGGCACACTTGAGAACACCTTTAATCCCGAAATCACCGTCGCAGTGGAGGGCAGCGAGATAGTTGTTACCCGCCCGTCGGACAACAAAAATCACCGTGCGCTTCACGGTCTTACCCGTACCCTCGTAGCAAATATGGTTGAGGGTGTAACCAATGGCTATTCAAAAACGCTTGAGGTTAACGGCGTAGGTTACCGTGCACAGAAGCAGGGAAAGAATCTTGTTATGAATCTCGGCTATTCTCATCAGGTTATTATGCCGGAGATAGACGGAATCACAATCGATGTACCGTCTCCTAACCAGATAGTTATCAGCGGTACAGATAAGCAGCAGGTCGGTCAGTTTGCAGCAGAAGTTCGTGAGAAGCGTCCCCCCGAGCCGTACAAGGGCAAGGGTATTAAGTACGCTGACGAGCATATCCGCCGCAAGGAAGGTAAGGCCGCCAAGGGTGCTAAGAAATAATAAAGGAGTGTACAAACAATGGTTAACAAGCCTGATACCAATAAGGCAAGACTTAAGCGCCATGCCCGCGTTCGTTCTAAGATAAGCGGCACAGCGGCTTGTCCCCGCCTTGATGTATTCCGCTCCAACAGCAACATTTACGCCCAGCTTATCGATGATGTAAACGGTGTTACACTCGCAGCTGCGTCCTCAAACGAGAAGGACTTTGGAATTTCCGGCGGCAACGCAGAGGGTGCACGCAAGGTTGGAAAGTTAATTGCTGAACGCGCCGTTTCTAAGGGCATCACCGAGGTTGTTTTTGACCGCGGCGGATACGTTTATCACGGCCGTGTCAAGGAGCTTGCCGAAGGTGCCCGTGAGGGCGGCCTTAAGTTCTAATAAGGAGGAATACTTTTGGCTACAAATATTGACGCATCAACATTAGATTTAAAAGAGCGAGTAGTTGCTATAAACCGTGTTTCCAAGACTGTCAAGGGCGGACGCATTATGAAGTTTGCCGCCTTGGTGGTTGTTGGCGACGGCAACGGCATTGTAGGCTACGGACTCGGTAAAGCAGGCGAAGTTCCCGATGCTATCCGCAAGGGAATTGAAGACGCTAAAAAGAATCTTATAAAGGTATCCTTAAAGGGTACCACAATCCCGCACGAGGTAATCGGTGAATTCGGCGCAGGCCGTGTTCTCTTAAAGCCTGCTGCTCCCGGTACCGGCGTTATTGCCGGCGGCGCAGTTCGTGCGGTAGTAGAGACTGTCGGCATTTCCGACATTCGTACCAAGGCTTTACGCTCAAACAATCCTTGCAATGTGGTAAGAGCCACTGTAGCGGGTCTTGCATCGCTTCGCAGCGCTGAAGAGGTTGCGGCTGTAAGAGGCAAGTCCGTCAAGGAAATTATAGGTTAAGGAGGAGCAGCGTTATGGCAACAAAAAAGGCTGCTAGCCTTAAAATAAAGCTGGTAAAGAGCACAATAGGTGCCAAGAAGGATCAGATTGCTACCGCTAACGCTCTCGGTCTTTACAAAATCGGCGATGAGAGAATTCAGCCTGATAACGAGCAGACCAAGGGCAAGATCAATAAGATTTCCCATCTTATCGAGGTAAGTCCTGCAAAATAATCCTTTATCCGTAAATGTTTACGGAAATGCGGTTCAACCGCGCTAATTAAGCAAGGAGGTGCGAACAATGAAAATGCATGAATTAGCTCCGGCTTTCGGCTCTACTAAAGAGGCGAAGCGCATAGGCAGAGGTCACGGATCCGGAAACGGAAAAACAGCCGGTAAGGGACATAAGGGTCAGAAGGCACGTGCAGGCCACGGTATGAGACCCGGTTTTGAAGGCGGTCAGATGCCGCTCCAGAGAAGAGTTCCGAAGCGCGGCTTCAATAACATTTTTGCTGAGGAATGGGTTGCCATCAATATCTCCGCTCTTGAAGTATTCGAGGACGGTGCGACTGTTGACGCTCAAGTCTTGGCTGATAAGGGAATCATAAAGAAAGCGAACCTTCCCGTTAAGGTTTTGGGCAACGGAAAGCTTACAAAGAAGCTCACTGTAAAGCTCAATGCTTTCTCGGCATCTGCCACTGAAAAAATTAATTCCGTAGGCGGAAAGGCTGAGGTGATCTAATGTTAGAAACATTAAGAAACGCCTGGAAAATAAAAGAAGTTCGCAATAAGATTCTTTTTACCGTTTTCATCATTTTGATTTTCCGCATTGGTTCTGTTATTCCTGTGCCCTACATTGATGTTGCGGCACTAAAAGCGGCCAATGAAACGGGAGCTACAAATGAATTTTTCAGCTACCTGTCAATTTTAACCGGAGGCGGTCTTGAGTACGGCGCTATCTTCGCAATGTCGGTTACCCCGTACATCAACTCCTCCATTATAATTCAGCTTCTCTGCGTTGCTATTCCCTATCTTGAGCGCTTGCAGAAAGAGGGAGAAGAGGGACAGAAGAAGCTGGCGCAGATAACCCGATATACAACGGTGCTTTTGGCGCTCATTCAGGGTACTGCATATTTCTTCTATTTAAAGAACAGCAACTATTTAAGCGTGTCGGGCGGAGCTGTCGTTTTTGCGGCGTTCGTTATAGTACTCGCCTTTTCGGCGGGCTCGGCGCTTGTTATGTGGCTGGGTGAGCAGATTGATGTTAAGGGTATCGGCAACGGTATTTCCATGCTGCTCTTTGCGGGTATTCTTTCCCGCGGTCCTCAGGCTTTCGAGTATCTTATTATGAATTGGGAGCTCCACAAGGTTGCGGTTATCGGAATAGTCCTTTTGTTCCTTGCGGTAATTCTATTTGTCGTTTGGATGACCGAGGCAGAGCGCCGTGTTCCCGTACAGTACGCAAAGCGTGTTGTGGGTAATAAGATGTACGGCGGTCAGAACACGCATATACCGATTAAGGTAAATATGTCGGGTGTTATGCCGATAATCTTCGCAAGCTCTATTTTGATGCTTCCGACAATGATCCTCTCATTTATGAGGAATACCGAAAGCTTCTGGTACAAGGCTTTGTCGCTCTTTAGCGTAAGAGGGATATTCTATGCGGTGGTTTATTTCCTCCTGATTATCGGATTTGCATATTTCTATGCTACAATCCAGTTTAATCCGGTTGAAATGGCAAACAACCTGCGCAAGCAGGGTGGCGCAATCCCCGGAATACGCCCCGGAAAGCCTACATCGGACTTTATTTCAAAAATCCTGTCAAGAATTACCCTTATGGGTGCTCTCTTCTTGAGCGTAATTGCAATTCTTCCTATCGTTATCGGTTCTGTCGGCACAATTAATATTTCGCTTGGCGGTACTTCGGTGCTGATTATGGTTGGTGTTGCGCTTGACACGGTTCGTAATCTTGAATCCCAGATGATGATGCGTCATTATAAGGGATTCCTCGATTAAGAATAAGGAGAATTTTATGAAGCTTATTCTTTTAGGAGCGCCGGGTGCGGGGAAAGGCACTCAGGCAGAGATAATCTCCGAAAAATATAACATTCCCACCATTTCGACAGGAAATATAATCCGTGCCGCCCTTAAGAACGGCACAGAAATGGGTCTTAAAGCAAAATCATACATCGATGCGGGGGAGCTCGTTCCCGATAATGTGGTTATCGGCATTATCAAGGAGCGTTTAAGCGAAGCTGACTGCAAGGAAGGCTATATTTTAGATGGCTTCCCTCGTACGATTCCGCAGGCGGTTGCCCTTGACGATATGGGCTTTGTGATTGACGCCGCCCTCTCTATTGAGGTTGCCGACGAGGAAATCGTAAAGCGTATGTCCGGCAGACGGGTTTGTGAAAAGTGCGGAGCCAGCTACCATACTGAGTTTAAAAAGCCCGAGGTAGAGGGTGTCTGCAACCTGTGCGGTGGTAAGCTTGTAATCCGTAAGGACGATGAGCCCGAGACGGTGAAAAACAGACTTAATGTTTATCACGAGCAAACCGAGCCGCTCAAGGATTTTTACAAGAGCTGCGGAAAGCTGATTACAGTAGAGGGTCAGGATAAGGTTGAGGATACAACCCGCCTTGTGCTTGACGCACTGGAGAATCAGGTATGATAGTGCTTAAAACCGGCCGTGAGCTTAAGATAATGAAGGAAGCTTGCAGAATATCGGCCGGAGCATTACAAACAGCCGGCAAAGCGGTGGAGCCCGGAGTCACTACAGCTGAGCTTGATCGTCTGGCAGAGGAATATATCCGAAGTCAGGGGGGCGAGCCCAACTTTAAGAACTATGAGGGTTATCCCGCTACCGCCTGTATATCAATCAACAACGAAGTGATTCACGGCATACCGTCTGCAAAGCGGAAGCTTCGTGCGGGGGATATAGTAAGTATTGACCTCGGCGCTAAGTTTGACGGTTATCACGGTGACAATGCCGCCACTTTCGCCTGCGGAGACATCTCCGAGGAGGCGAAGCGGCTGATGGACACGACCCGAGAAAGCCTTTACGAGGGCATCAAGGCGGCGTGTGCGGGCGGCAGGGTCGGTGATATAGGTCACGCAGTACAGGCGTATGTTGAGGCAAGGGGTTACACGGTTGTCCGTCAGTTTGTCGGCCACGGTGTGGGGACTCACTTGCATGAAGCTCCCGAGGTTCCGAATTTTGGCACTCCGGGCAGGGGCGTTCGTTTAATGCCCGGAATGACAATCGCCATTGAGCCGATGGTCAATGCCGGAGCGGCGGGCGTCGAGGTACAGCCCGACGGGTGGACTGTTTTAACCAAGGACGGGTCATTATCCGCACATTTCGAGCATACGGTAGCAATTACCGCAGACGGTCCTAAGATTATGACCTTAATTTGAGGACTTGATATGATAGGACGAATAGTTTGTTCAAAATCGGGGCGTGATAGGGGATATTTTCTTGTGGTTGTAAAGGAGGAGGACGGTTTCCTTTTCGTATGTGACGGTAAGGAACGCCCGCTCAGTCGACCGAAACGAAAAAATCCCAAGCACTTAGCGCTTACTAATACCGTGCTCGATGAAGACAGTTACAGTACAGATAAATCGTTGAGACGAGCTCTTGCGGTTTACAGAGATTCCGTTTTGTAAAGGAGGAGCCAAGATGTCCAAAGAGGATATGATAGAGCTTGAAGGCGTAGTTGTTGAGGCGATGCCTAACGCAATGTTTAAGGTAGAAATTCAGGGGGGACATACCATTCTTGCTCACATTTCAGGCAAGCTGCGTATGAATTTCATTCGCATATTGCCGGGTGACAAGGTGACTGTTGAAATGTCTCCATACGACCTGTCTAAAGGCCGTATAACCTGGCGAAGCAAGTAACAGTCAAGAATTTAAAGGAGGCAAAATCGAATGAAAGTCAGACCTTCTGTTAAAAAAATTTGCGAAAAATGCAAAATTATCAAGCGCAAGGGCAAGGTAATGGTTATCTGCGAAAACCCCAAGCACAAACAGCGTCAGGGTTAATTGCGCTCGAGTAAAAAATATGGAGGTGCATTGATAAATGGCACGAATTGCTGGTGTTGATCTTCCGAACGAGAAGCGAGTTGAAATAGGACTCACTTATATCTTCGGAATCGGTCTTACAACATCTAAAAAAATCCTTGCTGATACAGGAATCAATCCCGATACCCGTGTCAAGGACTTAACCGAGGACGATATTTCCAAGCTGCGTGAATACATCGACCATAACCTTCAGGTTGAGGGTGACCGTCGCCGTACCATTGCATTTGATATTAAGAGACTTATCGAAATCGGAAGCTATCGCGGTCTGCGCCACAGAAAGGGTCTGCCCGTAAGAGGACAGCGCTCTAAAACAAACGCGCGTACACGCAAGGGTCCTAAGAAGACCATAGCTAATAAGAAGAAATAAGTAGGAGGAAGATAATATGGCTACTGCAAAGGGCAAGACGGCAGGTACTCGCCGTCGCCGTGAGAAAAAGAATATCGAGCGTGGCTCAGCCCATATCCAGTCTACCTTCAACAATACTATCGTTACCATCACCGATACACAGGGCAACGCTCTTTCATGGGCATCTGCCGGTGAGTTAGGTTTCAGAGGTTCAAGAAAGTCTACTCCGTTTGCGGCGCAGAGTGCGGCTGAAACCGCTGCAAAGGCTGCTATGGAGCACGGTCTTAAGACTGTTGAAGTGTATGTTAAGGGTCCGGGAGCAGGACGTGAAGCGGCTATCCGCGCACTGCAGACTGCGGGTCTTGAGGTTAGTCTTATTAAGGATGTAACCCCCATTCCCCATAATGGCTGCCGTCCTCCCAAGAGAAGACGTGTATAATCGATTATAACTTATCTTTGCAACAACAGTTGCAGTTAAAATTTTGGAGGTGTAATAGATGGCAAGATATACCGGTGCAGTTTGCAGACTTTGCCGACGTGAGGGTCAGAAGCTGTTCCTCAAGGGCGAGCGCTGCTACTCGGATAAATGCTCTGTTGCTTTAAGGGGCTACGCTCCCGGCCAGCACGGACAGGGCAGAAAGAAATCGTCTGAATACGGTATGCAGCTTCGTGCTAAGCAGACCGCAAGACGCTTCTACGGTGTTCAGGAAAATCAGTTCCATCATTATTTTGAAATTGCTGAAAGAAAGCAAGGCATTACCGGCGACAACCTTTTAAGAATACTTGAAAGCCGTCTCGATAATGTTGTTTACAGAGTTGGCTTTGCTTCTTCAAGAGCAGAAGCCCGTCAGCTCGTAGGTCACGGCCATTTTGAGGTAAACGGCAAGCGTGTAGATATCGCTTCCTATCTCTTAAAGGCAGGCGACGTTGTTTCTATCTGCGAGAAGAGCCGCGGCAGCGAAAAGATTAAAGCGGTTGTTGAGGCTAACAGTGCAAGACCTGTTCCCCAGTGGATTGATATCAACCGTGACCAGCTTACAGCAAAGGTTATCGCTCTGCCCACAAGAGACCAGATTGATGCTCCTGTTGACGAGCAGCTCATCGTTGAGTTCTACTCTAAGTAATAACCTTAGGTTTTTGTCAGCTTTCCACCGCATTTCCCGTACAGATGCGGCGGCATAAAAAATACAGTACGGAGAAACGGAGCTTTTAAATGATAGAAATTGAAAAGCCCAGAATAGATACCGTAGAACTTACCGCGGATGGCAAGTACGGCAAATTCGTTATGGAGCCGCTGGAGCGTGGCTATGCTACAACCCTCGGCAACAGTATGAGACGGGTGCTTTTATCCATTTTGCCGGGCGTAGCCGTTACCTCGGTTAAGATTGACGGTGTTGTGCATGAGTTTTCCACCATTCCCGGAGTAAAAGAGGATGTAACCGAAATCATCCTCAATATCAAGGGTTTGATTGCAAAGCTCCATGCCGATACGGCGAAGAAGATTTATATTGAGGCAGAGGGCCCCTCAGTGGTTACTGCCGCTTCAATCCAGGCCGATTCCGAGGTTGAGATTTTAAACCCCGATATGTATATTGCCACGCTTGATGCGGGAGCAAAGCTCAATATGGAGATGACTCTCGACAAGGGCAGGGGCTATGTACCCGCCGAGCAGAACAGACCGGCGCAGAATGTAATCGGCGTGATTCCCGTTGACTCTATTTATACGCCTGTGCTCAAGGCTAACTTCACGGTTGATAATACCCGTGTAGGTAATGTTACCGATAAGGGCAAGCTTACTCTTGAGGTTTGGACAGACGGCTCTATTAAGGCAAACGAGGCGGTTTCAATGTCCGCCAAGGTGCTCATTGAGCATTTTGAGCTGTTCCTTGACCTTACAGAGGGTGCCAGTGAGGCTCAGAGCATTATGGCAGAGAAGAGTGATAACGAGAAAGAAAAGGTTCTCGATCTCACCATCGATGAATTGGATTTATCTGTTCGCAGCTTCAACTGCCTGAAGCGCGCAGGCATCAACACGGTTGAAGACCTTATCAACAAGTCCGAAGAGGATATGATGAAGGTAAGGAACTTGGGCCGCAAGTCGCTTGAAGAGGTTATCGCAAAGCTTAATTCCTTTGGCTTTACCCTCAAGCATGACGACGAATAAATCATTAAAGCAAAATCACACTGTTAAGGAGTGAATAGAAATGCCGGGAACCCGTAAACTCGGAAGAACCAGCGATCACAGAACCGCCATGCTCAGAGCTATGGTGACATATCTGCTTGAAAATGGCAGAATTGAGACTACTGTGACCCGCGCCAAAGAAGTAAGATCAATGGCAGAGAAGTATATTACACTCGCTAAGGATAACAATCTTAACACTAAGCGTCAGGCAATGGCCTTTATTACTAAGGAGGATGTTGTAGCAAAGCTCTTCAACGAAATCGCTCCCAAGTATAAGGATGTAAACGGCGGTTATTGCAGGATTGTTAAAACCGGTCCTCGCCGCGGTGACGCTGCCGAGATGGCGATTATCGAGTTGGTATAACTCTCATTTGACGGCAAGGCTTGCTGTCATTAAACAGATTTAGTAGTCACATTGGGCGCGGCGCAGCCAAAAGGTATATACGGCAAATTCCGTATTTTGCGCCGATAATGTGGGTACTAAACCGTAGTAATTGAAAACCGCTCCGTCAGGGGCGGTTTTTTTGCGAAAATCGTTGTTGATAATCTGCGCACTTTATGGTAAAATTATTAATCGGTAATTAAAGTTCAAAGGAGAAGTTTCGGTGACCGAATTAGAACGAGAAATTGGAAGACGGCGCACGTTTGCTATCATATCCCACCCTGATGCGGGTAAAACCACACTTACAGAAAAATTCCTTCTTTACGGAGGTGCAATACAGACCGCAGGCTCTGTTAAGGGAAAGGCCACAGCAAAGCATGCAGTTTCCGACTGGATGGAGCTTGAAAAGCAGCGTGGAATTTCCATAACCTCCTCGGTAATGCAGTTTGAGTACGAGGGCTACTGTATAAATATACTTGACACTCCGGGGCATCAGGACTTCTCGGAGGACACCTACCGCACCCTTATGGCGGCGGACAGTGCGGTTATGGTAATTGATGCGGCAAAGGGTATAGAGGCGCAAACAAGGAAGCTCTTTAAGGTATGCGCTATGCGGCATATCCCGATTTTCACATTTATCAATAAGCTTGACCGTGAGGCGAGAGACTCTTTTGAACTGCTTGATGAGCTTGAAAAGGAGTTCGGCATAGGCACCTATCCCGTGAACTGGCCTATCGGGTGTGGGGTGAGCTTCAAGGGCGTTTTTGACCGTGACAAGCGGGAAATTTTAACCTTTAACGAGTTTCATAAGGGTCAGGAAAGGCTGAACGCAATTAAATGCGACATTACCGATACCGAAAAGTTAGATGAGCTTATAGGCGAGTACCAGCGTGCCGAGCTTGTTGACCAGATAGAGCTGCTTGACGGGGCAAGCTTTGAATTTGATATCGAAAAGGTTAGAAAGGGTGAGCTTACGCCGGTATTCTTCGGCTCGGCGCTTACCAACTTCGGAATAGAGCCCTTTCTTGAAAACTTCCTTAAAATGACGACTTCACCTTTGCCTCGCATTTCCGAGGGTAAGGAAATAAGCCCCTTTGATGAGAAATTTTCGGCCTTTGCCTTTAAAATTCAGGCGAATATGAATAAAAACCATCGTGACAGGGTAACCTTCTTCCGTATATGCTCGGGGAAATTTGAGAGGGGAGCCGACTATTACCATGTTCAGGCGGGAAAGCCTGTTAGGCTTTCTCAGCCTCAGCAGATGATGGCGGAGGAACGGCAGGTTATAAACGAGGCCTATGCAGGGGATATTATCGGAGTTTTCGACCCTGGTATTTATTCCATAGGAGACACCGTATGTTCACAGAAAATGCAGGTTAAGTACGAGGGAATACCTACCTTTGCTCCGGAACATTTTGCCATTATTGAACAGAAGGACAGCCTTAAAAGAAAGCAATTTGTGAAGGGAGTCGAGCAGATAGCCCAAGAGGGTGCAATACAGATTTTCCGTGAGCCCAACACGGGTATGGAGCGGGTAATAGTTGGCGTTGTAGGTGTATTGCAGTTAGAGGTGCTGGAATACCGTCTTAAAAACGAATACGGCGTTGATGTAATCCGCAACGACCTGCCGTATTCGTATATCCGTTGGGTAAAGAATAAGGATATTGATATTAAAGCCCTCAACCTTACTTCGGACACTAAGTGGGTGCAGGACTTCAAAAACAATAATCTCTTAATATTTACAAGCGAGTGGAACATTAACTGGGCAGAGGAACGCAACGAAGGACTTATTCTCGAGGATTTCAGTAAAGATTAAAATAAAAAAATTTAAAACCGCTCCTTTCGGGGCGGTTTTTTCAGTATTAATTATAAATTGTTGTTATTATTGTTGTTCTTGTTCTGGTTGTTATTCTGGTTATTCTTGTTCTGGTTATTTTTGTTCTGGTTGTTATTCTGGTTATTCTTGTTCTGGTTGTTCTTGTTCTGGTTGTTTTCCATTAAAAATCACCCCGCTTTCAGATTTATTATCTGTAAATGCGGGGTCAAATATACTATATACCGAATAAATTTTCTGTGTTTTTCCTTGCCGAAGAAAGGATACCTTCGACCGTGGAGTTTCTGATTTCGGCAATTTTTTTTGCGGTATAATAAATCATAGCCGAATTATTTATTTCCCCTCTGTAGGGAACAGGGGTTAAATAGGGAGCGTCGGTTTCAAGCAAAAAGCGGTCCTCGGGCAACATTTCAACAATCTCGGGGAGCTTTTTTGCATTTTTAAAGGTTATAACTCCCCCGATTCCGATATACATACCTAATTCCAGTATTTCTTTTGCCATTTCACGACTGCCCGAAAAGCTGTGAACAACACCCCTTGGGCGGTGCTTTTTAAGAAGCTCAAGGGTATCTGCGTGGGCGTCTCGGTCGTGGACGATAACGGGGAGACCCAGCTTATTTGCAAGAATTAACTGTTCCTCGAAAAGGGCCTTTTGTTCCTCCTTATTGTCCGAAACCCAGTAGTAGTCAAGCCCGATTTCACCTATCGCAACACACTTTTTATGCTTTGCAAGCTCCCCTATTTCCGCCGCCGTTCCGCCGCCGATATTCTCGGGGTGAACACCTACTGCGGCGTAAATGTAGGGGTATTTTTCAGCAAAGGAGAGAGCTGTTTTAGAAGACTTAATATCGCACCCGCAGTTGATTACACCGCATACGTCGTGACGGGGCAGAGACTCTAAAAGCTCATCACGGATCCCGTTGAATTTTGCATCGTCATAGTGGGCGTGGCTGTCAAAAATTGGGTGTTCGCTTAAAGGGCTTTCCTCTAAAAAATCACTCATCTTATCTTACTTCCCGCAGGGACATTGTCGATAAATAACACCTTGACATCATCATCGGCACAGTCGGCGGCTAAAATCATACCGTTTGACTCGACACCGCAGAGCTTTGCGGGCTTTAGGTTTGCCACAACGATTACGGTGTGGCCGATAAGCTCCTCGGGTGTGTAGTACTTAGCAATGCCCGATGCTACTGTTCTCGGCGTTCCGCTGCCGTCATCAAGGGTTAATTTCAAAAGCTTTTTCGCTTTCGGAATAGGCTCACAGGCGGTGATTTTAGCGGCCTTCAGCTCAACCTTTGCAAAATCCTCTATACCGATTTGTGCAATACCCTCAATTTTTTCGGGCTCTGCCTTTGCCTCTTGTTCGGCGGCGATTTCGGCTAAAACCTTTTCAGTATCCAAACGGGGGAAGAGGTTAGCTGTGTGTTCGGGTGTGTAGCTGTTAGGGGCACGAAGCTCTTCGCTGATACTGTCCCCTGCGATGTTTTTCGCCGTGTCGGGCATAATAGGTCTTAGAAGGGTGCCTATAATTTTAATAAGGTCTAATAAATTGTAAAGCACATCGTTAAGGCGGTCTTTTTGCGCCTCGTCCTTTGCAAGTGCCCAGGGCATTGTTTCGTCAATATACTTGTTGCAACGCTTTGCCAAATCCAAAATGGCGCTACAGGCATCGGCGTTAAGGTAAGCGTCCATACATTTATGATATTTTTGGGTACAGGTCTTAGCAAAATCGAAAAGCTCTTTATCTAAATCCTCGGTCAGTTCGTGCTTCACAACTGTACCGCCGAAATACTTTTTGGTCATAGCCGCAGTACGGCTTACAAGGTTGCCTATAGTATTTGCAAGGTCGGCGTTAAAGACATTTATAAAGCTTTCATAGGTAAAGGTTCCGTCATTACCGAAGGGCATTTGAGAAAGCAGATAGTAACGGACCGCATCGGCACCGAAGCGCTTTGCCAATTCATCGGCATAAACCACATTACCCTTGGATTTTGACATTTTGTCCTCCCCCACAAGCACCCAAGGATGCCCTAAAACCTGCTTGGGCAGGGGCAGACCTAACGCCATTAATATAATGGGCCAATAAATGGTGTGGAAGCGCACAATATCCTTGCCTATAACATGCAGGTCGGCAGGCCAGAGCTCGCTAAACTTATCGGTACTGCCGTCGGGATTGTATCCGATACCCGTAATATAGTTGGAAAGTGCGTCAATCCAAACATAAATAATGTGTTTATCGTCAAATTCAACCGGCACTCCCCACTTAAAGGAGGTGCGGGAAACGCAAAGGTCTTGAAGTCCCGGCTTTAAAAAGTTGTTTATCATCTCATTTTTTCGGGATTCGGGCTTGATAAAATCGGGGTGCTGTTCGTAGTATTCGAGCAGCTTATCCTGATATTTGCTTAATTTCAGGAAGTAAGCCTCCTCTTTTGCGTCCACAACCTCTCTGCCGCAGTCGGGACATTTACCATCTACCAACTGGGATTCGGTATAAAATGACTCGCAGGGAACACAGTATTTTCCCTCATAGGTGCTTTTGTAAATATCCCCCTGCTCGTAAAGCTTGGTGAAAATTCTCTGTACAGCCTTTTCGTGGTCGGCGTCGGTTGTGCGGATGAATTTATCGTAGGAAGTGTTAAGGCTGTCCCATACCGCTTTAATATTTGCGGCGGCATTATCCACATATTCCTTAGGAGTAATGCCCTGCGCCTTGGCTTTTTCCTCAATTTTTTGCCCGTGCTCGTCGGAGCCTGTCATTAGGTAGACCTCATAGCCCATTTGTCTTTTATAGCGGGTTATCATATCCGCAAGCACAATATCGTAAGCATTGCCGATGTGTGGCTTGCTGGAAGCGTAGGCTATCGCAGTTGTAATATAAAACTTTTTCTTTTCTGACATAATAATCACCATTTCTTTCCAATACACAAAATTCGATGCGAAATCACCGAAACGCCGTCCCTATATTGTGAATAGCGTAATTTTTCACGCTATTTCCTCCTACGGTTTTTGTGTCAAATATAAAATATAGGAAATCACAGCCGAAATAAGACTGTAAAGCAGTACTGTGGCTCCGCTCATAAGGGAGCTCGAGCCGTCAAAGGAAATATAGGCAAACAGCACAGTACCTAAAACCGCCGAAATCGCATAAAGAACGGAAAGCAAAAGGTTTGACTTTTTAATCTTTGACGCATTGCTTATAATGGCGGCAAGCCCTATAGGATTGTTCTTATATGCGGCGGGGGCGGGATAAGAATATGTGGGAGTGACTGCGTTTTTATACATATGACAGCCTGCAGCGTTCATAACCTTAACCGAATCGCTGTAAAGACCGAAATAATCGCAAATCATTTCCTCGGTCATATTGGGGTCAGAGCTGTTAATCAGCATTGTAACTCCTAAAGCCGAAACACGCCGCAATTCCTTTGCTATATCCCCTCTTACGGTGTAGCGCACGGTTATTAAGGCGCAGGCCTTAGTCTCTGAAGCCACATATATGGGAAAAAGTCCCTGACGAAGTATCTTTCGGTCAAGCTCGACATTTGGAACCTCGATTCCGTGTGCCTCCATAAGGGTGCGGTTGCCTATAAATAAGAGCTTATCGTCAACCCAGCCCGAAATACCCATTCTGTCCTCATATTTTACAGTGTCCGAATCGGGAAGAACCGTGTTACCGCCCGTGCCCGCTATTTTTTTGAAGATAGGGGCTAAAGGACTTCTCATAGCCTCGGTTAAAGAGGCGGCACGGATTATTGTGTCATCTATGCTGTTGTTGGACAAAACCTGAAGCCTGTGCATCTGCACGGTACCTGAGGGGAACAGCTCATTGGCTGTAAATACCGCTGCGTTGGCGTTTTCAATCCGCTCTGCTCCCGTTTTTCCCGCAATCATAGCTCCCATACGGGAAAGCCTGTTGGCAGAGGAGTAAAGGGGTAAATTATCTATCATAAATATTACGGGCAATGCGGCAAAGCACTGAATCGCCGCCGCACTGTAAAAGCCGTACAGCACACCGTCAAAATAAGCGGTGCAGGCAAGGCCGACCACGACCGACAGAAAAAGCGAAATCACCGTTATTACGGGTAATTTTCCCGATAAAACTATTCCAAAGGTGGAATATTTCATATAACCGTCAATATGCTTTGTCATTTGAGGAGCGGCGGCAAGAACATCACCCTCAATAGCGTTCTTTGCCATGGCAAAGGTCACCGCTTGGTCGCTTATAAGCTTCACCGCCCGTTTGGGTGAGGAGGCGGAAATTTGCTTAAAGCCCGTCAACATATAGGAGGCGTTCCAGAAAGAGCTGAGCGCACGGACAAAGAGTATAGATGCACCTAAAAGTATAAGGTCCAGCCCAATTTCATTCTTAAATACTGCGGCTATTCCGTAGGCTATAACTGAAACCGAGGCGGTAACCGATAGCACATCGGGGGTGGAGTGACGGCTTAAAATTTTTGGAATGCTTTTAAACATATCTGCATTAATAAGTGTTATTATTCCCAAAATTGCAGTACATATTATGTTTGCCGCCATAGTGTGGGCGAGCAGCATTTCCGACATAAAGGGCAGCTTTGCAAAGCACAGCAAAATCAGTCCCAATCCGGAAAAAACCGTTCTTAAAAAGTCAGAGCGCTTTTTTACAGACAAACGCCTTAGTAGCCGCTTTGCATCCTTTTCGTCGCGAAATTCATCTTTTGGTATGTATTCCTCAAACTCTGATTGTTCAAGCTGAACCTCATTTTCAGGCTCTTGGGCACCTGCTTCGGGAAGACCTGTGAGCTCGCCTGTCAAATCAATCGGTTTAGTCTGGGAGCTTACGCTTATGCGAGGGGTATTATCTATACCTGATACGGGGGTGAATTTAATAGTAGCTGTGTTGTGAATATCAGGCGTTTCGTGTTCTTTTGGGGGAGCGGAAGGGTCAATATCCGATATTACTAAGACATTGGTCTGCACCTGACTAACCCTTGAAAGGGAAGAGGTAAGGTCGTCGAAGGCCTTTTCGGGCACCTTACTCTCCTCCGGCTCCTCTGCGGGCTTTGATTCCTCAGGCTCGGTTTCGGCATCAGGCTTTTTGTATTTTCCCAGGTCGTCAAATGCTATTTCGTATTTTTCAGAGAGCTTATCAATCGTCTTTTTGCTTTCGTTGTTTAAGATTTCCGCCACGCTTTCAAGCCTGTAGGTGGGGGCGGTTTCCATAGCGCTTTCCCCCTCCTCGCCGTCAAGGATAAAGGGACGGCATTTCTCAAGCAAAGAGGGCTCCTGCTGGGTAGCGGGTTCTTTCGGCTCAGGCGCTATCTCTGCCTTGGGGTGGTTTAAATCCGCCTTTGACTGCTTTTGGGACTTTACCTTATTAAAGCTTTCCGAAAAGGCGCTCAAGTCAAAGTCTTCGTCCTCTGCGTGGGCTGATTTTTCTTCCGTGGGCTTCTGCCTGGCTTCGGTATTTGCCGTGTTTTCAAGCATACGCCTTTTGAGAGAATCAAGCGCCCCTGTCCTAAAAGCTTCACCCTCTTCGGAATTTGACGAAAAGTTTAAAACCTCATCGGGAGTCAGGGCGTGCTCGGGGTGCAGAGTGCATCCCTGCCCTAAGGTGTATTCATTATCGTTCTCGTCTGCCAGAAAAAATAACTCTTCATTTTTCTTTCTTGAAAAAAAGCTCATAACTGCCTCCTTTTCCGCACGACCTCGTACATAAGCACACCCGCCGCCACCGAGGCGTTAAGGGAGTTTATTTTACCGAACATAGGCAGGCTTACTATCCCGTCGCACTTTTTGGCGGTAAGTGCGCCTATTCCACTGCCCTCGTTACCGATTACAAGGGCTAATGGGCAGTCAAAATCTGTTTTGGTGTAATCGCTGCCGTCCATATCCGCACCGAAAACCCAAACGCCCTGTTCCTTTAGCCCGTCTATTGTATTTGCAATATTGGTGACCCTTGCAACAGGCACATATTCAAGAGCTCCGCAGGCCGCCTTTGCAACGGTTGCGTTAAGGGAGGCGCTCCTGCGCTTTGGTATTATTATACCGTGTGCGCCGCAAATTTCAGCGGTTCTGATAATTGCACCCAAATTGTGCGGGTCTTCAATTTCATCGCATATTATTATAAACGGTTTTTCGTTTTTCTTCTCTGCAAGGGCGAAAATATCCTCGACCGAGGCGTAATCCTGCGAGGCGAACATAACCGCCACACCCTGATGGTTGGCTCCGCCGCAGTAATAGTCAAGCTTTTGGGGGCTTACCTCTTTTATAAGCACACCCTTTGCACGGCATTTAGCGATTATAGCCGTAACCGAGCCCCCCGAAACACCGTGAGCCACAAGCAGACGGTCAATTTCTCTGCCCGAGCGTACCGCTTCAAGCACGGGGTTTCTTCCACATATTATATTTCCTGTGCGTTCTGTATTATTTTCCATATTTTTAAAGTCCTTTAAACATTATACTCCAACTATAGATTATACCACAAAGTGTCGAAAATTAAAATAGGTAATTTTATTAATAAACTGAAAATATGCAGAAATAATATATATATAATGATTACGGAGGCAAAAAAATGGCAGAAAAGCGTATAACCAAGGTAGAGGGCTTTGAATTGATGGACTCACGGGGCAATCCCACGGTGGGGGCGCGGGTCACCCTTAATGACGGGAGCGTAGGCTTTGCACTTTCACCCTCAGGTGCGTCCACAGGAGTTTACGAGGCGCACGAAATGCGGGACGGCGATAAAAGCCGTTACGGGGGTAAGGGGGTATTAAAGGCGGTAAAGGCCATTGAAGATGAGATAGCCCCCGCACTAATATCATTGGGCACCGTAAATCAGCGTGCTGCAGACCAATGTATGATAAGCCTTGACGGTACCGAAAACAAAAATAGACTTGGGGCAAATGGGATTTTGGCGGTTTCCTTGGCCCTTGCAAGGGCGGCGGCTAATTCTTACGCTATGCCCCTTTACCAATATTTAGGCGGCATAAACGGGAATGAACTGCCGAGGCCCATGATGAATATTTTAAATGGCGGTGCCCATGCGGCAAACAATATTGATATTCAGGAGTTTATGATTATCCCTTATAAGGCGGAAAGTTTTGCAGAGGGGCTTCGTATGTGCGCCGAGATATACCACGCTTTGGGAGCCATTTTAAAGGAACAGGGGAAGGGCAGCGGCGTCGGCGACGAGGGCGGATTCGCACCCGACCTTGGCTCCGACGAGGAGGCGATAGAGCTTATTGTAAAGGCAATAGAAAGGGCAGGCTACACCACCGAGGAAATTAAAATCGCTCTTGATGTAGCCTCAAGCGAGTGGTATTCGGACGGGACTTATTTACTGCCCAAAAGAAATAAAAAAATGACTGCCGAGGAGCTTATAGGCTACTACGTCGACCTTATTTCAAAATACCCCATAATTTCCATTGAGGACGGTACGGCAGAGGAGGACTGGGAGGGCTGGCAACGGCTTACTGCGGCTCTCGGCGATAAAATACAGCTTGTAGGTGACGACCTTTTTGTAACCAATACTTTAAGGCTGAAAAAAGGCATTGAGCTTAAGGCGGCTAATTCCATACTTGTAAAGCTTAACCAGATAGGCACGCTTACAGAAACCCTTGATGTAATAGAGCTGGCGAAAAAGCACGGTTATACAGCGGTAATCTCCCATCGCTCGGGAGAAACCGAGGACACCACCATAGCAGACCTCGCCGTAGCGGTAAATGCGGGACAGATAAAAACAGGTGCGCCCTGCCGAACCGACAGGGTGGCAAAGTACAACAGACTTTTGATGATTGAAAGGGATTTAAATAATATCTAACAGCTAAAACGGCAGATACACGAAGGTGTATCTGCCGTTCTATTATTCAAGTATATAAATTTCTACATTGCGCACGCCAAAGCTTCTGCAAGCACTTTCAGAAGACATAAACAGGTCAACGCCTTTAGGGTACCGTCTTATAAACCCGCCTGTGTCCGCTGCCACAGCATAGCCGTAAATAATGCTGCCGTCTGCAGTTTTGATATACATTTTGGTGCCGTAAGGAATATAGTTGGGGTTTACCGCAATATATCCCGGCTGGGGCGCTACGCCGGTTGAGCATTTATTGCCCGTATAGGTGTAGGCGGTAGCTCTTGCCGTGATTTTAGACTTATAGTTTATGGGGTTGCCGTTTTTGTCAAGCTCTATGGGCGAAGAGGGGGTGAGGGTGGAAACACTTTTAACCGAAGCGGAGGTTGTAACTGTGCTTGCGACTGCACTTGCCGCCTTTTTAGTGCCCACTATCTTCTTGGCATCAACTGCGGCGGTTACAACTTCTTCACTTATTACGGTTTTCTCTTCGGAAACGCCGTTTACAAGCTTTTCGGTGTAGTTTACCTGCTTTACACCGTCTAAACCATTTTCAAGTTTGGTGCTTCCTTCGACCATGTTGGAGGAATATACGGTTTTTGTGCTGTGGGGAATAGCCTCGGTGTAGCTACCGTTTACATACTCAATATCGGTGTAGTCGATATAAACGGTTCCGGTAATAACAGTATCTAAAGAGGGCTCGATAAAATCGTCGCTGTTGGGTGTGTATCCCGCAGCCTCGAGAGCCTCTAATACGGTACCGCCCGTAAACTCGATTTCCTGAGTTTGCTCGCCTATTGTAATATAAACGGGGAAGGCATAGGCAATTTCAACCTCTGTTTTACGGTTTTCAACAGTAGTTTTTGTTATCTTGTAGCGCTCGGACTTTAAATTCAGGTTAGAGAGAACATTCGCAACATTCATATTAAGTGAACGCACGGTGTAAGTTTTTTCACCGTCAAATATTTCAACTGTATTTAATGATAGCCCGAGTAAAGTAACAACTGCAATGGTAATTGCGGTCATAACCGCTATGCAGCTTATACGCATTTGCTTTGAGAGCAGGCTCTTTGACAAATGGTACTTTATTTTTTCTAACATCAAATGACTCCTTTGAAATAAATCTCGCAAGCCGAGGGGTATTATATAGCATTAAATCGACGATGTCAAAGCGGAAAAAATCAAACTTTTTAGTCAAAATCACCAAAAAAATTCAAGATTTAAAAAAGTTACAAGCTTGTAACCTTTTTAAAGGGCGATAAAATGTCATTTTTTTACATTTAACTTGTGCAATCCTACAAAATCGGGCAAAGTGGTGTGTGCGGGCGCTTGTACGATGTTATTTTACCCCAAAAGTGGGGGATTTATGCTAAAAAATAACCTTTTAACCACAATATAAGGTATAAAAAATTTTTGATAATTTGTCAAAAAATCTTTACAATTACATATATGTGTGGTATATTAATAATGGTTCAATTCCTTTAAGACGGTACGGAGATGCCGGCAAGGCTCTGATTAACAAGGGTATACATTATATATAATATATGTATATGACAAGTTTGTGTTAACTATTCGAGCGTCTTGCTGTGTGCGGGACGCTTTTTTTACGGAGGGCTTTATGGATAAGTTTAATGCTACGCTTATGGACGAGGCGGCGGTGACCAGGGCGCTCAAGCGCATATCACACGAGATACTTGAAAAAAACGACGGCGGCGCTGACCTTTGTATTATAGGTATTAAACGCCGCGGAGTTGCCCTTGCAAATATTATAGCGGATAACATATATAATATAGAGGGCGTCCGTCCCCCTACAGGCGAGATTGATATAACCTTTCACCGGGACGATTTGACCGCAATTTCACCTGACCCGGTCATACATTCGGCGGCGCTTACGGTTTCGATTGTGGGCAAAAAGGTAGTTTTGGTGGACGATGTGCTTTACACAGGCAGAACAGTAAGGGCAGCTATGGATGCTATTATGCGTTTTGGTAGAGCGGCTTCAATTCAGCTTGCGGTGCTTATTGACAGAGGACATAGGGAGCTTCCCATTAGGGGTGACTATGTGGGCAAAAATGTTCCCACCTCGAAGTCAGAGATTATTGCGGTAAAAATACCGCCTTATGATGACGAGACTGCGGCGGAGCTTTACGAGATATGAACAGTCCCATGACTGCTTATATATAATAATGTGCAGAATTTAATTTTTGCGCAAAAAATGGAGGAAGTAATAAATGAAGATGTACTACAATGTCGAAGACAAGCCGAAATTCGGGCAGTTAATTGTCTTCGCAATCCAGCAGCTGCTTGCCATTATGGCGGCAACCCTCGTTGTTCCGGTAATTATCGGCAACGGTATGAGCTCTGCGGCGGCGCTTTTCGGCGCAGGCGTAGGAACCCTTGTTTATGTGCTTTTCACCGCTAAAAAAAGCCCTGTTTTCCTTGGCTCTTCCTTTGCGTTCATAGGCTCTATGTTCGCAGCATTTGCGGGCGGCGTATCAATGTCTCTCGGTTATGTGGGACTTATCCTTGGTGCTGTCTTTGCAGGTATTGTTTATGTAATTATCGCAATTATTGTTAAATTCGCAGGCGTTGGCTGGATTAACAAGCTTATGCCTCCCGTTGTTATAGGACCTACAGTTGCTATAATCGGTCTCTCCCTTGCAGGTAACGCTGTGGGCGACCTTCAGAAGGGCGGCGTTTTAGACGCTAAGGGCAACTCGGTTGCAAATGTTCTTCTTTGCGTGCTTATCGGCATTATCACCCTTATTGTCACAATGCTCTGCTCAACCTACGGCAAAAAGACGGCAAAGCTTATCCCCTTTATCTTAGGTATCCTTGCAGGCTATGCGGTAGCTCTTATTTTCACCGTTATCGGCAACGCAGCGGATATTGAGGCTTTAAAGCTTATAAACTTCGGCAACTTCACAGCACTTGTTTCGGGCGGCATAACACTTGAAACCTTTGTGAGCCTTCCCGATTTCACATTCTTAACGGCTTTCGGTGGCCTTAAGGAGCTTAACGCTTCCTATGTAGGTACTATTGCGGTGGCTTATGTACCTGTTGCCTTCGTTGTATTTGCCGAGCATATCGCCGACCACAAGAACATTTCTTCAATCATTGAAAAGGATTTGCTTGAGGAGCCCGGTCTTCACAGAACCCTTTTGGGTGACGGTGTGGGCTCAATGGTAGGCGCTTTCTTCGGCGGTTGCCCCAACACTACATATGGTGAGTCGGTAGCCTGCGTTGCTATTACAAGAAATGCCTCCGTTGCCACAATTATTGCGGCTGCCCTCGGTGCTATAATCGTTTCCTTTGTAAACCCCTTTGTAGCCTTTGTTAATTCCATTCCTTCCTGCGTAATGGGCGGCGTTTGTATGGCACTTTACGGATTTATCGCAGTAAGCGGTCTTAAGATGGTACAGAAGGTTGACCTTAACGAAAACAGGAACCTCTTTGTCGTATCGGCTATTTTAATAGCAGGTATCGGCGGACTTTCCCTTACTTTTGGAAAGATTACCCTTACAGCGGTTGCAACCTCACTTATCCTCGGAATAATCGTAAATCTTATTCTTTCCGGCAAGAAAGCGGACGAAAACGAGACAGAGGAATAATAAAAAGCCTCCCTTGTGCAAAGGGAGGCTTTTTTCTTGAAGCTTTGTAAAAACCCCTCCCTCAGACGAGGGAGGGGTTAATTTGTGCAAACACCTTAATGTACAGTCTCTTTATTATTTAAGATTTCTTTCAAGCCATACAAAGCCAACATCAAGGGCATCAAAGAAGGAGTCCTTTTCAGAGGCTTTTACAATTCTTTCCTTATCGGGAAGTTGGGTATCGCTCTTTAAAAGCTCGACCCTTACCTTGCCGGGAATCTCGTTTTCGCCTGCCTTAACTGTGGACAGCACGGTGAATCTCACAACAAAGGGCTCTGACATATCGCCGTAATAGATTTCGTTTCCGCACTTAACAAGCGGTTTTTCTTTATAGGTTAAAAATTTATTTTCTGCCATAATTCTTATTTCTCCTCCGGCATTTTGCCGTAAAGATTGAACCTGAAGAGCATGGTTTCGTCCTCAGGATGGGTGCAACGGATTGTAGCCTCGGCAACCTCGGAATTGTTTAAAATCGTGCTTAAACCTATCATCTGGCAAAGCTTGGATTTGAGGTTTAGTATATCGCCGTCTTTGGTTTCGAGATAAACATCGCCCTTGCATTGGTCTATAGCCTTTATAAAATCATCAAAATCAACGTTGTGAAGTTGAATTCTTCCGTTATCCATAATAACAAAACCTCCTATTCATTCTATGCTAAGATTATAATTGATATATATTAATATGTCAAGTTAAATTAGTGTTGACTTTTTGACAAATTTCTTATACTATATTATTTGTAGAAATTTCGGTTTCAGGAGGAAGAAAATTTTGGATAACGCAAAAAAAAGTATGGATACCATTGTTGCCCTTGCAAAGGGCCGCGGCTTTGTATACCCCGGCAGCGAAATATACGGCGGTCTTGCAAATTCATGGGATTACGGTCCCTTGGGCGTGGAGCTTAAAAATAATATAAAAAAGGCTTGGCTTAAAAAATTCGTTCAGGAGTCTCCTTACAATGTTGGGCTCGACAGTGCGATTTTGATGAACCCCGAGACCTGGGTGGCTTCGGGTCACTTGGGCGGCTTTTCAGACCCGCTTATGGACTGCCGTTCCTGCAAGACAAGGCACAGAGCCGATAAGCTTATCGAGGACTATGTGGCAGAAAACGGGCTTTCTGATAACCCCGCCGCTATGAGCGATGAGGAAATGATGCAGTACATTAAGGATAAGGAAATTACCTGTCCTCACTGCGGCTCCCGTGATTTTACCGATATAAGAAAGTTTAACCTTATGTTCAAGACCTTTCAGGGTGTTACGGAGGATAGCTCCTCTACCCTTTATCTCCGTCCCGAAACTGCGCAGGGCATTTTCGTAAACTTCAAGAATATTGCCCGCACTACAAGAAAGAAGGTACCCTTCGGTGTAGCGCAGGTGGGCAAATCCTTCAGAAACGAGATAACACCGGGTAACTTTATCTTCAGAATACGGGAGTTTGAGCAGATGGAGCTTGAGTTCTTCTGCAAGCCCGGCACCGACCTTTATTGGTTTGAGTACTGGCGCGGCTTCTGCAAGAAGTGGCTTTTAGACCTCGGTATGACCGAGGAACACCTGAGACTTCGTGACCACGACGAGGATGAGCTTTGCTTCTATTCAAAGGCAACAACCGACTTTGAGTTCCTCTTCCCCTTTGGCTGGGGCGAGCTTTGGGGCGTTGCCGACCGTACCGATTACGATTTAACCCAGCACGCTAATCATTCGGGTGAGTCTATGGAGTATTTTGACCCCGAAACAAACGAAAAATACATTCCTTATGTAATAGAGCCTTCTTTAGGTGCAGACCGAGTTTTGCTTGCCTTCCTTTGTGACGCATATGATGAGGAGCAGGACGAAAAGGGAGACACAAGAGTAGTCCTTCATCTGCACCCCGCACTTGCCCCCTTTAAGGCGGCGGTTTTACCTCTTTCCAAAAAGCTCTCGGAAAAAGCAACCGAGGTGTTCGGTGATTTAGCCAAAGACTTTATGGTGGATTTTGACGATGCGGGCTCAATAGGCAAGCGTTATCGCCGTCAGGACGAAATCGGCACACCGATTTGCATAACCTACGATTTCGACTCCCTTGAGGACAACTGCGTCACCGTGCGTGACCGTGACACAATGGAGCAGAAGCGTATCCCCATTTCTGAACTTAAGACTTATATTGCAGAATCTGTTAAATTTTAAATCGGGGCGACAGCCTTCAAAGAGGTAATAAAATGATATCCACTCAAATTTTGTTAATGACGGCCGAGCTGTTAGGCGGTCTCGCGTTTTTCCTTTACGGAATGTCCACCTTGTCGGACGGACTTGAAAATATTGCGGGCGGCGCCCTTGAAAAGACCCTTAAAAAGGTTACAAAAAACCAGTTTTTAAGCTTCTTTCTGGGAGCGGGAATAACCATTGCGATACAGTCCTCCTCGGCGATGACCGTAATGCTTGTAGGTCTTGTAAATTCAGGAATAGTTAATTTCTGCGACACCTTCGGCATAATAATGGGCTCGAATGTGGGAACAACCCTCACTGCCTGGCTTTTAAGCCTTACTGGCATAAGTGGCGACAATTTCTTCCTTACTTTATTAAAGCCCATGACCTTTGCGCCCATTCTTGCCTTTATCGGAATACTTCTCAGAATGGTTTCAAAGCAGGACAGAAAGAAGAATATCGGACTTATTCTCATAGGCTTTGCCGTTCTTATGACGGGAATGGACTTTATGAGTGATTCTATGAGCGCCGTTCAGGAAATGGAGGGCTTTAAGAGCTTGCTCTTTGCCTTCAGCAGTCCTATGATAGCACTTTTAATATCGATGCTTTTCACAGGGGTTATCCAGTCCTCGGCGGCGACCATCGGTATTGTTCAGGCGTTAGCCCTTACGGGTAGCATCACCTATGAAATGGCGATACCGCTGGTACTCGGCGCTAATATCGGCACCTGTGTCACGGCGTTTATCTCAAGCTTCGGTACTAACAAAAACGCCAAGCGTGTAGTTGCGATGCACATTTATGTTAATGTAATCGGCTCGGTGCTGTGCCTTATTTTGCTTTATGTTGCAGAATTTGCAGGGGTAGCATTTATAAAATCGCCTGTTTCCATGATAGGCGTAGCTATGATTCACACCCTCTTTAACTTTGTGAATACAGTAATTCTCGTTCCTTTCAGGAAGGCGGTTATACACCTTTGCGAGCTTACCGTTAAGAAAAATGACGGTATAACTCATACCGTATTTTTGGACGAGCGTCTCTTTAACAATGCTGCATTTGCGGTTTCGGAGTGCCACAGGCTTACTTCCGAGATGGCGGAGCATGCAAGGGAGTCCCTTTTAAAATCCATTTCGCTTATTGCTAAATATGACCCCCAGACCGTTGAGTTTATCCGTGAAAACGAGGAGCTTATCGATAAATATGAGGACAAGCTGGGCACCTACCTTGTGCGTTTAAGTAATAATGAGCAGTCCGAAAATACGGCTCACAGCATAGCGAGAATGCTCCATAGTATAGGCGACTTTGAACGTATAGGTGACCATGCCCTTAATATCTGCAAGGTTGCTAAGGAAATGCATAACAAAAATATACATTTCTCTGATGATGCAATGAAGGAAATTGCTGTAATCACTGCCGCTGTAACCGAAATACTTAATATGACAATAGACTCCTTTATAAACGACGATATAGAGCAGGCTTCTCATGTCGAGCCGCTTGAACAGGTTATCGACAAGCTTAATAAGGAGCTTAAGGCACGGCATATCAACCGCTTGCAAAACGGCGAATGCACCATCGAGCTGGGCTTTATCTTTACCGACCTGCTCACAAATTATGAGCGTGTTTCCGACCACTGCTCAAATATCGCAGTTTATACAATGCAGCTTCCCACCGATAAGCTGGACACCCACAAGTATCTGCATAGGCTTAAGAGTTCTCACAATGGCACCTTTGTGGACGATTTCAACAAATTCAGCGAAAAATATACTTTGGATACATAAACTCAGCAACCCCTCCCGCAAGTCGGGAGGGTTTGGTTACGGTTTACGAGTATTTTAACAAAGCACAGCGAAAAATACTTGTTTCAAAATCTGATTCAAGTTTGAATGCTTTGGCTACGGAGGCATTTAATGAAACATCACAGGCTTTCTCATGTTCGAGTTATCACTCTCGGATACCTTATTATGATACTTTTGGGCACAGCCCTGCTTATGCTGCCCTGCGCTACCCGTGAGGGTGTAGGCGCAGGCCCTGTCACGGCGCTTTTTACCGCTACCTCGGCATCCTGTGTTACGGGGCTTATTTTGCAGGACACCGTAACCTATTGGTCGCTGTTCGGTCAGCTGGTTATTCTTTTGCTTATACAGATAGGCGGTCTTGGTTTTATGACCATTGCTATTTTCTTTTTCAGGCTTGTAAGCAAAAAGGCAAGCCTAAGGGAAAGGGCGGTAATGGCGGAAAGTATTAACACCACAAAAATGGGGGACTTTTCAAGGCTTGTAAGAAAAATCATTATAGGAACTATAGCAATAGAAAGTATCGGCGGAATTTTGCTTGCGATACACTTTGTAAGACAACCGAATTTTGGCTTTTTTAAGGGTGTTTATTATGGATTTTTCCACGCGATTTCCGCCTTTTGCAACGCCGGCTTTGACCTTATGGGGGATTATTCCTCCTTTACCTCCCTGTCAGACAGCGTCCTGGTAAATGCGGTACTTATAACCCTTATTGTAGTCGGCGGTATCGGATTCCTTGTGTGGGACGATATCACGGCCTGTCATTTTAAATTAAAAAAATTCTCTTTGCACACCAAAACCGTGCTTACGGTGACTGCAGTTTTGATTTTAGGCGGGACCCTGTTACTTTTTGTATTCGAGCATAATAACACCGGTGCCGACAAGTCCCTTAGCGAGAGAATATGGACGGCGTTTTTCGGCTCTGTTACCGCAAGGACTGCGGGCTTTAATACCGTGGACACTGCAGCGCTTGCACCCGCCTCAAAGCTTATAACCATTGTTTTAATGTTTATAGGCGGTTCGTCAGGCTCTACGGCGGGCGGTGTTAAAACCACTACCATTGCGGTTATATTGATTTTCCTTATAGCGGGTATGCGGGGTCAGGAGAATATTCATTTTTATAAGAGGCGCATTAGGGATGATGTGCTTAGAAAATCGGTTATTATAATATTCACAAATTTACTGCTCCTGCTTTTAGGCGCTACGGTGCTCTGTGCCGTACAGGGCTTCAGCATTACCGAAGCGGTTTTTGAGACCACTTCGGCAATAAGCACGGTGGGAATGACCACAGGTATAACAAGGGACTTGAATTTAGTCTCTAAATTGGTTATAATATTCCTGATGTATTGCGGGCGGGTAGGGAGTATATCTTTCGGAATATCCCTATTTGAGCGCAGAAAGCCGCCTGTTTCCTATCCTGAGGAATCAGTAACGGTGGGGTAATTTCAAAAAGGAGATAATGAAATGAAATCCTTTCTTATAATCGGTATGGGGTCGCTTGGGCATCACCTTTGCAACGAGCTTTCAAAAAACGGCTGTGAAATAATGGTGGCGGATATAAATGCCGAAACAATGGAAGATATAATGCCTATGGTCGTAAGCGCAAGGGTGTGCGACTGCACAAAGATAGATGTACTTAAAACTCTTGGTGTTGAGGAATTTGACGCATGCTTTGTCTGCATTGAGGACTTCTTTCAGGCCTGCCTTGAAATCACCGATTTGCTCAAGGACTTGGGGGCTAAAAAGGTTTACAGCGTGGCAAACCGTGATGTTGAGGAAAAATTCCTGCTCCGCAACGGGGCGTACAGGGTTATTTATCCCGAACGGGATGTGGCGAGCCGTATAGCAGGGCTTGAGAGTGCTGAAAATATATTCGACTGCATAAACATTTCGGCAGAATACTCTATTTTTGAGATTGAGCCCTTAGATAAATGGATTGGCAAAACGGTTACCGACCTTGATTTCAGAAACAGGTACGAGCTTAATATAATTGCGGTTAAAAAGGACGGTAAGGTTATGCCTATCAGACCCGATTATATGTTCACAAAAAAGGAGCATTTGCTGGTGTTAGGCCACAAAAAGGATGTTTGTCGGGTTTTAAAATAGGCTTTGGTGCAAAATTCAAAAATTAGGAGGACGGTCGGTGCAAAGGCTTTTGAGCGGATTAAAACACACATTTGTAAGCAAAAAGTTTATGGGCTACTGTCTAATAGGGATTGTTAATACATTCAACACTGCGTTATTTTCTTGGCTGGCGCATTTCAGGGTGCAAGAAAATGTCGCCGCCTACATAGGGTATTTTATCTCGCTTACAATAAATTATATTTTAAACAGTATAATAGTTTTTAAAAACCGCCTCGCCTTAAGGCGGTATTTTAGGTTTTTGATTTCATATGTGCCTAACTTCTTTATTTATACACTTGTAAGCTTGCTTACAATCAATGTTATGCAAATCAACCAGTTTTGGGCGACAGTGCTTGCAACTGCGGCTGGAGCCCCCGTTACATTTGTTATAATCAAGCTTTTTGCTTTCGGAAATAAGGCCAAGGCAGAAATAGATAAGGAATAAATTTCAAATTTATTAAAATAGTTATCCTTGACATAATCGGATAATAATAATATAATGTGATTTATATGAACCCTTATACATTAATATATAAAGGTGGTTATTTTATGGCAAAGGTAGTTAAGCTTACCGACGACGGTCTTAAAAAACTCGAGGAGGAGCTCGAAAATCTTAAAACCGTGGGCAGAGCGGAAATAGCCGAAAAAATTAGGGTTGCCCGCGGATACGGCGACCTTTCTGAAAACAGCGAATATGATGAGGCTAAGAACGATCAGGCTAAAATCGAGGCAAGGATTGTCGAGATTGAGGAAATGCTCAAAAATGTTGAAATTATAGAGGATGTAAAGGGCAAAGCAAAGACGGTTATGGTCGGCGTTAGGGTAAAGGTGCTTGACGAGGAATACGGCGACGAGTGTGAATACCGTGTTGTAGGCTCAACCGAGGCAGACCCGAGAGACGGTAAAATTTCGGACGAGTCCCCTGTAGGCAGAGCGCTTATGGGCAAGAAAATCGGCGATGAGGTTATTGTTGAGGCTCCCGGCGGCGAATTTAAGCTTAAGGTAGTAGGAATTTCAAAATAGGGTGAAATAAATGGCACAGAATAATAACAATCCTGCAGCTCAGGATTTAAATGAAATTGTTAAGGTTCGTCACGAAAAGCTGGCGGCTTTAAAGGAAAGCGGAAACGACCCTTTTCTCATTACAAGGTTTGATTTTAATAACGACTCTGCTAATATAAAGGCAAACTTCCAAGAGCTTGAGGGTAAAACCGTTAAAATTGCAGGCAGAATTATTGCCCGCAGAATTATGGGTAAGGCAAGCTTTGTGGGTTTAAGCGATTCCACCGGCAGAATTCAGCTTTATATCAGGCGTGATGATGTGGGTGAGGATGCTTATGCCGCCTTCAAAAAGTGGGATATTGGCGATATTGTGGGCGTTGAGGGCTTTGTTTTCAAGACCCAAACTGAGGAAATTTCGGTTCACGCAACAACTATAACCCTGCTTTCGAAATCTCTTTTACCTCTTCCTGAAAAGTTCCACGGACTCAAGGATAACGATTTAAGATACCGCCAGCGTTATGTTGACCTTATTGTTAACCCCGAGGTTAAAAATAATTTCGTAATACGCTCAAAATTCATAAAGTTTATGAGAAATTACCTTGATAATATGAATTATATCGAGGTTGAAACTCCTGTGCTTAATACGATTGTGGGCGGTGCCGCCGCAAGACCCTTTGTTACACATCACAACACCTTAAATATACCTATGTATATGCGTATCGCTACCGAGCTTCCCTTAAAGAGGCTTATTGTGGGCGGCATGGACAGGGTTTATGAAATCGGTAGAATTTTCCGTAACGAGGGTATGGATCCTAAGCACAATCCCGAATTTACTACGGTTGAGTTATATCAGGCTTATGCCGATTTCCACGATATGATGGATATTGCCGAGGGTATAATCTCCGGTGCCGCAAAGGAAATTTTAGGTACCTACGAGCTTGAGTGGTTGGGTGAGAAAATCGACCTTACCCCCGGTTGGCGCAGACTTACTATGGTTGATGCCGTTAAGGAATATGCAGGTGTTGATTTCGGTGCTATTACCGATGACGCTCAAGCGGTTGCCGCCGCCCAAGCTATCGGTGTTGAGCTTGCCGAAACAGCCGATAAAACTTGGGGTAACGCTCTTTACGCTTGCTTCGACCAGAGGGTTGAGGAAAAATTAATTCAGCCTACATTTATTACAATGTATCCTGTTGAGGTTTCTCCCTTAACTAAGGCTTCCCCCGAGGACCCAAGACTTACCGAGCGTTTTGAGCTGTTTGTATGCCACAGCGAGCTTGCAAACGCCTATTCCGAGCTTAACGACCCAATTGTTCAGCGTGAACGCTTTATGAAACAGTTGGAGCTTCGCGACAGAGGCGACGACGAGGCAGAAATGCTTGATGAGGATTTCCTTACCGCTATGGAGTACGGTATGCCTCCCACAGGGGGTATGGGTATAGGTATCGACAGAGCCGTAATGCTCCTCACCGGCGCCGACACTATCCGTGAGGTAATCTGCTTCCCCACGATGAAACCTTTAGACTAAAAGCTTTTAAATGGGCAGCCCCATAGCGGGACTGCCCATCTTTGATAAAGGAATGTTTATTATGGAATTAAGTAAAAAATTACAAGAGCTGAGGAAAGAAAAAGGACTCACGCAGTAAGAAAATAGCACGAGTGTTATTTGTCTCCCGCACCGCCTTCAAGCGCCTCAAAATTCCTGATATATATGAAAAAGCACGGTAATTCTTTTAAAGAACTGCCGTGCCTTTGTTTTTTTAATTGTTTATCTCTTACTGCTTGCTGCAAGCTTGTTTGCCTTATGCCGTTTCCAGATAACCCAGATAGGTCCTGCAATAAAGAGGGAGGAAACACCGCCCGAAACGATACCGAAGGCCATCGGAATAGCAAAGGAGCGAAGTGTGGAAAGACCGAAAAGCTCCGAAACAACAACTATAGTTATAACTGCGATAAAGGTGGTAAGGGAGGTTACGAAGTTTCTCAGCTTAACCATATTTATGCTCTTGTTTACAAGCTCACCGATTTCCATATCGGGTTCAAGGCGTTCGTTTTCACGCACACGGTCATACATAACTATGGTATCGTTAAGTGAGTAACCGAGGATAGTAAGCACAACGGCGATATAGTTAGAGTCTATCTGCAGCTTGAAAAATACGCATATGCATAAGGTTGTAAACAGGTCAAATACCAGCGCACAAAGCGCAGTGAGCGCCGCAGAAACACCGCCTATACGTCTAAAGCGGATTCCCACATAGATTACAACCAAAAGTGCGGTTATAAGCACAGCGACAAGGCTTTTTGCAAAGAATGTACCTGCGATTGTGGGGCTTACCGAGTTTGAGTTGTAAAGTGAAATCTCATTGTCGGCAAATTTTTCTTCCAGCGCCTTTGTAAGCTCTTCCTGCTTTTCTGCCGAGATTGAGTCCTT
>JAEIGA010000669.1_pt1 | contig 50647 bp, 87 predicted proteins | sample 9270691 | NCBI WGS metagenome assembly JAEIGA01 (sample SAMN17057246, study PRJNA624740) | gut metagenome | biome: biome; isolation source: fecal sample | host: Bos grunniens | place: China: Xizang | collected 2019 | reverse complement strand
TTGAGGTAGAAGAATGACACGGGAAGAGGCACTTAAAATTCTTAAATCTTGGGATGGTTATATGTTTCTCGAAAGAGAAGAAGGCCATGTCGGGTATAGTTACAAGAAAGATGTTTCACAAGAGGCAATAAATGTTGCTATTGAGGCATTAGAACAGTTAGAAGAAAGACCGCAAGGCGAACCCATTATTAAATGTCAAGACTGTAAATATCGAGTAAAAGAGTGGCGAGAAGATAAGCGAATGAAAGATAAAGGCTATTGGGTTTACGGGTGTGAACACTTTGGCGAGATTATGGGTTATTGGGGTTTTGGCGGTAATGATAATGAGTTTTGTTCAGACGCAGAAATGAAAGGCGGTGTGGAATGAGTGAAGTTAGATTGATTGACGCAAACGCTTTGAAACAAGATTTAAGGCAATATTTTACAGACGGAGTTCTTGACGGAGTAAGTGCAAAATTAGTCTTTAATCAGATTTTACACGATATCGACAATGCCCCGACAGTTGAACAGTTTGACGATACCGAATTGCAAAGAGCCATAGGATATGCAGACGGATATTCAAAGGGTAGAGAAGAAAGACCACAAGGTGAGTGGATGAAAGAGCCTAATGGTAAAACAACGGATATTTATAGGTGTTCTGTGTGTAAACGGAGCATTATGTTGTGCAAAGGTGCTGATTTGACAAATTACCCATTTTGCCATTGTGGTGCAGATATGCGGAAAGGCGGTGCGGAATGACTAATGCAGAAAAGTACAAAGAGGTGTTCGGTTTTGAACCTGATATAAAAAGTTGTCCTACCGATAATTGTAATGTTTGCCCATTGGCAAATCAAAAGTATTGTACAGAAAACAAAAGCGATTGGTGGAATAGTGAGTATAAGGAGAATAACAATGGAAACAGTGAAGAATAGTTGTTTTGGTTGTAAGTTTCGTAAGTTGCCGCTCATAGATAACGCTTGCGAAAAAGGAGTAACAGACGAACACGGCTGGGTAATAAACTGTTTGGGGTGGGAACCGGCTACGAAAGAGAATAAGGGAAATGAAGAAGATAAGTAATACCAGAGTTGATAAGATAGTTTTATCTATCTCTTTAATTCTTATATATTTACTGTTCATTGTGTTAGCATTTCCTGATGTGAGGGTAAAGAATGTTGCAATAAAGTTACCTTATCTGCAACGAATACAGACAGAGTGGATAAGACCAATCTTACAGTACAAGACACAGATATTAAGTGAAGAATATAACGACACATATATAATCATTCACAAAGAGAGTTTAGGATATTACTTCATCACCGCATATTGCCCTCACGAATGTGGGTACATAGAGTATTCAGACGGTACCGATAATTTCCCGGCAGGTTGGAGAACTGCAAGTGGAGAGATTTGCCATAGAGCAGATTGGGAAGATAGATTATATGAACCTACCACTTGTGCTATTTCTCGTTCTTATCATTCTTTTGGTGATATGTTTTACATAGAAGAATTTGATAGAGTGTTCGTGGCAGAGGACACAGGACCTGGAGTACAAGGTAAACATCTCGATTTGTTCTACGAGACATACGAGGAAATGTCAGCATTTCCCACTGGTTATTATGAAGTGTATAGCGTGTGGTACGAAGAAGTAGACTATATGCCGAACGGAGAAAACATTTTAGCAGACATATCTGAATTTGTAATATAACGTTAATATTTGACAGTTGATTTTCAATTAAACATTTAGTATAATGATTACAGTTGCAAAGCAACGAGAATAAAGAAAGAGAGGACAAAACGAATGGCTTACGCTAAAAAAGACACTTTCTGGAATAAACAGAGAGTTGAGAAGGGTTTAACTCTAAAAGAAATCAGTGAACTCATCGGTGAAAAAGAAAAGACAGTATCAGCGTATTTTTCAGGTTTTCTTATGCCACGAGAGAGTACGATTAGAACACTGTGCGACCTGTTTGATGTTGATTTTCACACAGGTAATCTTGAATTTCAACACGCACACAAGCAGTACAGAGCAGAACACGACCTCAGTTTGAAGTACAGTTCTAAACAGGAAAGTAAGAGAAAGAACATCACTCCCAGCATTACTTCGGATGAAGATATTTTAGACGCTCTGTATGGTGTATTACCTCGTAAGGAGTTTCTTGACATTTACAAAGCCTTGTATATCGCAGTTGACGATAGCGTTGATTACCGCAGAATTTTGTATAACGCCGTAGACTACGATACTTATTGCAAGATTAACAAGGTAATCGAAGAAAGCAGAGTAGTGTTCTAACCGGAGGTAAAACAATGTTACCAGATGACAACAGTAAGATATTGGTATCGTTTAAGGAAATATCAGATATTATGGCAGAGGTCGCAGTGTCAGTTACAAACGCCGTAAAAAAGCGTGACGAGAATTTGGGTGACTTCACATTTGAAATCACTGCAATATACAGTGCCGAAGTTACAAAAAGACTTTTTGCGAAATATAAAGTAGAGGAGGAAAAACAATGAGAGGACAGAGACAAGCGGTTCTTAATGAACTCAAAGCAGGTAACGAAGTTACGAGTATGTCAATGTGGCGTAAGTATGGTATCACAAGACTTTCAGGCATTATCTATGACTTGAAGGCTATGGGTTATCACATCATTACTGTTATGATTGATTGCACAACTCGTTTTGGTGAAAAGACAAAGTGTGCAAAGTACATTCTTGTAAATGATGAGGAGAAGTAAAAATGGTAGGACTTATAGTAGCAGTATCAGTATTGGGCGCAGTTCTTGTATCTGCACTCGCAGTAGGAACATATAAGTTAATTAAGATGGAGAAGAATATGACAACATTGGCAGAGTGCTTGTTGACATATATAACGAACTCGGAAAGTGTGGACATAGTTGAAGATTATTCTACCACTACTAGCGATAGTAATTTTAATTTTCCTAATAGTGCAGGGTTTTGATTTATGAGAGGTGATGATTATGCCGTTTGATGATTGTGTAAGACCGCCGTGGGAAAGAGGATTGTATTTCACGGTAGATGGAATAAGATACAATCCGATAACAAACAATGCGGAAATCAGATTTAATGAAGAAAGGACAGAAAAGAAAATGGAAGTTAAAGACAGACTTTGTGATAAGTGCGGTAAGAGATATTCAGTCGCAGAAATGCGAGTTTTGGATAAGAGAGGTGAGTACACAGATAAGGAATGTTATCTCGATAATTTTACACCGATTGAAGATTATCCAAAAATGTATCATTCAAGAACAGATGAGAAGTATGTTGGTAGAGTAATGGACTTGTGTCCCGAATGTGCAGAGGACTTAAAGAGTTTCGCTGGAGAAGAATGATATGATTTCACTTGCAGTCAAATACAGACCAAAGACATTTGATGAGGTAGTCGAGCAATCGGCTACCAAAGTCATTCTCCAACAACAGTTAGAAACTGGCGATATTCAGAACGCATATCTGTTTTGCGGAGGCTCTGGCACTGGCAAAACAACTTGTGCAAGAATATTTGCAAATGAGGTAAATAAGGGTAAAGGCGCTCCCGTAGAATTAGACGCCGCAAGTAACAACTCGGTAGATGATGTACGAGACATTATCAGACAAGCGAAGTTAACCTCATTAGACGCAGAGTATAACATCTTTATTATGGATGAGGTACACGCACTATCTAATCAGGCTTGGCAGGCTATGCTGAAAATTCTCGAAGAACCACCTGCAAAGTCAATATTCATTCTTTGCACAACAGACCCGCAGAAGATACCAAAGACAATTCTTTCCAGAGTTCAGCGATATAACTTCCAGCGTATAAGCACAGGTGCAATCGAAGATAGGTTAGCATTTATTGTCAGTGAAGAAAATGTTGGCGGAGATACCAAAGAGCAAACAGATAAATCAGAAGAGGCAATAAAATATATTGCAAAACTGGCGAATGGCGGTATGCGAGACGCAATAACAACGCTCGACAAGTGTTTGGCGTATTCAACAGATTTAACGATTGAAAATGTTGTTACGGCTCTCGGACTATCTGATTACGATACAATGTGTCGTTTCTTATCTTCTATCGTTGAAGTAGACAACACAACGCAGATAGAAATAATCAACGAGGTTTATATGGATGGTAAAGACTTAAAGCAGTTCATCAAAGACTTTACCTATTTTGTAACAGATTGTTGTAAGTTTAATCTTGGTGCTGGAGACTATATTACTTGTCCAGATACAGATGAGATTATGTCAGTGTTTAAGAAGGTTGATTTAACAGATAGTACCTCGTTATTAAATAGTCTTGTCAGACTACAAACAGATATTAAATGGGACACTAATCCTCTTGCAAGAATAGAGGCTTGGTGTATCACAAAGGAGTAAGTATGATTGGTCAGAAAGTATTGTTAGAACGCATTGGCGGACAGATTGAGCGTAAGAAGTTTCCGAGATTTTCTATTCTCATCGGAGAAAAGGGAAGTGGTAAGAAAACAATGGCAAAAGACATAGCACAGATGTTAGGTGCTATGCCGGTGCTTGTTGGCATAAAAGCAGAAGATATACGAGAGATTATAGATGTGTCATATAAGGTCACAGACACGGTCGTTTACATTATTGCTGACTGCGATAATATGTCTAGTGCAAGTGCTAATGCACTACTGAAAGTTACAGAAGAACCGCCTCAAAATGCGTATTTCATTTTGACTTGTGAGAATGAGGAGAACTTGTTATCCACAATTAGAAGTCGTGGCGTAACTTATATGTTAGAACCTTATACCTATGACGATAAGTGTGACTATCTTGATACTTGTGAAAAACGACCTAAAGAAGATGATGTTGAATTTGTCCTTGAAGTAGCGTCAAACATTGGTGAGATAGAGCAGTTACTAAATATGGACATAAACGCATTTAGAGATTATGTAACTTTGGTAATTGATAATATCGCAGAGGTGTCTGACAGTAATTCGTTTAAGATTGCGGATAAGGTTGCTCTTAAAGATGAGGACAATAAGTACAGTGTCAAACTTTTCTGGAAAGCGTTTAACTCTGTCTGCGTAGACAGAATGAGAAATGGTGATGACCCGTTGATGTATGCGAGAGCAATCGGAGTAACTGGTGATTACGCTCAACAGTTAAACATTCGTGGAATAAACAAGCAGATGTTGTTTGATAACTGGATAATCGCTATTCGAGAGGAATGGTTATGAGCAAGAAGATGAATAAGTACCTTGAGCGTGTTTTGATTTTGTCGCCTTTTATAATAGTGGCGCTTTTAGTTATCGCTTGTATCATTTTTAGAATAATGGTAATGATAAATTATGGCGATACTCCCATCACAGAAATACCCGCTTGGGCATTTTGGGTAATGCAGTCAGGGAGTAACTGATATGAATATAACTGATGTAAAGACCGACATTAAGAACAAGAAGATAAAACCTTATTATATATTTGCAGGAGAAGAAATAGAGATACAACGCATTTATATAAATAAGATTGCGGAAGTTCTTGATTACAATGTAGTGCGTGTAGACCATATCGCAGATGTGTGGGCAGAGATTATCAGCCCTACGCTTTTTGGTAAATCTTGTGTGTATGTAGTTCGTGATGATAAAGACCTTCAAGAAGATATATTGTCCGCACAGATTGAAAGAAATAATCTAAATGGAAATATCATTATCAATCTACTAACTACTGTGGATAAGCGTACAAAATTCTATAAAGCGAATAGCGATAAAATCGTTCTATTTGAGCGTTTGAGTGAAGAAGTCTTAAAGAAGTATATCAAGAAAGAGATAACGCTAAATAACGCTAATTGTGAGCGTTTAATCGCTATATGCGAGAGCGACTATTCACGCATACTTTTAGAGATAGACAAAATCAAACGATATAAAGAGTGGTTTGACGAGAAAGGTTATGAGTATTTTGTTGGAGAGTATGATGATGTGCTAAACAAATTACTCGAAGATGGTACGATAGCAGTTCCGCCACAGGATGCCATATTTGACCTCGTTGACGCTATACTGAAACGTCAGAGAAAAAGGGTGTATGACTTGCTTGAACAGTGTTATGCAGTTGGCGAGGCAAATATGGTTATCTTGTCTGTTTTATATAACAACGCTAAACAAGTATTACAAGTACAGGCGTGTGAAGATAAAGATGTGTGCGGTACAACAGGTTTAACTTCGTGGCAGGTTAAGTGCGCAAGAGAAAAGTGTGGACACTACTCGATAGATGAACTCTTTAATATCTTAAAGTTGGTACAAGAAGTACAGAAAGGAATAATTACAGGACAGATTGAAGATGAAATGTCTGTCCAGTATTTACTGGTGAATATCTTATGACCAAGTATGTAAAAGCGTATATCGAAATCAAAGATGTACCTGAGTGGCAGATAGGTGAGAAAGTAACAGTGCATTTCAAAGATACTATGTGCATTAAAGGTATTTGCAAAGAGATACCACAAGTTGATATTGGCGACATAATAAAAAGATATAATCTAACCAAGAAAAGATGTTTAAGATGTGGAAGAATACTTAAAGACCCTATCGCACAAGAGCGCGGGTATGGAGAGATTTGTTGGAAGAAACATCTTGCTGATAATCAGACTACGCTATTTTAATGTTTACAGTTTGTTCACACATTCAAAATGTGTGCGTAGTATAATAAGCATATATGAAAGAAAGTGAGTGAGTTATATGAATTAAGTAAAAAGTGTCCGGCGGAATTGTTTATCCATTCCTGATTATTTTTCCGTATGAAATATTCTTGATTATCCTATATTATTACCACACAATCGTTTCGCCGGACATTTTAATATTGAGGTTTCGCCAAGCGGTAAGGCATGGGTCTTTGACACCCACATTCGCTGGTTCAACTCCAGCAACCTCAGCCAACACTCTACTCGTCATAGTAGGGTCCTCACTTTCTTATGTGAAATTCATAGCGGGTTTTAGTGGTTTTCCGCCGTTATAGCCGGTTCGTTCTATAAAGGAGATACAGATGATATATACATACGAAACAAAGCCAGGTAAGAGAACTTGTAAATACTATAAGACCTGTGGTAACGCAGAGAATTGTAAGCGTTGCCAGAGTTATGAAAAGGAGAAGAAATAATGGCAGACGCAAAACAGTGTGATAGGTGTGGTAAGTATTATTCAGAGGTTACGTCATATCCAGTTGTTAAACTTGCGGACGGACGCACCAAGCAAATAACTTGTGTGGGTAATAATGTTCGTGACTGTGATTTATGTACTGATTGTTGGAATAGATTTGGTGAGTGGTGGGAGAAAAGATAATGGCAAGAAATTCCCTAAAAAATGTAGCAAAGTTAATTGCCAGAGCAAATACTGTTGTTCCTGTGGAGCAACAGTTTCTTGATGATTTGAAAAGGTCAATCGAAATATCTGATATGAAGAACGCTCGTAAACCGAGTGCAACATACAGTCCGTCAGGAATGGGTTGTATTCGTGCTATGTACTATAAGCGTAGCGGTGTTGATGTAGTAGCAGACAGTAACTACACAATGGTTGGTATTTGCGAGAGTGGTACAGATAGACACGAAAGAATACAGAACGCAATTTCCCAAATGAAAGAAAATGGTTTTGATTGTGAATACATAGATGTTGGAGAATATGTTAAGTCGAGAAATCTTGACCATCTTGAAATCGTTGATAAGTGTGGAAATGAAACGAAGTTATACGACAAGATTAGGAATGTAAGTTTTCTCTGTGATGGTATTATCAAGTATCAAGGCAAATATTATATCGTAGAGTTTAAGACAGAGAGTAGTTTTAAGTGGCAACAAAGAAAAGCAGTTGACCCAAAGCACTATAATCAAGCAATAACATATAGTCTTGAATTGCGTTTAGATAGCGTTATTTTCGTTTATATCAATCGAGACATAGTAGACTATAAAGCATATCTATTCAGCGTGTCAGAGAGCGACAGAGAGCGTATAAAAGCATTGATTGATACTTGCGAAAATTATGTAATCAACAAAGAACTTCCCCCAAAACCTGAGGACGCAAGCGATAAGAAATGTGCTTATTGTTCTTACCAAGAGTTATGTAGGAGAGACAGTAATGGCACGGAAATATAAACTTACCAATGATGTGTTCGTTATGTGCGAGAATGATAAGGACTGTGTTTTTTGTGACCACTGTACTGATATATTTTGGGACTTTTCTAATGGAATATATGGAATTTGTTGTGAGTTAAATAAGAAACCAAATGATGGAAATTGTGATGAGTTTATCGAGGAACAACCAGATGACGAAAAATAATTTAGGAAAGAAATTTGAAGATGTTGTGCGTAAAGCCTTTGAGCAAGTTCCTAATGTATCTGTTGACCGACTGCGTGACGCACCAAGAAAGTTAAAGGGAGTAGATAATCCATCAGACTTCATTGTGTATAAAAAGCCTCACGAAATCTATGTTGAGTGTAAATCACATAAAGGAAATACCTTCCCATTTTCTTGCATACGAGAAGAACAGTTAAATGGTATGACAGAGAAGTGGATGAACAACGGAGTAATTGCAGGCTTTATTATTTGGTTTATAGACCACGACCTTACTGTTTGGGTGTCAATAGATATGATTAAGACATTGATTTGGTTTGGGAGAAAGTCTCTTAATATAAAAGACCTGCAACACATTCCACATTTAGTAGTTCCAGGCAGGAAGAAAAGAGTTTACTTTGAATATGATATGAAACAGTTTTTGGAGGATTTGTATGGACAGAAATGATTTAATCAGCCGTGAGGATTTGCGGGTAGAATTGACAAAACAAATTGCCTATTTTGGTGATAGAGCGCACACGCAAAGTGATGAAAACGAGAAAATGGCATATAGCCATTGCAAAGATGGTTTACTGCTTGCAAGACAAATTGTTGACAATGCCCCAGCCGTAGAAATTCTTAACTATGACGGTCAAGTAGTACCTGACGCTTTGCATGGTTGGATATACGAAGATAGGCAAATTTCCATAGAAGAATATTTAGAACAAATGAAAGGAGAAAATCAATGAGTGCGTACAGTGATTGGAAATGTGGTGCATTAACAGATGAAGAATACACTTTTGAGTGTAACAGAGAGGCGGCTATGGATAGAGCCTATGAAGATTTAGATTTTCGTGATGAGGAGGACTATGACGAGTGAGAGACGCAGATGAATTAGACCAGCACCTTAATCATAAGATGTTATTTCAGTTAGACCCAGACTTGTGGGAAGAAGAAATGAAGTATGACGCAAGGCGTTATTTAATGGAACAAGGAGACGAAGATGAGCAAATTTGATAACATTGATTTAGAGAAAGTAAACGCAATCAAATTGCACATTGAGGACAACTCAAAGCAAATGGACAATATCGTTAATGATATTATCAGCGTATATGTAAAAGACCTTGACGAGTATGTTTCCCATATTGACGATAGACTTTGCCAGAAGGACAATCCTCCCACTGACCAAGAACTTGAAACTTTCTGTCTCAATCTATCTTCCCTCATTTACTTTGCTGGCGGTATGTGTGAACAGTTAGGTTTAAGGAGTTCAATCGCAACTGCCGTGTACAAAGAAATGTATAACACTACCCGTAACAGTTTAGAAAAAGGAACTATTGATGATAAGAATACGCTCGCAGAACTTTCCGCACAACAAGAGCAGTTGGTAGACATAGCGTATAAGAGTGCATACAAGATAGTCAAATCGAAAGTAGATAACGCACAAGAACTATTGAGCAGTTGTAAGAAAGCAATCTCACGCCGTATGCAGGAAATGGCATTAACAAACTTGGCAAGTAATAGCAGTTGTTGACACACAGCCTTTTTGTAAGTATAATTTAAGTATTCTGCATAAGGAGATACTTAAATATGGCGTATAAAGTATATAGATACACCTTCCCAAATGGAAAACATTATATTGGGAAAACAAAAACATCTATTGAACAACGAGCCGGGTCAAATGGTTGCAGATACAACGATAAGACTTTGGTTGGAAGAGCGATACGAAAATATGGGTGGATAAATATTAAGAAAGAAATTTTATTTGATAATTTATCTGAAACCGAGGCAAATAAGAAAGAGCGAGAGTGTATCAAACAGTTTAACACTGTTGACCGAAGATTTGGTTATAACTTAACAAGAGGCGGTGATGGCGGACACTCTATTTATAGAGTTATGTCAGACGAAACAAAGCGAAAAATAGGTGAAAACAGTAGGCAAAAACTTACAGGAAGAAAAGTTCCAAAAGAACGAGTTGATAGAATGAAACAATCGTTAAAAGGACATATTGTAACAGAGGAAACCCGAGAAAAGATAAGGCTTGCAAATACGGGTAAACATCATTCAGAGGAAACAAAACGAAAATTATCGGAGATAAATCGTAATCGAGACCCTGCGATACTTGAAAAAATAAGTCAATCGCTTAAAAAGTCGGGTGCGGAACGAGCCGCAAAGAGGAAAGAAACATTAAGAAGAAAGCACCCCGATGGCATACATCTTTCAGCGGAACATAAAGTTAAATTAAGTGTTGCTATGAAGGGTAAAAAGAAATCAGAGGAGACTAAGGCAAAAATGCGTAAATCTAAATCACCAGAAACAGTAGAAAAAATGCGAGAGGCACAACGAATAAGTCATAAAGCACGAAAACTCGGAATGACTTATAAGGAATATAAGGAACAACAACTCACAAATCTTATGGGAGGTCAATGATGTTAAAGGTATTACGCGCAGGCAATCTGTATATCAAAGATACAAATAGCACTGACTTGTTTAGAGATAACCCTGTATTTTCATTTGTTATAGAGGCTCCCATTTATTGGTGGGTAGATATAGATTGGCCTAAATATTATTTTAATATGCCTTTATCTGGTTTTGAGTTCAGTATGGATGAATGGAATGAAAATCTCCCACTTGTCAGATATGAGAAAGTAGTAACTCAAAACCCGAACCTATCGCCGAGAGCGTTAATGCAAATACTTCCGCTAGGCACAATGATAGTCGGACACATCAATTTAACATATCAAGAGATTGTCGAAGTATGCGAGAACTATGTTGCGGGTGAGTATAAATACACAAAAGGATATGGGTTCCCAAATGAGCGTGAATGGACAGATTTTTGTGAAACCCTTTTAGATATAAAAGGCGTAAGAGATTTAGTTAAGGAGGAAATATAATATGTCAAGTAAAATGGATGCACTGTTGGAAGAGGTCAACAAGAAAGTAAAAGAGGAGATTGTCTTTAAGGGACTAGCAAGTTATAACTATAACAAAATTCCCTTTACCTCTCCCAGAGCAAATTACTGTACTTACGGTGGAGTTCCCATTGGCAAAGTAATCGAGTTCTATGGTGCAGAACACGGTGGTAAAACAACTTCCGCGTTAGATGTTGTAGGACAGTTTCAAGCATTGGAAAAGATGAAAGCCGAAGAAGAAAAGAACTACACCGAGCGTGATGTTTTTTATTGTGATGTTGAGAATACCCTTGATAGTGAATGGGCGCAGAAGTTAGGAGTTGACACTGATAGAATGTATCTGCTCCAACCTAAGTCGCAAAGTGCAGAACAGATATTTGACTTTATCACCGACGCTATTGAGACAGGAGATATTGGTCTTGTAGTTCTTGATAGTATTGCGGCTATGGTGTCTGATGACGAATTGAAGAAAGATTATCAGGACAAATCATTTGGTGGAATTAGTGGTCCTCTTTCTCGTTTTGCAAAGAAGGTTGAAATGCTATGTGCAAAGTATAACTGTACTCTGATAGGAATTAACCAAGTTCGTGATGATGTTAATAGCACTTGGGGTGGATATAAGACACCCGGTGGTCGTGCTTGGAAACATATCTGCATTATGCGTGTAGAGTTTAGTAAAGGACAATTCCTTGATGATAGTGGTACAAAGTTAACCAACAATGCAGAAACACCTTCCGGTACACTCATTCAGTTTAAGGTAGTTAAAAACAAAACTTGCCCACCGGATAGACGAAGTGGTTTTTATACGATTAACTGGAATGGTGTTGACTATCTCGCAGACTTAGTCGAGGTAGCAATTCTCTATGACGTTATCGTTGAACAAACAAAAGGATATTTTGTAATTCCTGATATATCAGAGGATAAGATACACGGCAAAAATAAAGTTCGTGTTTTCCTCGAAGAACACACAGATATTCGTGATAAGGTTGACGCTCGCATTAACGAATTGATAACGTGAAAAACGAATAGTCGAATTTCGCGTTGTAGCGTGTCTATTTTGCGTTGTAAACAGTGAGTAATATAATTTCATTCTTAACTACGCAAAGCGAAAATAGACTATATTGTGAGCGTTGTCAACCTAGCAAAGGAAAATGCTCATTCCTGTAAAGGTAAAGGTGGCAAAAAGAAATAAAAAAGGGCGCCAGCAGATTTCTCTACTGACGCCCTTTGCGTTGTAATAGGTTATATTTTAATTCTTGGGTATGTTTGATAGATTTTGATTATCTGAGGCGTCCTGTTCCGCAATATATAATAACCACAGTTCAAGTTCTTCCTCACTCATATCTATCACCTCAAAAATGATATTATTAGTTTACGCTATTAGACATATCATTTCAAGTTATAAATCAGCACAGTCCTGTAAATGTTTTAACTCTGCGGTACTTGATATAGTTGTCTCAACAACCATTACGCTATTGCCCGGTTGCAACGAGAGTAATTTTCCTGATGTTAAATCTAACGCAAGTCTGCGACCGTCACTATCTCTCTGCGCTGATAAGATGTATAAATCTCCATCGTAAAAGAAAGTATCTAGTGGGTGCAACTCGTTTAATAACTTCATAGGATTGGGAACATTTAACCACATAATTACTTTACCTCCTCAACTTTCAAGATATGATATTCGCAATCAACTCCAAGACCGTACCATTTAATACATTCTGCAACGCTTTTCATAGTACACTCTTGCTTTGCCCATCTGCCGTCTGTATATCTGTCTCTATACTCAAATTCAATGTGTAACATATTGTTATGCCTCCTCATCACTCTCAACAAAGTCCTTAAATACTGCCGCGCCAATCCTTGCCGCGAACTCAACCAACAGATTTTCAACTTCTCTTGCAAAGCCGTGTCCGCCTACAACGTGTGCGGCCGCCAGTACTCGGTTCAGTTCTTCACTCATAATATCAGCAAGTTCTCCTCGGCTGATGGTTGTTGTGCCTTCTTCCCATTCTTTATTTGGCATAGTAGTTTCCTCCTTATCTGTTATTATGGACTACGGTGTAATTGCCCTTTTTCCAACAATCTACTGCAAACTCACTGTCAGGGTTGTTATCTTCTTTTCTATACGAGCGATTAAAAGCGTGTATGAAGTCTCCATAAATTGCCATTGAGAGATACGGCTTGTTGCCTTCCTCAAATGCTTTCGGATTGTACTGCTTGTAGAAAGCCCTAATATCTTCTAATCTCGCAATCAAACCATTCTCAAAATCTTCTCTTGTCATTCTGCACCGCCTTTCATCTCCGCACCGCAATTAGGACAATACTTAAAACAACTATAACCTTCGTCATAACCACAATTTGTGCAAATAATATCGACTCTATGCTCGTTACATTTTCTTATCCACTCACCTTGTGGTCTTTCGGCTAACTTCTTTCCTTCAAGAAAACCATCTTGATAGCCTTTTGTGTACTGAATTGCATTATCTTCGTTTTCCATAGTCTCACTCCATTCTTGTCATATAGTTTTCTACAAAGTCCTTGTATACGCTTTCCCAACAGTTACCAGCACTCCACTGATTTATCTCGTTTATCCACTGAAAGATGAACTCGTCCTCGTCATCTTCATACTGATTACGCCAGTTCTTTCGTGCAAATTCCTTAAAGACAGATATGTTATGTTCAATCATTTCTGTCCATTTACAGTTAATTCCCCAACGAGTTGCGGAGTTATCAACGACTTCCACGAATTTCATAATGCCAATTCTGAACTTCTCGTAGTAGTCCTCCGACTGTTCATCCTCTTCGTCAAAAGAACACACTGTAACCTCTGCGTCCATTTCTGTATCGTATGTATCATAATCACATCCACTTGCCTTTACTAACTGATATAGTGTCATATTATTATTCCTCCCTTGCAATTAACTTTATAGGTCTCACCGGAGCGGACTTACTAATGCGGTCTAATAAACCCCTTTCAAGGTCAACAACTACTACCTTGAAAGCCGTAAAATCACCATCTTCTTTAAGATAGTCAGTACCATTAACTACCATAAATATTCTTCCCGACACTGACTGGAATGTATCGCCATAATCAAGTGAGCCAGCCGTTACTTCTTCTGGTTGCTTTATAACAATTTCCATCATACGTCTGCCCTCCAATACTTTCCTTCTTTAATGAACTTCTCTGTACCATATAAGAGTTCTGGTTCAGTGTCCTTATACTGCTCTGCTTGTTCGTTGTATCTTTCCAAGTATCTTACTGCACCGCTCAATGTCTTATACTCTTTGACATTCCAGGCAATCACCGTGGTAGCACAGTCTTGAACTTTTGATACAAAGTATCTGTTGAACTGAAATCGAATGACCACGGAGTATGCTGGGCCATAGCGTTTCATATAAAGGAACTCTTTTTTCTTTTCCATAATGTTTACCTCCTTGTAACATCTGTAATGCTTAACAACATCCAATACTTGTCCTGCTCGAACTTCTCCTGGGCAAGTTTAGTTGCAACTTCTGTAACTTCTCGCCAAGCGTGTTCTCCATACTTTAATGTGTAGTGTTCCTCGTATATCTTCTCCTTTGTTTTCTGATTATAAAGCGTAATTTCAAAGTACAGTCCCATAGATTAGTCCTCCTCATCTTCGCTTTCAATCTGGTCTATGAACTTCTTTGCTCCTGCCTCTGTCGCAAACCATACATCATCACCATCGTGGAATACTGTGTATTCTCCCTTGCCGTAGTAATCAAATTCTATCCAGTGTCCTTTGTATGTCGTACTTCTTCTCATAGCGTTACTCCTTTCTCCATGCGTCATCTGACGTGGCTAACTTATTAAGTGTCTGTAACAGGTCTGTTACACTTGCCGTGCCTTCTGTAAACTTCTTAACTACTTCCGCACACATAGCACGCCACGGGTTGAAGTGTTTAATCTGTTCCTTGGCTTGCTTGTAGTCCTCAACTATATTAGCAAGCACCATATACTTTGCGCTTATTTCTCCGTCAAGAATTGCGCGAGCAACATCATCGGTATCGGCGTCTATCCAAATGTCATTCGTAGTTTGGAGTTCACTACCATCCCAGGTAAAGTAGTCATCACAATTAGACCACGACTGACCTACCTCTAATAACTCCCAGATAGACAAGTCTGATAACTCATTCTCAAGGGTATCGCTATCGTTACAGTACAGTCTAGGAGAACCCATTGAGCGGTATGCGTTACCAATAACTATCTGCTCCTCTTCACTCAAATCTTCCAGAGCGTCAATCAGCAACACTACTGCCTCTTCGTAAAGTTCATCCTCAGTTTTTAATGCACCAGACTTCTTTATGATTTCCATATTAGTCACCTCGTTTCCTTGTTTATAGTTATAATGTTTATTGTTTTACAGGAATGACACTTTGTTTCTATCTGGGCGCCATTACTGTCTACTACTTTGAGTAGTTTGTGGCCACAGTTTTTACACCGTAGCCACACTTCTTCATTATGCGACCTTGTCATTTGTGAGTGCCTCCTTTAATGTTTGTGCGTCATAACGCTGGTCTATGATTTTAGAGCAGGCGATATAGAAAGCGTTGTTTCCAAAGATAGTCTTTACTATCTTTTCACAATTTTCCTGACTGAAATCGTGTCTGATACCACGACCTCTTCCGTAACCAATATCTCTTGTTATCGGGCTCTTACTCTGCCAGTCAAAGCCGACTACCCTGAAGAATGCGGGGTGTGCGAGAGGAAAACTCATACGCTTTATGTCCAGCGGACTATTGCTTGACTTAACCTTTACACAGAGAATATCAATAGAGTGGTGAGCGTAGTTATGGCAGTCCCAGTAACTCTGTATCGCATAGAGGTTTATTTTATATCCCTGCTTTTCAAGTCCAAGAATTGCACTCAACAGAAGTTTTCCTGCGTTGACGAAATCTTCCGTATCCTTGTCAGAGTTTGCCGACATATCATAGTACACATCTATTACCTTGGCCTTCATCGGTTTAATGCGTGTATCTATCATACAGTTAGGCACTCCTTTGAGAGCGAGCGGAATTACAGGGAGAAAACCCTGAATGTCATTTACAAAGGCGAACCTCGGGCTTTCGTTACCCTGTACCTTCAGTTCTTCCTTTAACTTACCGACAACGGGCTGATAACCCGTAGCCAGCAATTCATATGCCTCACCATAAGAGCGAACTCCGTGAAACTCTGAACGAATACCTCTCTCGATTACATCATAGTCGCTAATGCGAACTGGCCTATGCCTGTTATCATAGACCAGTTCCTTCGCACTGTTGTAAATCTCTGCCTTAACATCTACCGTGTAACTAAACGGTATGTCTATCTTCTTTTCACGTCTGGTTGCCATAACTATTCACCTCACATTCTGTCGCAAAGCGCACACAAAGCACTCCTGTACGGACTGTCTGTCAACTCCTTCAAGATGATGTTCAAGTCATCCTTTTCCAGTCCCTTAATCAGACACGTTTTCAGTGCCTCTTCCATATTCATTATGTGCAACATCTTTGCCAGTCTACCGATTGCACGGTACGAAACAATGATGTTTATTCCCACTGTGTTGCTTGCCTTTCTGAACTCACGACAGAAGTCAGCCAGCGCCTTATCTTCTGCAAGTCCGTTCTCAATCTCTGGGCAGTAGTCAACATCTACCTGAGCAAATCTATCAAGGTTCGCTCCGTCCTGCTGGGTTCTTCCGACGTATGTATAATCTGCGCCGTGTCCAGCAGTATTACCTGCGGCAACTACTCTGAAATCAGGGTGTGCCTCTCTGTACCCGATAGGCGCGGGGAAGTCGAAGTACCTATTGGCGATTGCCGCATTGAGGATAATCAACACCTCCGGAATTGACGCGTCCAACTCATCTAGCAAGAACAGGCCTCCTTCTGTGAACGCTTTGTAGAACTGGGTAGGCTGATAGTTACCCATCGCGTCTGTGAAACCTGTAATCTTGTATTCCTGCGTGACTGCATTGGAGAAGTAGAACTTTAATCCAAGTGCGTCGGCTACCTGCTTACAGATTACGTTCTTTCCTGAACCAGCAGGTCCTACGAGATATACAGGCTCGTTGTTTGCCACGAACTTCAATACCGTGTCAAACTGTTCGTGAACGAAGTTGGTTGCCGGTCTCTTTATTCCGTCAATCACTGTAACAACCTTACGCTCGATAGGACCGTAAGTGTCATTGATGAAGGTGCGCACATCTTCCTGCAACTGCTCCTTCACATCAGCCTCAATCTCCTTCAAACTCGTTGCCTTGACCGCGTCTGTAACTGCACGGCTTATCAAACTAAGGCTATCTGTTACGGTAAATGTTTCCTTGTTCAAGGGAATTTCAGGCGTGAACTCCGTAAAGCACGCTCTAAATCTTTCCAAGTCATCCTCGAAATCATCAACCTCGTTAGTATCTAACCAAGTTTTAATGTGTTCCTTGAGAAGTGCTATGTTACCATTTGCCTTGTCTAAGGCTTTGAACACTGTTTCCTGATTTCTCTTTGCGTAACTAATATCGCAAAGTGTTCGGTGATTGTAGAAACTGATGAGGGTCTCTGCTACCGCACCATCTCTCTCTGCAATAATTACTTCCTCAACTGCGTTCTTCTTTTCTGCCATAATTTCTGTCCTCCTATGGAATCGGTATTTGGCTTGTCATCATCAGCAGGTAGGTTGCCACCCTGTCCTGAACTCCCTTGCGGGAGTTTCGACTTAAAACTTTCCTTTCTTCAAATCTTCCTTGAACTGTTTAACTGCCTTCTTATAACTCGTTCCTACATATACTCTGCGGATAAAGTGATTGTTGTATATAGTAGTTATTTCAGTTACCTTGCCACTGTGCATTGTTACGCTCAGGTCTGGGTCAGTGTTTATCTGTGCCATTGGTTACTCCTTCTGGTTTAGTTCAATGATTTTCTTTAAGTAGTCCTCTGGTATCTTCGGGATAGTTACACGTTCAATTCCTTCGGCTGGGTACATTACTAGTGCCTCACCAGACAAGTTCTTTTTGGCGTCTGGCATACGCAGTCCTTCACACCCGCCAACTTCAAGTATGTTCCTTGATTGCCTCGCTGACGCGGTGTGAAGTCCCACGATTATAGGGAAATTCACTTTTATTCGCGTCGGAATGATTGTTGCTAACGGACACTGTGTGGCTACTATTACCTGTACACCTGTCGCTCTTCCTATCTGGCATATACTTTGTAAGATGTTTGCGATTTCCTTATCGTTGAGCATAAGTTCCGCTAACTCATCAATTACCAGATGAATTGTTGCACCATCCCACAACTCAATACCACGATAGTCCATGTCCTCAAGTCTCTCGTCAATTACTCGCCGCAGTCCTCGTAATAGCAACTCAACATCACTGTCCTTTTTAGCAAACCCTATACAGTGTGCGGTGTTACGATATTTCCCAAGCGTTACACGTTTGAGGTCAATCAACACCAGTTGATGTTCTGCCGCGTCCTCATATAGTATCGAATTGATAATGCCATCTAGCAGGGTAGACTTTCCTGAGCCGGTTGTTCCTGCTATTAAGATGTTCTTACCACTCCGCATAAACTTGCTATACAGAGGCGCAGTAACTCCTACGAACTCTGCCATTAAACCACCTCACTTCTTGCTAATTCTTGTACCATCCACAATGTAGGTATTATCGCGTGTCTTAATCTTGGTCATAATCTCACCAGTCTCCTGATTAGTGTATTCCCAAGCGACACTGAAATTGTCTCGGCAGTGGCTTATGATACGGAAGTCAGTTCCACCATCTTCGTTGCACTCTTTCCTGCAATCATTCATAGCCTTTTCTTTCTTGTCAGACCATCGTGAATATACCTGCCTGAGTGTTGTTCCCTGATTAACACTTGCCTTTGCAAGCAAACTCTGGCCTCGCTTTGAGCCACCACTAATTACTGCCATGTTATTCGCCCTCCTCATCTATGATTAGTTCCTCGTTAGTAAACAGTTCCGCAGATATCTTTGCCAAGAGTAACGCACTGAATACTGGCAACTTTGGGTCATCTAATATGGCGCATAACTTTGCCGCCTCACTAGTTGAAACTTCCTGAAACTCTCGTAATGAGATTGTGATGGTGCGGTTCTTATCCTTGTCAGTCATACTCATACCTCCTCTGGTGGTGTTGGAATACTTGCTACAAGCACTCCTTCGGTTCCTACGAGTTCTCTTACAATGTCGCAGGCTCTGAACTTACAGGATAAGATTGCCTGCTCCACATCTTTCTCCCTCTTTTCGAGTGCCTTGTTCCTGTACTTAATCGCTCTCTCACGCTCCTCACCGGTAAGGCTCTCGTCAATCTCTGGGACTTCGGGAATTTCCTCGGGCTGGATGTTGACGAAGAACTCTCCACGAATTTCTCCCTCCTTCATATTGCCTGTCTTTCTCATTGTTGCCGTTGCAAAATACTCTACTTTTACCATAATGTTGTTCCTCCTGTATGTTTAGTATTACTTAACTTCCTCTGACCTTACAATCGTGTACTCGTCGGTTTCTATGAGACTGTGCCAGTGGTCTCTTATCCACTTCTTATTAGGCGCATACACTCTCCTACGGTGCAGTCCTTCAAACGGGTAGTACCTCGACCGGAAGTACACGATATACTCCTTGTAATCTCCGCGCATATTAAGACCTCCTTCCACTGTCTGTGTAATCAATGTACCTGTTGATAACTTCCTCGAACGGCAGTTCTGTTTCGAACTCGATATGGATATTGTCGTAACACTCGCTTGGTTCAAAGTCGAGTATTGTGGGTTCCTGTCGCAAGAAGTTCTTAAAGACACTTGCCGTTTCCTTACTTAAAGTAACTCCGTACCAGTTTGCCATAGTGTTTCCTCCTTATTCTAAATCTTCCACCATACTCAGTGCAGTATTCATAGCGGCGGCCTCGAACACATCCTCACGGCTCACACCATCGTTTTCCCACAGTGCGAGAATTTCCTGTGTTACGCGAACACCACCACCCTCTATAACAGTGATGTACGGGCAGAAGTACAGTCCCTCAAACTCGTCATACAGGCCACCGGGGTTTTCCTCAAACATTCTGATTGTCAACCTGCGCTTTGCCTTCTCCCAGTCAGTTATCCACGTTGCGTCTAACTTAGGCGGTTCGGAGGTCAAGATGTCCTTTACCTCATCAATTACACCATCCAACGACAGGGTTTCGTCAAGATAAGCGTTCCACAGAGCGTCAATATTTACCACCGGTGAGGCGCCCTTCTTCTTAACGTAAAGTCCTGTGTAGTTGCCGTCCGGCTTAACCACTTCCCTAGTTTCTACTGTGCCATATTCCTTTGCTATGTCTGTAATGAACTGGATAAATTCGTACTTTTTCATGGTATTTTCCTCCTTTATTATGCGCATACCATACTATCGTTTTTGTGGTATTCTTCTATGTCCTCGAACAACCTGTCGAACAACTGACTTACCTCTTCCCAGCGGGCGCTCGGGTATTCAAGCACTACCAAGTCTTGATATTTCTGGTAGATGATTGTTTTCTGGAGTTCAGTCAGTTCAGGTCCTCCACTCTCATAGCGCAAGAACTCTTCCTGTGCTATTGCTAATCGGCACGCCTCACAGACTGCCATAATTCTCTGTTCCTCTGCGGTGTACTCTTCTGGGCATTTCATAGTGGTTTCCTCCTCATTGTCTTACCCACACTTTCCACGACTTTCCCCACAACTTATCTGCGGGGTGGTAAGTGATTACTGCGTCCTCGTATTTACCTGCGATATACTTTGCGGTACTTTCACTTCCGCAAGTGTTACTTGCCTGATTGAACGGGCGATACCCATCCTTTATCAGTTTCTTTTCCTGCTTGATTGTCGCCTTTTCCTCGTTCTCTGCGGCAATCTGCTCTGGTGTTTTCTTTTTTACCTTCGCCATCAATCATCACCTCTCTTAAATTCCCAGACTATCCACAGTTGGACAATCTTAAATACTCCGAACACAACTGCCGCGAAGAACGCTACTACTTCTGGTTGCATACGTTCACCTCCTCCACGTTCTCAACGAGGCCTCACAACAGTCAGGACACGCGTAGTGGCTTTCCACTATTTCGTGGTCCTTAATCTCCTCCGGGAAGAGTTTGGTTTCATCTACCATCTCGTCAGGCACGGTGTTCAGAAGTTTCCCGCACCTCTCACAAAATACCTTGTACATTTCAGTTCCTCCTTTATATTTCACCATTGGCTATCTTCGCAAGTTGGCCAGCGTATTTTCTTACCTTCTTGCGGGCAATCTCCATTTGTTTCCTCGATAACAGATACCTTCTCCCTATACTCTTATTGAAGATAATCTGCTTGGCGAAGGATGTGAGTATTTCCGCGTCCAACTTGTTGAACCCCACTCCGTTAGTTTCGTGCGTGGAGTAGGAACCCTGTTCCGACTTCGTTTGCTTGCGGTATATAGTTACCACTGCCTTGCATACATCTGTATCATTCCTGTCGATACAGTCCTTAACCATCTGTGCAGTCCACGTCATAAGTAGTTCCTCCTTAATCTTCTTCCTTAGGGGCGAGTTTCTTTGCCTCTCCCAACTCTTTAACTTCCTCCTGCAAGCGCAGGCGGAGTTCATAGATTTCCTCGTGCATTTCCCTCACTACCTGTTCCCGGTAGTAGACCTCTGCCTCCTCGAGTGTGTTGAAGTAGTGACCATGCGCCCACTCGATTTCCTCAAGTTTGTCCCAGCCACAGTCCTCAAACTTTACCCAGTGACCTACTGCGAATGACTTTCCCTCTCCCCTATCAATCAGCGCCCACTCGAAAACAACCTCAGGGTTATCACAGTAATGGACAGTGTTCCCATCAAGGATACGGTATCCTTGCTCGTTGTAGTTCCTCTGCAAATAATTCTCAGGTTTCATGGTTAATTCCTCCTTAATACCATTCCATGATGTCTGTTTCCTGCTGGTCAGGGTTGTATTCACGATGAAGTTCCTCTGCCTGTCTGTAATCTGCCTCATTCTCCCAGATTTCGTTATCCCAAAGATTGCCCATAGTTTTTTCCTCCTGTGGTTTTATAGTTGTTTTCCTTAGGCAAACATTAAGGCACTTTGCGGGTGGTTCCCATTACGCGTCAAGTTCTTCCCAGTCGATGGTTCCTAACCATCTGACCTTTTCCTTCTCCAACTCCTTGCGGAGTTCCTTCCTGTTACATCTTTGCTGATGTAACCTGCGTTCACATTCCTCTAAAACTTCCTCACACTTTTTCCTTCCCATTTGTATTCTCCTTCCCATAGTGTTTTGTATGTGTCAGGTGTCTGCGTGTACCTGGGACTATTTCCAGGCAGGTTCCCAGACCATTTTTCTTAATCAGTTCCTCGTAAGGTATTATGTATCTAATAGTTGTCATAGTGGTTTCCTTCCCATTTTGTATTATGCCTTCCCATGTTAACAGAAGGCCCCGTGAACGGTTCCCAGTTTGCAAAGTGCTTTAATGATTGTCTATGGAGTAGTTGCTTGTGTGCGTTGGTGTGTGTTTATAACACGCGCGGTTTGATTATAGCGTGGGTGTCCTTCCCACGCGGACAGTTAGCAGTTAGTAGTGGCTCCTGCTGACTGTGTGCGAGGTGTGTGTATTGCGTGATATTACGCAGGAACTACCTCATTGTTCTTCGCGATAAGCAGGTCAACCATTTCCTCTACGTCAGTACGAAGGGCGCCCTTTACAGTTGCTTTGACGGAGAACGGGTCACGGCCTTCCTTCTTCTTGAATGTCGGGTTGACCTTTGCCTCTGTGGAGAACTTGCTGAGGGCCTCAACTACCTGCTCAGGTGTGCTGAGGAGGTGCTTGGAAACGTACACTGTAAAGTGTGTCTTGGCAGGCTGGACCATAGCCAGGATTGTCTTTTCCTGCTTGAATGAGATACGTCCACGTGTATCTTCGGAGATTGTGTACTCGGTGCCTCTGCGTGTAAGCACTACTGCCTTGGCAGGCTTGGGTGCTTCGGGTGCAGGTGTGTCGGGTGCTTCGGGCGCGGGTGTCTCAGGCTCGGCAGGAGTATTCTTGGAATTCTCGTACTCGGCGAGGGCGGCCTCATACTCAGGGCGCTTAATCTGTTTAGTCTTGTTGTCAACTATTTTTGCAAAATAGTTCTTATCGTTGGACTTGTAAGTTACGTTGTTAATTTCAAAAGTTGTCATTGTAGTATCCTCCAAATATTTATAGAATAAAGTGATTTTATGAAATATAGCCACGTGCTATAAGCACACACAAGCGCACACAAGCAATTCAGCGATTGGATAATGCTTGTGTGTGTAGTTGCGCGCATTGTCAAAGCGCGTTCACTCGTCGCATAACTTGATATTTTCAAGTTCAGGGTAATAATAGCGCGCTATATCACGCACGCTTATTATTGTTATCTCGTGCGTATTATCGTCAATCATTTGTGCAAACATTGTAAATGTCTCGTTAGTGTATGTATGTAAAGCAAGCAAAAAACTTTCGCAATATTTCAAAACATCACTAACGCGTTTATCAGTCTCAATTATAAAACAGTCGCACACTTCATTGTAAAAGTTTGCGTTAACGTTCATAGTATCGAAAATATCTTTAAATGTCTTAAATGTGTCTAGTGCTTTATTTAATTCAGTAGTTTTCATTGTCTTTAATCTCACTTTCATTAGTTATAGTTTGAATGACAATGCGCAAAACTACGCACACAAGCATTATACTGTTGATAAACAATCAAACAATCGCTAACAATCAGCGCGCGTTCTTTGATAATCTGTTTACACTGATTGTGTGTTTAGCGATTGTTTGATTGAATAGTCAATCACTAGTAGTTGCTAATCACTAGTGACTAATAGATTTTACGCGCTATGTACACAAGCGCGTAACAAGTAAATATTTTTTGTATCAGTTAGCAAACTCTCGTATTATCAAAGCGCGTTAACTGTATTTAAGCGCTTATAAACTATAACTATTTTATACATTAGTGCTTTACTTGTTACTATTGCTTTTTGAGAATGTCGCGCAACTCGTTAGAGTTACGATACAAGCGTGAACTTTTACTGATTTTCAAAGCGCACGCACTTATTATCTTATCTCGTAATTACTAGAACTGTTTTTGATACATTCATTTTGATAACTTGCGTTTATATAGTTTGTGCTATGTATTGCGTTGTTTTAAGTATCTGTTATCTGTTTTTAGTAGTTGCACAACTACTAGCGATATAGTGTTTGATAAGCGCAAACACTAGACAACGCGCTATTATTCAATCAATAAAACAGATTGATTGATTTTCACTTTATACAGTTAGCACACTTTCAAAACGTAGTATTAAAAGCGCTATTAAATCGCGAAAATACAAAAACAAGTTTTTGCATATTACGACACGTAATAAGAACTCAAAAAGTGAACTATTCAATTATCAAGATACGTTTTACGCTAACTCAATAGCAACTCGTCACTAATTGCATTATGACGAGACACGCGAACGTTCAAAAAGAACGTGCAAAACGCGTGCACACTATACGCACTTTTACTAACTAGCGAACTAGCACGTAACTGTAATAACGATACGTTTCAAAGCGCGCACGTTTCACTTGCTAACTAACACGCGAACGCTTAAAAAAGCGTGTGTACTCTTAATGCGCGACTAGTTCGAAAACTAGCGTTAATGCGACAATACGTGTCAATCAGTAGTAAAGTGTGTCGAATGTCAAAGAACGCGAAAACAACAATGTTTTCACTATTGATTATACGCTTGTTTTGAACGTTTACAACACGTTTAACAGAAAATTCATAAAATTCATAATTTGTTCATATTTTAGTTGATTAAAGCACTAGCGCGAAAATCATACACACACGCACGCGTATTTATATATAAAACACGCGTATACGCGCACGCACACACACGCATATATAAATCTATACGCACGCACACACGCAAACGCACACAAGCGCACACACAAGCGCAAAAACATACACGCACACACACTTTGAATATCTGTAAATCTATCTTAATTCGTGCAATAGCGCTGTGGCGCTCTAGCGTGCGTTTTAAGCGCTTTGACGCGCTAGACATGAGAATTTATATTCACACGCAAACAAGCGCACACACGCAAAATTTGAATTTTAAGTTAGCGCACACACGTGGGCATATTTATTCGCGCTATATATGCGTGCGTGTGCGGGCAAAACCATCTGTGTCCTGCCAGCTTTGTAGATAAAGTATCGGCGAGTTTTGACAACCACAAGTAGTACGCTCTAAAAAGTAGTCAGAACGAGGGTGGAGGAGAAAGGTGAAAAATGCGCCTAACAACACCCCTTAGAGGTGTGGAATTAAAAGTAAAAGTGAATTTGAGAACGATTATCAATTTTATTCGCCACCTTTGTAGATAAAGTGCTGGGGAGTATTGACTTATTATAAAGAGGTATGTTATTTTAAGTATGTAATCAGTATCGAGGGTCTCCAGTAAGCCGCTATGTCGCAGGAACGACGGGTGATTAACTGATTATAAGAAAGACACTAACTGAATACGAGGTTTTAAGTATGGAGACTGAAACTTTAGCAACTGAAATGTTGCACGAACTAAAAGCGACTGGCCGAAGGTGGTTTATAGCCTTTTTAGTCGTACTTGCATTGTGGTTTGCTACTATTGGAGCGTTTCTTTGGTATATCTCTTTGCCCGTTGAAGAAATGACGGTTGAACAGTATACAGATGGAGACGCTAATGCTATTGTAGGAATAGGTGATTTGAATGGCAACCCGACAGAGAGTTACTCGGAGGAGACGGGCGCAGAGACATAGGAGAAGATAATCTATGCCCGCTGGTCAGACAAGAACTATTAAGAAGTTACAACAGGCTCTCCAATTTGAAGGGGAGTTAATTCTTATTACTACATCACAGTTTTATAGTATGGAAAAACATACTACTGTTACCCGTTACCATATTAAGAAACAAATTCAATCTGGCGAGAAATTCAAATCTTCTCAGGTTGAACTTTTTTCGTCTTGCTCTCAAATTCAGATTACCCTCTTTTTAAGAGATTATTATTATGAAGTCAAGGGCTATGAAGTACCCCACGACAATCCGATTTGGGAACAGGCGAAAGCAAAATATTATGAGGAGCGTTGATTATGCCTAGAGGTAATAAGAAAGGACAGGAATATAAACTGTCTGTCAGAGAAAAGAAGTTTGTTACTCTATATTTAGAGTATGGAGACGCCGCCAGAGCCGTCAAAGAGGCAAAGTTCAATACTAACTCACCTGCTCTGTATGGTAGAAAACTCTTATCTAAACCGAAGATACAGAGAGAAGTTAATGAACAGTTTGCTCTTTTCCAGAATGAGCATATCGCCTCTGCCCAGGAGATTATGGGTTTCCAGACAATGGTTATGAGAGGTCTCGTTAAAGACCAGTTTGGCCTTGAGGCAACTCTTAAAGATAGACTTGACGCGTCAAAGGAACTTGGTAAGAGACAGATTGACGCTAAGGCTATTGCAGATAAGGGCAAGGAGAACGAGTTTACTATTAAACTCTGTTGGGATAGGTCAAATACGACACTTGAACCCGAATTACCGCCTGAGGAAGATGATGATTTGTTAGACGAACCTGTTGACGAGGACGAAGATGGCAACGAGTAAGTACATTCAGATTGATGGTCAAGAGTATAAAGTACCGCTCATTTCTCCTATCGACAGAAAGGGCGATATTCTTGACTTGACTGCTAATCGTACCGAAGATGGTGTACTCCACAGAGAGGTTATAGGTACATACTATAACTACACGCTTAATTTTCTTGCAACCTCTGATAGAGCAGAATACGAGCGTCTTTGGTGGAAACTCACCGAACCGGTGGCAAGTCATCAGATACAGTTACCTTACCAGCCCGAACCGTTTGAAGGATATTTCGGTAGTTGCGCGGATAATGTCGTACTAATTACAGAAGATGGACAAAAAGCGAAAGGACTGTCTTGTAATCTTGTCTGCACAAGACCTTCAAGAACAGTAGGAAACTAATGCCTAACATCAATATAAATCTCCAAGACTGTATTATCCCGATGTATGATGACGTACTTCGGGATATTTTTGAGCATAAACACACCCACTACACCTTTCCAGGCGGAAGAGGTAGTTGTAAATCATCTTTTGTAGGAATTGCAATCCCTCTTATAGTTGTAAATAACCCGCTGGTACACGCCGCCTGCTTTAGAAAGGTTGGAAATACCATTCAAAACTCTATTAGGGCGCAAATTGAGTGGGGAATTTACAAACTGGGTCTCCAAGACCTGTTCTTAATACCTAAATCTTACTCAAACCCCATAGTTTTTAAGCCGACAGGACAAAAAATCTACTTTTTAGGACTAGATAACCCTCAAAAAGTCAAGTCTATTAAGCCAAATTTCGGATATATCGGCGTAACGTGGTTCGAGGAGTTAGACCAGTTCGCAGGAGAGAACGAAATTCGTACTGTAACACAGTCCACAATGCGTGGTGGCTCTGTTTATTGGGACTTCCGCACTTTCAACCCGCCTATTTCAAAGAATAACTGGGCTAATATGTACGCGGAAAAGGCATATAAGCGTTCTGCAAGCACTTTGGTTGTTAGAAATACATATCTTGACGTACCTAGTGAGTGGTTAGGCGAGCAGTTTATCGAAGAGGCAGAAGAACTTAAAGCGATTAACCCAAGAGCGTATGAACACGAATATCTTGGAATTGCTACTGGTACAGGTGGAGACGTATTTGAGAACGCTTGCGAACTCGATATGTCAAGTATGGTTAATAGTTTTGACCATATTTACAACGGAATTGACTGGGGTTTTGCTCGAGACCCGTTTAGGTTTGTCCGTATGCACTTTGACGCTAAAAAACTTGACCTTTACATCTTTGATGAGTTTACCACCTATAAAACTCGTAATGAGGACACTTTCCACAGACTTTATGACGAGGAACATAAGATAAACAGACAAGAATTAGTAACTGCCGATAGCGCGGAAGAAAAGTCTGTTGCCGATTTTAGAGCCTACGGAGCGTTTATCAGGCCTGCAAAGAAAGGACCTGACAGTGTTCGTTACGGAATTAAGTGGTTACAGGGTCTAAGGCACATCTATATCGACAAAAATCGTTGTCCTGAGACTTATTACGAGTTCGTAAACTACGAATATGAGCGAGACAGAGACGGAAACTTCATAAGTGCTTATCCTGACGCTGATAACCACTCGATTGACGCCGTTAGATACGCATTAGAGAACTACTGTAACCGCAGAGGTAACTGAATTTTTTGCCGTATTTGCAGTAAAATATTCACTACTATTTACACTCATCTACAAAAGTGATAGACTGGTAATATGAGCGAATATCAAAACTTACTGACAATGGCTTTTGATGGTGTTGGTGAGTATCATATACCGCCAATTAAACCAGTTACAGAACTCTATGTTAAGGATTGGATAGGGTTTAACTTCGTATCGACTACAAAAAAGTGCAGAGAAACAACTGGTATTCATTTTTACATAGACGATTATCAATTTGAGCGTGTTTGGAACTATCCTTCACGCTTTTCAAAGGTTTTTAACGAGTTTGGCGCAGTAATGACGCCTGATTTCTCAACTTATCTTGATTTTCCTAAGGCCGTTAGAGTGTTTAATCACTACCGGAGACACTGGTGCGGTGCCTACTGGCAAGAAATGGGCGCAACTGTTGTACCAACTATCGAATGGGGGTTACCTGAAGATTACAGTTGGTGCTTTGATGGTGAGCCTGAAGGTGGGATTGTTGCAGTTTCTAACGTTGGAATTATGCGCGACAAGGAATTACGCGAAAATTATATGCGCGGTTATAAGGAAATGCTCATTAGACTTCAACCAAAGGAAGTTTTAATGTTTGGGCATATCTTTGACGATTATCCTGGTCCTGTTCACTACATACACTATCAACAGGCAAAAGGTGAGCAAGGAGAAGAATAATGGCAAATAAAGCACGATATTATGGTCTATCGACAAAGGAGGAACGTCAAGACGTTGCTCGAAAAGACAGAGCCTCGCGACTTTATCCTCGTCAGTTTGGGTATGACGCCGTGATAGCGGCCATTTTGAACTATAAAGATGAATACCCTAACTTTGACGAGTTAAACTCTGCCCGAGCGGCTAGTCGTATCGCAGGAGAACTCACTCGAACCGGTCTATACGGGGAGATTTACAGTAATAATGCAAGGATAATAGGAGACAATTATTCGATTTCGTTAACAAAAGGGAAAGATTTAATCACACCTAATAAAAAGTCCGAGAGAGTAAGCATAAAAAAGCGAGGTAGCGTATGAACATATGGAACACAATCACCACGAAAGTAAGGGGGATGTTTAATAAAATGATTGGTAAGCAAACTATTGAAGAAGTATTAAAGATTAAGCCCACTATGTCTAACGAAATGGTAAATGCCATTGAGTTGTGGACTTCTATGTACGAGGGCAGAGCGCCTTGGTTGAAAGAGCCGACAGATGAGGACCCCTCTACGGTAAAATCTCTTGGACTGCCTCAACTTATTGCAAGTGAAAAGGCAAGGACGGCACTGATTGAGTTTGAGAGTGAGATTACAACTCCAATTCTTGATATTGAGCCGGCTACCCCTAACTATATGCAAGCAGATAACATAGGAACAGACGGAAAACCAGAGCCTATGCTTGCAAATCATCTTATTACAAAAGATATTCCTAAGGGCAACACTGAAAGAGCCGAGTTTCTTAATAAGCAGTACGAGAAGTTAAAGGACGCTCTGCGTATTCAACTCGAATATGGTATTGCAAAGGGCGGACTTGTTGTTAAGCCGTATATCGTTAAGCATGGTGGTCAAACGCTACATCAGGAAACAGATATGATGACTGGTGAAATTACTCAAACAGAGAGTAAGGATGGCTATGAAATCGAGTTTGACTTTATCCAAGCGAATGAGTTTTACCCGCTCGCTTTTGATAGTAGCGGAAAGATTACAGAGGCGGCTTTTATTCAGCGTAAAATGGACAAAGATGTTGTGTATAGCCGTCTGGAATACCACAAACTTGAAGATAATAGCGTAACCGTTATCAACAGAGCGTTTAAGTCAAATGCAGTCGCTACTGGAAAGTTAGACAATCTTGGGCAAGAAGTACCGTTAAGTGAAGTACCTGAGTGGGCTATGCTTTCTTCTGAAACCGTCATAGAGAATGTAAACAGATTGCTTTTCGCTTACTTCAAAATGCCAGAGGCTAATACGATTGATACACACTCTCCTCTCGGAGTTAGTGGTTTTGATAAAGTCAAGTGGCTTATTAAAGAGGCAGATAAGCAGTATTCAAGACTTCTTTGGGAGTTTGAGGGTGGTGAACTTGCCATTGATATTGATAGAAACGCTCTGAAATGGATACAAGACCCGAGCGACCCTGACTATGGTAAGTCTGTTATGGGTAATTTGCAGAATAGACTTTATCGTAAAGTTGACCTTAATGAAGATAATACATACGAGGTATTCTCTCCTACATTAAGAGACCAGTCGCTTATCAATGGACTTAACTGTATCTTGATGAGAATTGAAGATGGCGCAGGTATCTCTCGTGGTACGCTCTCTGACGTTGTTAGCGAGGCAAAGACGGCCACTGAATTAAGAATGTTGCGTGTTCGTAGTTATGAGACTAATGCTCATATTCAAAAAGCAACAGAAAAAATGTTGCGTGACGCCATTTATGTAATGAATGTTTACTGTGACCTTTATGATATTACCGCTGACGGCGAGTACGAAGTCTCCTTTGAATGGGATGACAGTATCATCAACGACACGGATACGGAACTTACCAAGCGTTTGATGTTAATTCAGAATGGTATTGCAAGTAAACTTGAAACTCGTATGTGGTACTTCGGAGAGACCGAGAGACAGGCGAGAGAGGCACTTATGCGAGTTCAAGAGGAGAGTTTGGAGAGCGTTCAACAGAATATCGCAGAAATGGATATGTTAGGACAAACACCAGAGAGCAAGAAAGAGGAAAGTCCAAAAGACGAGAACACAGATAACAATTTCAAGAGTGGCGATAATCAATATAGCGACAAATGATTACTGACGAACAGTTTGACAGGCTTTTATACAGGTACACAAGTCGGCAAGACGAGTTTAATATGTCCGTGATTAAAGTGATTGCGGACAGATTAAGCAAGATTGCCGATTTTGATAATCTCAATACGCTTGATAGAGAAAAGGTAATGCAAGAGGATATTACCAAGATTAACGAGGCATACGGAAAGTATGTGTCTGACCAAAGAAAGCGTATTAGAGAAGATTTTTGGTGGATTGCCGTCATTGTTTATCTCGAAAGTTTAAGGTTCTATGAAGAACAACTGGAATTAAAGATGAACAAGACCCTCAATGACGCCGTAACAAAGATTGTCCGTCTGTCAGAAAAGAGTTTTGTCAAGGCTATACAGAACCCTGTATTTGTTATCCGTGATTTGAAAACACCGGCAGTTCTTAAAGCGTATGACCTCGAAAAAACGTATCGTTCAGTAATGCAAGAGGCATTAAGTTATAAGTCTCTGTCTGACGATATGCGTACAATAGCGTTAAAACGCACAGAAACGCAGTTATTTGACAGTGGAATACGTTATCTGACAGATAACTCATCTGACAGTGCCAAAGACGTTACAAGCGCAAATAACACGATTAGATTTAACGTGCTTGATAGTATGAAAAATCTCATAAACAAAATGCAAGATATTATGGGTAAACAGTTCGGTGCAAATGCCGTTGAATTGTCTGCTCATGTCTATCCAGCACCAGACCACGCACCTGCGCAAGGTCATCAATATTCACTCGAAGATGTAGAGAAAATGCAGTCTGGTGAAGATTTTAAGGACTTGCAGGGCAACAAGTACGTTGGGTTTGAGCGTAATATCGGCCAGTGGAATTGCAGACACTACTTTATGAAGATAAAGAAGGGCGCAGAGCCTACATATACTCAAAAGCAACTCGATAAAATTTTGGCAGACAATGAGCGCGGTTACACAGACGAGCGCGGTAAACACCGGACTTTATACGAGTGTACACAGGTTCAACGTAGGTACGAGCGCGAAATCAGGCGAGCGAAAGAGAAATACTTATATGGTAAGGCGCTTAACAACAAAAGTATGATGGCACAGGCAAGAAACAGGGTTGGTGCTTTGACAACGCAGTATAAACAATTCAGTCAAAAATGCGGAATATCAGCAAAACTCGAAAGAATTAGGGTGAAAGATTATAACTAATGTTGACTTTTACCTCTGTATATTATAATATGAATGTGTGAAATTGAGAATGATTATCATTTTCATTTTCAGGCACTCCTAACGGTAATACTGGCATTAAGCCTTTATTATATAGTCGCACCCAGAGACCTTAAAACTTGGGTACAATCAGCGCAGACCGCGACTGCGACATTACAAATAAAGCGGATATAAAAGATTGTTCTTTAGGAGGAAATTTTCGTGAACATCAAAGAGATTTTTGACAAGGCAGAGAACGGCACTTTAACTTTTGAACAGTTTGAGGAAATCTCAAAGCAGTCCAATGTTAAGTTTGCAGACCTTTCCGAAGGTAAGTATGTTAGTAAGTCGAAGTATGATGATGACCTTGGTTCAAAGGATAGTTCAATCACACAACTTAATGACACTATTGCCCAGAGAGATAAGGACCTTGCGGACTTGCAAGCAAAGTTAAAAGAGGCGGGTACAGACACCTCAAAGTTAGCAGAACTTCAAACAAGTTTTGATACTTTGCAGAACAAGTACACAACTGATATGCAGGCTTACCAAGCACAACTCGCAGAGCAAAGATATGATTTTGCTATTAAGGAATACGCAAACGGTTTAGAGTTTTCGAGCCAAGCCGCCAAGAGAGATTTCATTCGTGAAATGAAGGCCGAAAATCTTAAAATGAAAGAGGACGCTATTATTGGTGCAGATGACTTTAAGAAAGTCTATGAAGAAAAGAACACAGACGCATTTGTTACCAAGACAGAGCCTACTCCGCCCGCAACAAACAATGCGAGCAAACCTCAATTCGTGAGTAGCACACCGGGAACTACTCCGCCCAAGAAACCATCACTTACAGAGTTGATTATGGCGGCAAATGAACAATCTCGGTAATATTTAACAGACATTAAAAACAGGAGGAAAGAAAAATGTCGGAACTTTTTAACGCAAAGATTTTTAACGGCGAAGTGTTCCAGAAGTATATGGACCGTATTCCTAATACTAAACTGAACGAACTTCTCAAATCAAGAGCAATCGTTCAGCGTCAGGACCTCGCAGGTGCTATGGCAGACCAGGTTGGTGGTAACTACATTACTACACCTCTTAAGGGTCTTATCGGTTCTGCACCCGTAAACTACGATGGTGAAACAAACATTGAGACACACTCCACAAAGACATTCTCTCATTCAAGAGTTGTTGTTGGTCGTGCTAACTCTTGGACAGAGAGAGACTTCTCCTACGACATTACTGGTGGCGTAGACTTTATGGAGAATATCGCTCAACAGATTTCAGAGTATTGGGATGAGATTGACCAAGACACACTCGTACACATTCTTAATGGTGTATTTAAGATGAGTGATACAGAGGGTGCAAAGTTTGTTTCAACACATACCCATGATGTATCTTCTGCAACAAACACAGAAGGTGTTGAAGGCTATATGGATGGCACAACACTCAATACTGCAATTCAGAAGGCTTGCGGTGACCATAAGGGTAAGTTCTCAATGGCAATTATGCACTCTTTCGTTGCTACAAACCTTGAGAACCTCAAGTTGCTCGTTTACCTCAAGTATAATGACGCTAACGGTCTCCAGAGAGACCTCTCAATCGGTACACTCAACGGTAGACTTGTTATGGTTGATGATAGTATGCCTACAATCGACAACTATACTGCCGCTGGCGTTTACACAGTAACAATCGGTGGAACTGTTGTAACAGGTGAGAAGTTCTCTGTTGCTGGTGAGGAAGTAACAGTTGGCGATACACAGACACCTACCGCAGTTGCTACACTTCTTGCAACCGCTCTTGGTTCTGATGAGAGATATTCTGTATCTCGTACCAATGCCGTTCTTACTCTTACAGAGAAGTCTGGTAAGTATGGTACAGGTGAGCCTGTATGCACAACAAATTCTGTTGCTGGTACAATCACACCTGCTACTACAACTGCACCTGCTAATACACCTAAGTACATTACTTATGTATTCGGTGATGGTGCTATTGAGTATACAAACTGCGGTGCTAAGGTACCTTACGAAATGAGCAGAGACCCCAAGACAAACGGTGGTCAGGACACACTCTATTCTCGTCAGAGAAAGTGCTTTGCACCTTATGGTATCTCTTTCACAAAGTATTCTATGCAGAGCCTGTCTCCTACGGATGACGAACTCGAAATCGGTGCTAACTGGGAACTCGTTAATAGCAACGAGCAGGGTACAAAGTCTTATATCAGCCTCAAGGCTATCCCGATTGCAAGAATTATCTCTCTCGGCTAATAAGTCTTTGAGTTGAACATTTAAGATATTAAAGGGGGTTTCAGATGGTATACTACTTGACTTATGATGAGTATTCAGAAATGGGTGGTACGCTTGACGAAACCCTCTTTAATACTCTTGTTCTTGACGCACAGGGATATATTGATTGGTACACATTCAATCGTCTTTGGAAAGAAGAGTGGCGTACAGAAGATGTAATGGAGCGTGTTAAGATTTGTATGTATCAACTGATTGGTTTAGTTGCCGCAAAGCAAAATCTTATCACACCTCAAAACACAAATGCTGGTGGTATCAATCTCAACGCACAGGTTTCTCAACAGTCAAATGACGGCGTATCTACTACCTATGCAGTTTTAAGTGGCGAATTGCTTTTCTCTCACGCAAAGAAAGAAATCGAGGACACTGTTAACCGCTACCTCAGTGGTATCGTAAACAGTGTAGGCAGAAAGTTGTTATACAGGGGTTTATATCCAGGTGAGTAATTTTCCGTTTCCGTGGTGGGATAAGACCGTAACAATTTACAACAAGTATATTGACCCAACTACACAGAGAATTAGTTGGTACAGAACTGTTGTTAATAATTGTTTTTGGAAAGCACAAAACCTTATGTTCAGTATGGGCCGTTATGGTGTATCTACTATCGGCGTAATCACTGAAAATAAGGAAATCATTTGTCGCATACCTAAGGATAAGAGATTTCTTGAAAAGGGCGCATGGAGAGAACTTGCTGATAAAACAACAAGGTTTACGCTCGCTAACGGGGATATAATTGTCTTAGGCAGGATAGAAGAAGATATAGACGAGTATACTCCAGGTAAAAGGTCAAGCGATTTGCTTACCAAGTACCGTGAGTTTGACGCTTGTTTAGAGATTGACGTATATGTAAACAACGTACAGACAGGAGTTAATTTGGAGCATTACAGAGTAGTGGGTAAGTGATATGGAAACACCTATTTTATATTCTGTTAAATTTGAAAAAGGTAGAAAGACTTACGGAATAGACTACTATCGTAAGTCTGTTGTGTCGCTTTGCCAGTCTCCAGTAATAAACTCCTTAGTAAAAGGTTATCGTTACTATATAAACAAGTTTGTACCGAAGAAAACAGGTGCGCTCCGCCGGTCTGCGCGTGCTAAATACAAAGTCGGTGGTGACCCGGATGCTGGTGGTAACGGAACAGGCTCAGGTACTATTTATTGGGGAGATACAAAGAAAACCGCAAAGTATGCTCACTACCAGTTTGTAGGTGATGTATACGGACCTAACAAAGCAGTATTCAATAAAGCCGGAGTGCATAAAGGTTGGCGTTCTCCTAAAGAAAAAGGCGGAAAGTTTAACACCGGCAGAAAACTTGGCGATGGTACTCCGTACACATACACTCTGCGAGACGGAAAAGTTGTAACTGTTAAGGGTTACACAACGCCAGGAACGAAGTATAATTGGATAAAAGAGTTCAAAGACGATAAAGGTGACTTTGGCGAAACCGCAGTTAACATTCGCGCAGGCAGATACTTATACGAGGCGTCTTGCATTAAATCGCATATGAAACCTAAAGGCGGGTCACACGTTTATCATAGTTGGAACCAGATTAAGAATAGGCTAGGTTAAAAATGGACAAGAACAAAGCAACAATCAATTTTATTGCGACTTACCCAGGAATTGAAACAAGTCCTATTTTTGTTAACTTCATTAACGCCAAAGATAATGACGTTCAGATACTAACTGACGATAACGATAAGTCTGTTAATCGCACGTTTGTTGATGGTAGCGTTATGAAACAGTACACCTTCTCCATAGTAATTACCAAGTCTATAACTAGTATGGCGATTGCAAAAGACGAAATTATAGGTGAAAATATAGATGATTTAGCCGATATGCAAGCCTTTATGGACTGGGTAAATGAACAGGGAGAAAATCAAATATATCCTGATTTTGGCGAACAGTGTGTTATTGAAGAAATGCACACAACCGCAGAAAACCCGTCAATCGACGGTATTAACACAGAAGTTAGTCCTGCTCTCGCTCTGTACAGTATGGAGATAAGGATTGACTACATAGACTATTCAAAAGTGCTTTGGTCATAAGAAAGGAGAAAGAAAATTATGGCTATCAGTAATTTTAACCTCAATCTCCATCAGAGAGCAGAGAGAAAGTTGCTCATTACCGTTGCTGAATGGAGAGACAACGACAACGGAAAGTTGTACATTCTTCAGGACAAAGAGCCTGGTGATTGGGACACACACTACACGGAGTATTATACTCGTTCTGGTTCCGCAGAGCCCTATACTTATACTGCCGTAACTGGTGATACTGCTCCTACTTGGGCGGCAGATACTTACTACACAAGAGTAAACCGTGAAATTCTTGGTCGTAGAACAGAGGATAGTTCTATTGAGTACAACGCTGATATTGAGAATACAACAGATATTCTTGGTATCAACTATGCTGACCTCAATAAGACACAGCCTCAGCAGGACTTCGACCCGTTCCTCATTCTTGGTGGTTCTTTGCTCGGTGCAAAATTGAACGACATTAGAAAGAGAAACGCAATCACAGAGTTGTCCTCATTCACTCTCTATGTCATTACTGCTTTCGTAGGAGACGCAGAGAACGGTTATGAGGCAGAGCGTCATACAGACTGCACAATCACATACAACTCCTTCGGTGGAGACGCAAATGTAAATATGCCTATCTCTGCATATTTCTCAAATGCTATCACAAACGGTCTTGTAGATAAGTTGTCTGATGACTTCACATTTACACCTGATACTAATGTATAATTGAGTTATCAACTCCTGTATGGGTTAACTACTCATACAGGAGTAAACTCAATCTCTTTGGAGGAATTTATGATAGACGATACAATTAAAAAAGACGCCGAGCAGGTTATCGAAGAACCTAAGGAGATTACACCTGAGGTTAAAGAAGAAGTTAAGGAGCCTGAGATTATTGATGTTGACTTGGGCTTTGTTGAAAAGAAGAAGTTTAGAATTAACGGTGATTTTAACAGAATGTTGGAACTTAATGTTTCCGACCTTAATGTTTTCTCTCGTCTTAGGACAGACTATCCTAAACTCGATAAGTTGCTTAAAGAGGCCAGAGAGAAAATCACAAGTATTCCTGATGATATGGAAAATAAGCGCGAACTTTTGGAAAAGATTGCAGACGCGCTGGATGATATTGACGCTCAAATGAGGGCACTGGTTGACCACATCTTTGATACTAATGCCTCTGAAATTTGTGCGCCGTCTGGTAATATGTTTGACCCTGTAGGCGGACAGTGGAGATTTGTGCGTATCATTGATAAGTTAACGGCTCTCTATACTAATGGTCTTAATGCAGAGTTTAACAAGATTAAGGCTAATGTTGACAAGCGAGTAAGTAAGTACACAAAGAAGAAGTGATATAGATGTATGAATTACCGATAACAGTAACAGTAAACGACACAATCTACACCATACGCAACCAAGGAGATTATCGTATGGTGTTAGATTGTTTTCAGGTTCTTAATGATGTTGAGTTATCGGATGATGAAAGAACAATCGCTTGCTTAATAATCTTTTACGAAGATTTTAACGACATAGAAAGCGTATTATCATTAGACGGAGAAACAACAAAGTCTCTGATTGATAATGCGTTTTTGTTTTTTAACTGTGGACAAGAACACTCACAGGGAGAAACAAATTATAAGACAATCGACTGGGAAACAGACAGTCAGTTAATCAGTTCTGCCGTAAATAAAGTTGCAGGCAAAGAAATAAGAGCCGAAGCATACTTACACTGGTGGACATTTATGGGATATTTTAACGCAGTTGGGGAAAGTGCCTTAGCAACTGTTGTAGGAATAAGAAGTAAAATCGCAAAAGGCAAGAAACTCGAAAAGTACGAAACGGAATTTAGGAGAGACAACCCTCAATACTTTAATTGGGATATGCGTACTTTGAAACAAAAAGAAGATGACGAGTTACTTAACCAACTCTGGAATAAGGAGTAATGCGCTATGGCAAACGAAACAGTTTCATTTGAAATAACCGCCAATACCGAAAATGCCAGTAAGGCCATAACAGAACTTCAAAGAAAACTCAATGCGATGGCCCGTATTGAGACTACTGATAAGGACACAAAAGCACAACAAAAAGTCTTTGCCCAGATGAACAAAGACTTAGGAGAAATTCTCAAAAAAGAAAAGGACCTTGGTAGACACTATACTACCTACGCCAGTCGTGCAAAGCGTGTTGAAAAACTCACAAAAGAGTACGAGGACCAAGACGCCGTACTTCAAAAATTCATAGCCCGTCAAGACGAGTTACAAGCAAAATCGGCGGATGGAACTATCACGCCCGCAGAAGTAAATGAATTATCCAGAACTACGGCAACTGTTAATAATTTAACAGAAAAGCAAGCCGCCCAGTTAAAAAAGATAAATGCTACAAAGCGTGAAAATGAAAAATTAGACCGCGCTGGTAAAAACGTATTAAAACAAATCGTTGATAAGTATGGTGAAATTAAATCTGACGAGAGCAGTGTTCTCGGCTTAAAACTTGAACAGGTAAAAGGCACAGAGCAAGCCGTTGCGTCAGAGGGCGAGTTAGACAAGGAAGTTAACAAGACAAATAGCAGTCTTGATAAACAAGCCCAGTCCGCCAAGCGTGCAAAGAGTGAGTTCGATAAGGCTACAAATAAATCAAATCGAACAAAGAACATAAAGCAGATTATTGGTGAAACCGAGAACATTGAGGAACAAATCAGCAATATTGAAAAGCGTGCCTCAAAGGTTCTCTCACAACCTATGGCACCTGATAAGTTTACTTTCGGCGACTTAAAGCGTAGAAAAGAAGAACTTGAAGATGTCAGAAAAGCCATAGAGAGTATCGGTACGCCTAAGGAATTAGATGATTTCTACCAGCGTTTAACTGTTGAGTTAGACAGAGTAAAGCAAGGTATGACTGCTCTCCACAAGGAGACAAAGGCTACTAACACAGACAACGTTGCTGGTGTAAAGCAGACTGTTGATACCGCAGAAGAGGCTGAAAAGCGTTTGCGTGAAGTATCGGAGCAGGCAAATAAAGCACTGGTCCAGCCTAGCGACATTGGAAGTGTTGGACTTGCTGACGTACAACGCCGTCTTAACGAACTCAAAGGTGCGAAAAAGGCCATTGAGAGTATTGGTATACCTAAAGAACTTGACGCTCAATATCAAAGACTTGCCATAGAAATTAAAAAGGTCGAGCAAGTAGTTGGTGAGTTCAATAAAAAGGCAAAAGAACCGATACCGTCAGAACGTATAAGAAACTTCCAGAACGAGTTACAGGGTGTAATAGATGTAACTGACAGAATGAGCCAAAAACTTGCGGTAGACGCAGGTAAGGTTGGTATTGGTGAACTTATCCGTAGACTGAATGAACTTAAAGACGCAAAGAAAGTTCTTGAAGATTTAGGCCTGCCGAGAGAAATGGATGGCCGTTATCAAATGCTTAATGAAATGATTGCAAGGATAACGACACAGATAAGTGCCTATAAGCGCAGTCTTTCAGAAGTACCTGAAAAGCACAAGCAAGTTGAAGATACTGGTGTGTCTTTCAGTAAGAACGTTAGCGAGGCTCTCAAAACTGTAAAGAGCGGGTTTAAGAGCCTTAACAAGGACATTGATACAGACAGGCGTCATTTTAAGTCATTGGGTAGTACCATCAGTAAGGTGGGTAACTCCTTTGACAAGATGGCTCACGCAACCAAGTCTGGTTTTAAGCATATGATTACTAATATCACCAAGTATGTTCTTGGTTTTAGAAGTTTGTTCTTTCTCATTCGTAGATTGAGAAAGTATATTGGTGAGGGCATTAAGAACCTTGCCCAGTTTAATGACGGCAATAATGCAGTTAATCATCAGATTACGAGATTACTGTCCTCGTTGCTCTATCTTAAAAATGCTTGGGCCGCCGCTTTCTCTCCTGTAATAATCATTACAAGAGACTGGTTGCCTAACTTAATCGACAGAATGGCAGACGTGGGTAATGCAGTCGCAAGATTTATTGGTGCGCTGACTGGTCAGGAAGTAGTATTCAATGCAGTTAAGGTTGACGCACAAGATTATGCAGACAGTCTTGACAATGCTGGTGGAAGTGCTGGTAGTGCCGCAGATAAGACAAAGAAACTTACAGATAGACTTGCCGCGTTTGATGATTTGAACGTGCTTGGTATTGACAGAGACCCCGACGGAACAGGCTCTGGTGGCGGGGGCGGTATTGCAGATGAGTATATACCTGACCCTAATGAAATGTTTACAATCGTTGACGCTCAAAGTAAGTTAGCAGAAATGATAAGAGACGCCTGGGAAAACGCTGATTTCAGCGGTCTGGGTGATTTACTTGCACAGAAGATTATTGGTGTGCTGAATGACTTAAACGATAAGTGGCCTACGATACAAGCAAACGCAGATAAGATAGGAACGTCATTAGGTACATTCTTTGCCGGTCTTTTTGGAGACCCTGAACTGTTTAATCAAACGGCTACGGCAATCGGTGAGGGCATTAACACTGTAACTGGTGCCATTGAGGCCTTTTTAGAGCAGGTAAAAGATGTAGACTTCGGTGGAAATCTTGCACAGGGCTTTAATACGTTCTTGGAAACAACAGACTTCGGTCAAATCGGAGAGAATATAAATACTGCGATTACAACGTTTAACGACAACATAAATAGTTTTCTTGACACACTCGACACCGAGGAATTATCCAAGTCTATCAGTGATTTTATTGATAATTTAGATATTCCTAAACTGTTAGAGAGCGCAGGCAAGACTTCTATTAAACTTGTTTGTACTGCAATTGAGGTTGGAGCAGACGTTATTGATGATTTGTCCACGAGACTGTCTGACAGATTAACGCTGAAAGTATCTAACCCGATTGAAACTGGAATTACTTACACAGATGAAAGCGGTAATGAGCAAACATTACAGATTACGCAGACTTACGATTGGACTGATGACCCGTTGTATGCGTTACTCGATAACTTCTTTATTGATGTTGGTAAATTCTTTGTTGAGGGCATTATGGGAATTAACGACCTCGACAGTCTTGAAAAGTTCATTTCTAGGTGGGATGGTTTCTGGGACCCGATTTTAGAGGCTCTTGGAATAATTAAAAAAGATAACACTGAAGGTCCAGCACATTCATCTGGCGGAGGAAGTAGAGGTGAAAAGGCTCATACTACACATTCGGGACCTACTGGAGCGCACCACAACGAAATGCCGAATTTCTGGACAAGATTGTGGAATGACCTGTGGTTCGACCCCGACAAGATGGAGGAACTTGATAAGACGTACACAAAGGTAGCAAAGACTTCGGAAAAAGTTAAAGGTAAGATTAAGGGTACAAACCAAGAGATTACTGAGGACACTTCATCTACCTGGACAAACATAGAAACAACTGTTACTACGTCAACAGACAACATCAACACTACGGTTCCGGCAACGACAGAGCAGACAGGTCTTGCCGTAACTACAACTAACACAAATCTTCAAACTAACCTCAGCACAATCTGGGGTCAGATTAAAGACAGTGCTAGTAGTGAGTGGTATGCAACAGGAACAACTATTAGTACCAACGTAGATGACGCTGATACAGAGGCAGACAACAGTACAACGAACCTTAAAACGTCGATCATAAATACTTGGCAAGCAATTAAGGGTGGTATTTATGAGAAGATGGTTGGTATCAAAACTAATGTTGTAACTGTCTTTGAACAACTTAAAGAGGCAGTTAAGGGACCGATAAATGGGTTCTTGGGAATTGTCGAGGGTATGATAAACAATGTCATTGACGGCGTTAACTGGCTTACTGAAAAGTTGAACAGTATTCCTGATATTCAGTTTGACTGGCAAGGCAAGTCGTATCAAATCGGGTTCACTCTGCCGTCGTTAAATCACATTGAAGTACCGCGTCTGGCTCAGGGTGCAGTAATACCTCCGAACAGAGAGTTTATGGCAGTCTTGGGTGACCAGTCGCACGGAACGAACATTGAGGCACCGCTTGATACTATTAAGCAAGCAGTTGCAGAGGTTTTGGCTAACAACGGTAACGCAGAAATGATACAATTATTACAACAGTTGATTACGGTTGTGGAGAACAAGAACCTTGTCATTGGCGACAAAGATATTGGCAGAGCAAATGCAAGATATGTTAAGCAACAGAATATTGTAAGAGGTTCAACTTTCTAATGTATCAGACGAGTGCAGAATACAAGACCGCTATAAGACGAGCGAGCAGACCTTTTGATACTGTATACGGTACAGTTACATTTCCTACGAGTAGTGGACTGCAACCGCTTACAGTAGACAGTTCTGTTATGCCTACTAATTCGATTACGATTAGTAAACAATGTATTGATGGTGATGAGTTAGAGTTTGGGGGTGTTTACGCAAGCACTGTCAAACTTTCACTCTTTACTGATTTGGATAGATACTCATTCTTTGGGGCGAGGATTGAACTGTTCTATAAGATTGAGATTGCAGAGAATACATTTGAGACAATACCTCTCGGCATTTATACAGTAGCAGACGCAGACAGACCTCACGATATTGTCAATCTTACGGCATACGATAATATGACTTTGCTTGATAAGGATATTGGCGGTATCATTTTTAGTGGTACTATTTGGCAGTTGTTTGAGTATATTCAGAGACAAACGGGTTATCAGTTAGCATTTACAGAAAGCGACTTGCTTAATTTTCCTAACCACGAGTATGCTCTTGAAATGGCAAAAGACCACGGCATAAATACTTACCGTGACGCCGTTAAAACTATCTGTCAGATGTTGGGTTGTTTTGCCCTTGATGATAGAACAGGTAAATTGCAGTTAAAGAAGTTTTCTGTTGAAACTGATTTAGCATTGTCTTACACAGATTGGTATTCGTGTGTGCCTGCTGACTATCTTACAAACTATATCGGTCTTTCAGTAACAGGTTTGAATGGTACTTACAGTGCAGGAACGCAAGACCCGAATGAAATTGGTAGCGTAATGATTATTGAGGACGCACCTGCTTGGGACTTGGGTTCTGAAACAAGCCTTACAGAGAGAACAACAGAATTGTTTACCTATCTGCATACTATCGCATACACTCCAAGCGAGATAGAAATGCCGTCAGACCCTTCGTTTGACTGCGGAGATAGATTATCATTAACCTTGAGAGGAACGCCCGAAATCACTCTTTACACGCTTATAACGAGTTATGAGTGGAAGTTTCATCAAGGTATGTCTATTCATAGTGAGGGTATTAACCCTTATCTTATGCAAGAAGTTGTTGACCAACAAGGTCAGAGAATACTATCACAGGCAGTAGCAAAGAGTAAGTTGCAGTTCATTCACTTTACGAATGAGGCAGAGCGAGTTATTGCAGACCAGCAAGACAAGATGATTGCGAGAGTAGAGTTTACTCCTACGGCTAATACAGACGCTTTGTTTGTGGCTACGATATTACTGGACGCAGAGGTTGAAGATACAACAACGACAGAGCAAGTGGAAGTACCAGTAAAAGCGTATAACGGCTCGACAGAGACACAGATAAAAGATGTTAATGGTAATGTTGTTTCTTTGCGTGGTATCGCAAATAACACGCATACAAGAGACGGCAAGTGTGATGTAACATTCTATTATCGTTTTGGTACGGGAACAGAGTTACACAAAGTACCGAGCGACCTTGAGCCATATCTTGCAGTTGAAGAAATAGAGAACGGACAACATATCGTTACTTTAAGTTACCCCGTAACTAATTTAGGCTCTTGGGAAAGAGCGACTTGGGAGATATGGGCAACTGTTGATGGCGGTCTTGTAAGAATACCCGAAAACTCTGTTAAAGCAAGTATCTTCGGACAAGAAGTTGATGTTGTTGGTAGATTTAGCGGTAAGATTACGGCAGAAGATGAACTCACGCTTGATTACTTTGCAGGTCTCGGTGTTCTTGAAATCAACGAAGATGTTGAGGTCGTAATGAGAAATGCAGTATTTGAGAGTGTTTCTGATACCATTTCATTGTATAATATTAGTAGTATTCAAGCCATTCCGTTATATGAGGGAACAGGTGAATTAAGACCTAATATTGAGTTCGAGGGTGGTCTGTATATCACAACCGAAGATGAGTTTGATTTAACAGATGAAAATGGCAATAGTTTTATAACTGATTAAGGAGAGAAACAATGGCAGACGGCAAGATAAAGATAAGCGAATTAGATGAGGCGTTACAGTTAAGCGATAACGCTGAATTTCCTTATACGCAAGATAATGGCGGTGTGCCGACAACATTCAAAGCACCTGCAAATCAAATCGCCCGTAAAGTTGCAGAGGGTTCAACATTCACTAACCTCACAACAACTGCAAAGACACTTGTTGGTGCAATCAACGAACTTAAAGCATTAGGTTCTCCTATTCTTCTTGGAACTACTGCACCTACTGCTCAACAAGGAGCAGACGGTAATATCTATGTTCAGTACACAGAGGGCACAGGTGGTGCAAGTGATACAGTTGATAGTATCTATGCAAAGATTGACGGTGCTTGGTGTGAGATTGAAACAGGTGGTGGCGGTGGAAGTGGCGGACACACTATCGTTGATGATAGCGGGACAAGTCTTACACAGAGAACTAACTTACAGTTCAATGGTGCGTATTCAGAAGATAATGCTACTGACGATACCACCGAGATTGATGTTGTTCGTGAAATGACAAAAGCAGAGTTTGACCAACTCACAGAGGCAGAAAAGACAGGTCTTATCAATATCACAGATATAACTGGTGGTAATGATGATAGGTTTCAGCCTGTTCTTTTTTCAGAGAATGAACAAGAGATTGGTGTATGGGTTGACGGTAAACCCTTATATCAGAAGTCATTTATTTTCACATCTTCTTTAACAATTACTGATAACTGGACTTCAACGACATACACCATAGCGGATATTGATAATATCGCAGACGGAATTATATGGAGAGTTGATTGCAAAGGTTCTATTTATATTGATACAAATGTACAAGGCAGTACAATATACATTTCAACAAAGTCAAAAAATTCGACCTTTGGTGTTGGAAGTGTTTTGACTATCCGTTACACAAAAACAAGTGATGTTGCAGGTTCGGGAACTTGGACACCACAAGGTGTTCCTGCACTTCACTATTCAGAAGATGAACAGGTGATTGGTACTTGGATAGACGGTTCAACGCTTTATGAGAAAACATATCATCAAACATCACTTTCTATTTCCGCAAATACAGAATTGACGATTGATGATTTTACCGACAAGTTTCCTGTTAGTTGTTGCGGTGTAATGCACAATTCAACTGATAACAGGACATATTACCCGAATTGGACATACACATCAGGAAATATCTATTACAGAAAGAACGACAGTGGTAATCTCGTATTGAGGTCTGAAAGTGATAGTTGGGGTAATACTTGGGAAGTATTTACAACTGTTCGTTACATCAAATCAAGTACATAAAGGAGAACAAGACAATGGCTTTATTCTTAAATGGTAAACAGATAGATAAAGAAAATGTCTATGCCGACAATATACCAATGTCAGCAAGCGACAGTGATACAATCGCAGAGAAGTTTGCCGACTTTACCGCAGACCTTCTCCCAATCGAAAGCGGTTCTGCAACGAACACGAAAGCCTATATTGATAGTGGGTTGAGTGGGAAACAGTCAAAAATCAAAACCGCCACATTTAGCGGAACAACGGCAACGAACACAGGCTTTTTACAAACTGGTGTTTCAACTACTAACACTATGGCAATAGGTATACATTTGCCGTCAAATTTGCGTAGCGGTTTTGTGCCTCTTGTTACAGATTATAATGGCGAATGGACTTTATCACTTGAAGCGGCAAACGGCGGAAAAGCGGGCAGTCAAACCGTTACTAATGCCGAGTTGTTTTATATTGATGTTTAAGGCGGTGAAAGTATGACAGATATGATATATCCAGACCCGATAGCAATTTGCTTATTAGTATGTGCTTTAACTTTTGGATTGACATTATTAGTTCAAATAATTCAGTTCATTATTGAAGATATTAAAACAGATTAAAAGCAATTCGGTATAATTCATATTGCAACGAAGAAAAAATAAAGGAGGAGACATAATGATAAAAGACACATATAGATTGAATGGTTTTAGTTCAATTAAGTTTCCTAAATTAAAGGGACATATTAAACTTACTCTGCACAACCCTACGACAGGTAAGAATGAAGTTGTCGAGGGTGATAATATCATTACAAATGCGGTAAGGGATATTTACGCAAACAACTATATGGGTGCAATCGACTACTCAAAGACAATGCCGTTATGGAGTAATTGGTATGGCGGTATTCTTTGTTATGAGAACGCATTTGCAGTTGATAACGAAACTGGTTTACCTGACCCTGATGATTACTTTATCCAGGGTAATGATGTAAATGAGTGTATTGCACACGCTGGTGGTTCAGTTATCCCAACAGACCACGATGATGATTTGTTAAGAGGTTCACCTACTACTTCTGCTTTTCAGTATTCAGAAAATAGTGTAAAGCAAGTATGGGAGTGGTTGCCCTCACACGGCAATTCTAATAAGAATATCTCTGCATTGTCTCTTACTCATAAAGACACAGGAGACGCAGGTACGGGAACACCTTATTACGCATTTCAGAACTTCTCTCCTTTTGCCCTTATTCAAGGAAGCCAGTTACCTAATTCAAGTATAAGCACAACGGCAGTTGATAATCTTCTTGTAAGATATGACGATAGCCACGGCTTATGGTTTCATATTGGAGACGAGACACAATACGCAGATAGCAGACGAGATAGTTTCCAGACAAAGAAACTCACAATCATTATCAGAAGATTTCCTTACTTTAAGGCGGGCTTGTATGAGACTTTCCACGCAAGGTCAGATTATCCTACTAAAACATTCACAGTTGAAACAACAGGTGAATATATGTATCTGCAACCTGCTTATTACTTTGATTATGCAAACAAGTATCTGTGGTTATTCTATAACAACACTTCAACTGTAAATGTAAACACAAGTTCGCATTGGTGGGACGGCTCTTGGGATAACAACGATATAAGTTATTTTGTTGTTGATTGTGAAAACGAGGAGATTATTGACGAGGGTACAATTCATTCAGACACAAGCGACCTCTTGCCTTTAACTTATTTACAAGCGTTTGGTACAGGATATAGCCAACACTCATCTTTTATTACGCAACTTATAAAAGACGGTAACTATGTTTATTTTCCTACTGGTTATCTCAACAATCCTAACTGGACTGACCCCGTGTACTACATCACGACAGGCTTTAAGAAGATAAACATAGCAAGTCAAGGAGACCAAACATCTATTCCGTTCAACGCCAACAAGACAGGCTTAAATCCGATTGCAAGAGCAGGAAACTTGATTATAACTTCTGGCAGAGTTATCAATGGTGGTGTCGGATATACTTGCAGTGGTCAATTCTCTACCGCTTATACAATGGCATTTCAAGAGGATAACAAAATCTCATCACTTGTTTTACCAATAGGAACTGGACAAATAACAGGTAACTACGCAAGGTATCTTGCCGCAAACAAGTTGGTGAATACTTCAAAGTGGAACCTGCCGACCCCGGTACAGAAAACCGCAAGCCAGTCAATGAGTATCGAATACACGATTACCGAAGTTGACCCCAATGAAGAATAAGCAAGTGTTATAATAAAAGAAAAGAGGTGGTGATTATGGAAGAGGTCAAGGAGTTAGTTCTACCGCTTATCATAGCGTTTATATCAAGTCAGGCATTTTTCTCATTCTTACAATTTTGGTTACAGAGAAAAGATAACAAAAAAGGAATGGAGAAAGAGTTACAAAAGACCAATGAGAAGATTGATAATGTCGAGATAAAATTTGATAAACGAATAGATGAGACAAACGATAAGATTGACCGCAATCAAGCCATACTTGCCCGCACCCATATTTTACGCTTTGCAGATGAACAGTGGTCAGGAGCAGTTCATCACTCAAAAGAGTATTTTGAACAACAGATACAAGACATAGATACTTACGAGAGTTACTGTAATGCTCACCCAGACTTTCGTAACGGGTTGACAGTAATGGCAAGCAAGTACATTCAAGATGAATATAAGAGGGTATATCTACACAATGATTGATTATGAGTTATTAACTACCATAGCAACTGTAATTTTATCTGTTGTTTTGGCGGCAATAGCAATCATATTTACATTTAACGAAAAAGGAGGAAAACAGAAATGATTTTTAAGGACGACAAAGTATATAACATTATTAAATGGATATGCTTAACAGTGGTGCCTGCTCTTAATGTTCTCATTACTACATTGTGTGGTATCTATGGTTGGACTTGGGGCAATATCGTTATTGGCACTATTGACGCCGTAGCAATCTTCGTAGGTGCTATTTTAGGCTTTGGCTCTATTAAGTATCAGAAACTTAATGCAACAAAGGAGGTCAAGTAACTATGGGTAGTTGTTTTGCAAAATGGGGTTGCGATTATGCAGAAAGTCAGGTCGGATATACTGAAGGTCCGAACAACTGGAATAAGTACGCTGATGAATTGGACAGTATAAACTATTACGAGGGTTGTGGAAGAAAGCAAAATCTTCCGTGGTGTTGTTCATTTGTAAATGATGTAATTCTTCACGCTTGCACAACGAATACAGACCCAAAGTGGACTGCGTATTATGTTCTGTATCAGAGAACACCTAATCTCTCTGCCGTTGTTTCTTATATGGCAGATTACTTCAAGGATAATGACGCTTACTTTACAAGCACACAAGATTTAGAGCGTGGCGATATTGTGTTCTTCCAGAATGATGACGGTCTTTGCCATGTGGGAATTTGTGTTGATTGGGATGATAATGGTTTCTATACTTGCGAGGGCAATAAGGGAGACCAAGTCGGAAAGTTTTTCTACGGTTTCGGTGAGGTTGGTGGATATGTAGCAGGTTTCGGTAGACCGAGATATGACGCTTGGGAACCTGACGAAGAAACAACATCTGAACCTGTTGACGAAACAGTTACAGTTGAGTTACCAGTTCTCTATAAGGGAATTGACGCACCTGGCGAAGTTTATACCATTCAGGCTCTCTTGAAAGGTTTTGGTTTTACAAGTGATGATTTTGCTATTGATGGTATCTTTGGTGAAAGCACAAGACAGGCAGTTATGAATTATCAGAGAGCAAGAGACCTTGAAGTTTGCGGAGTAGTTAATGCAGAGACTTGGAACAGAATTTTGAAGTAAATGAAAATCTATGACTTTGTAGAGTGTGAATTAAACAAGTTCAGGCAAGAATGTAACTTTTCTGCGGAAGAACTTGAATATTTCAATCTACGAGCCAAGCATTACAGTAACTTTGAAATCTCTATGAAGATGAACATATCAGAGAGTAAAGTTTCAAAACTTGCAAAATCTGTAAAGACAAAGATAAAAAGAGTGCTATAATTATAGTGTGTTGAGACGCTATTATATAGCACAGAGAACCGCCCACGCCTCTTAACAATGCGTACCACGGGCGGTCTTTAATTTCCGTACAATTTTCGTGCAGTTTTCAGAGAGCAATCGTAGAAATACGGTTGCTCTTTTCTTTGTATTCTTATGTCAGGGAGAGGCGAATATGAAAGACATTAGTAAAGAACTATTAGAGATAATGGAGAGATACAAATGCTCGGTCGTAGTCGCTTTTCTTATCTTAATACATAGCGAGAAGGTATAAGTCTATGAGTTGGCAATACTACAATCCAAACCCCAAAGCAAATTTAGTAGGAGATTGTGTTGTCAGAGCCTTGTCATTAGCACTCAATCAAGATTGGGACACATCTTATTTGGGAGTAACATCAGAAGGTTATTCATATAAGGATATGCCCTCATCAAACGCTATTTGGGGTAACTATCTCAAACACAAAGGCTTTAAGAGATACATAATTCCTAACGATTGCCCTGATTGTTATACAATCGAAGATTTTTGTATTGAACACCCACACGG
>JAEIGA010000668.1_pt1 | contig 50706 bp, 43 predicted proteins | sample 9270691 | NCBI WGS metagenome assembly JAEIGA01 (sample SAMN17057246, study PRJNA624740) | gut metagenome | biome: biome; isolation source: fecal sample | host: Bos grunniens | place: China: Xizang | collected 2019 | reverse complement strand
TCACGTGCACGGTAGTCACCACCCTTGATTGTATCGTAGAAAAGACGGTAAACAGAGTCGCCGTCGTTCTGATAGTTCTTTGCAGCATTGATACCACCCTGCGCAGCAATAGAGTGAGCGCGACGTGGAGAATCCTGAATACAGAAGTTAAGCACGTTGAAACCCATAGCACCGAGAGAAGCGGCAGCAGATGCACCTGCAAGACCTGTACCTACAACGATGATATCCAACTTACGTTTGTTGGCAGGGTTCACCAATTTCTGATGTGCCTTATAGTTCGTCCATTTCTCAGCCAATGGGCCTTCGGGGATTTTAGAATCCACTTTTACTGAACTTATTTTAGCCATAATATATTTGTTTTAGAATTTACAGTGAATTGTTATTATCAGCAACCAATGCCACATGGTGTTGAGCAAGGAATCACAATTTCGCCAAGTGCACCGCAACCGAAGTAACCGGCAACAACCACAACGAAGAAACCGAGGACTATCAAAGTAACGATAACGTTACCGATAGCCTTCCAACGGCAGAACCATACCTTGTTGTTAACACCCAATGTCTGGATTGCGCTCCAGAAACCGTGTGTCAAGTGGAACCACAAACCGGCAAGCCATACAGCATAGAGAACTGCATATACAGGGCACTGGAAAGTGTTTGCGATGTAGAAAGAACCATCGGCAACCTTTGACATGTCTGCATACTCTACGTGCATACCCAACATGTGAAGAACCTCAGGCAACTGCATCTTTGCCCAGAAATTGAACAAGTGCAATCCCAAACCAAGAATTACAACAATACCAAGAACAAGCATGTTCTGTGAAGCCCACTCAACGCCCTTTGGTTTTTCAACCACAGCGTAGCGCTGATTTCCGCGAGCCTTTCTGTTCTGCATTGTAAGGATGAAAGCATAAACAAAGTGCACAACAACAAGCACAGCCAAACCTGCTGTACCCACCAATGCATACCAGTTCGCTCCCAAGAACTCACAAATCATGTTGTAACCCTCAGTGCTGAAGATAGCAACCAAGTTCATTGACATGTGGAAAAGAAGGAATAAAACGAGAGCCAAGCCCGTTACACTCATGAGAACCTTTTTTCCCACTGAAGAATTAAATAACCACATAATGAATTGATATTAAATTATATAATGAATAAATAGTTTAATTTCTTGCCAATTATCCATATTAACAAAAGACAAAAATAAACTTTTTTTTATAAAAAATAGCAAATGGGCAAATAATTTTGAAAAGTAACACAAAAGGGGTCCGACACTAAAAACATAATGGCAGACAATCTTGTTGGGTTTTGAGCTGAATAAAAAAGCAACGGGAAGACATGTATGCCTCCCCGTTTCCCTTTATTGAATATACCGGTTATTCTACTTTTTTATTCTCTTCGGTATGTGTAAACGGCACGAAATATGTGATTAGGAATGCCGGAATAGTCGCGAACAGCACAAAGATGAAGAACGGTTCAAAGCCACCCGGTTTGTCGAACCACAAGCCAAGTTTCTCACACAGCCATCCGCTGAGCATACCGGGAAGCATTACACCCAGGTTCATGATACCCGAAGCAAAAGCATAGTGTGCCATCTGGCTCTTACCCGGTGCAACCTGTTGCATCATGAACAGTGTCAATCCCACGAAACCGAATCCGTAACCGAAGTACTCGAACACTATACCGCTGCAAATGAGCCAACCTTCGGTGGGCTGGTATATCGAGAAGAGAGTGTATACGACAAACGGAATATTGAAGATACAGCACAAGTGGAAAAGAGCCTTACGCAATCCCAACCATTTTATATAGTATCCCGCCAATATCGAACCAAGCACAAATGCCACAGCACCATATGTTCCGTAATACAATCCGATGGTCTCAACATCCAATCCTAAACCACCTTCGGCACGCGAAGCCTTGAGGAACAGAGGCACAATCTTCATTACAAAACCTTCGGCGAAACGGTACAATATTATGAAGGCAATATAGTACACAATATTCTTTTTGCGGAAAAAGTCGAGCAACACATCCACAAGTTCCTTTCCCACTTCCGACGCACTGCGTTTGCCATCCTTGCTTTTACCACCGGTGGGAAGCATGAACAGATGGTATACTGCCAAAAGAATCATTATTGCACCCAACAGACCAATGATAATCATCCAAGCCTGCACATTCGCATCGTGCGATTCCGCACCTTTATCTATGAAATGCTTTATGAGCATTCCGGCAAGATATACCAGACCGCCCGTTGCGACGATTTTTGCAATATTATAGAAAGCACCCTGCCATCCGATGTATTGAGCCTGCTGTTTCTCATCGAGTTCGCTCATATATACACCATCACAAGCAATGTCGTGTGTAGCACCGCTGAAACCGACAATGGCAAGCAAGCCAATGGCAATACTGAAGAAACAAGGCAATCCCAACGACAGTGCAACAAGCACAAATGTTATACCTGTTACAAACTGTGTGGCAAGCACCCAGAATTTTTTAGTCTTGAAAAGTTCAAGGAAAGGACTCCACAGCGGTTTCAATGTGTATGGCAACAATATCAATGATGTCCAGAATGTAATGAGAGTCTTGTCGACGCCCAATCCCTCGAACATAAGAACAGTTACCATGTTAAGCACCACAAAAGGAAGACCCATGGCAAAATAGGCAGTAGGTACCCATTTTATCGGATTCACTTTTTTATCAGCCATAGTAATTTGGAATTAATCGATTAATGTTTTTGTAAATTACGGGCAAAGATAATAAACAAGTTAAAAAAAGTGCCAAACATGAAACTTTTTTTAAACAGTATGCCATACCGAACGACTAAAAACAACAAAACCTGCGGAGTATTTGCTATTGAACGCAAGTTATACTAATTTTGTATGTTTGATTGAACGCATATAAATACTAAGGACAAGTGGGCAGAAAGAAATTTTCGCAAAGAGAGATTGACGTTATCCGCAAATTGCTCGGCAGCAAGATGCATGGCAACCGCGCACAGCAGAAGATGGTGCGCCACACATTGAGAACTGTTTTTGAATTCAATATTTCAGATTTCAACATACAGGGAAAAGCATTTGGGTCATCAGACCTTGATGAGTGCATACGACGCAACAGGATACACATTCTCGACGATGCAACCATCGAAGCCATGAAGCTCCGCCATGCCGAGAAGAAATTGCACGACGAAGCAGTGCAACAGGCAGAAGCCATTGCCGACGGCGAAGCTGTAGACTGGCAGCAGGTGCTTAAAGAGTGGAACGAATATTATGCCCAGAATCCTGAATAACAGAACAATATGACATTTGAGTACGACATACTTGTGATTGGTGCAGGACACGCAGGCTGTGAAGCCGCGGCTGCAGCAGCCAATATGGGCAAGAAGACCTGTCTTATGACCATAGACATGAACAAGATTGCCCAGATGAGTTGCAACCCCGCCATTGGCGGCATTGCCAAAGGACAGATTGTACGCGAGATTGATGCACTTGGCGGATACACAGGAATCATAACCGACAAGGCATCCATACAGTTCCGCATGCTTAACCGTTCAAAAGGACCGGCAATGTGGAGCCCACGTGCACAATGCGACAGAATGAAATTCAGCCAATACTGGAGAGAGGTATTGGAGAATACACCCAATCTGCACATGTGGCAGGATATAGCAACCGAGCTTCTTGTTGAAGACGGAAAAGCCATTGGCGTAAAGACACAGATGAATGCCACTTTCCTTGCTAAAAGCGTTATCATCACAGCCGGAACATTCCTTAACGGACTGATGCATATAGGCAAGGTGCAGATAGAAGGCGGTCGTGTGGCAGAGCCTGCAGCAAAAGGACTCACCGAATCCATTACAAGACACGGCATCACATCCGGACGTATGAAAACAGGAACTCCGGTGCGTCTCGACAAGCGTTCAATAAACATACAACTCGTTGATATTCAAGAAGGTGATAAAGATTTTCACCGTTTTTCATACAGCAATACAGAACGAAATCTGCAACAATTGCCCTGCTGGGGATGTTACACAAACCCCGAGGTCCACAAGATACTCAGCGACAGTCTCGACGACTCACCACTCTACAACGGACAGATACAGAGCATAGGTCCGCGTTACTGCCCGAGCATCGAAACAAAGATTGTTACATTCGCCGAGCGCGACCGTCATTTGCTGTTCCTTGAACCCGAAGGCGAGACCACACAGGAAATTTACGTAAACGGCTTCTCGTCGTCACTTCCAATGGAAGCACAGCTGACAGCACTCCGCAAGATTCCTGCACTCGAAAACGCAGTGGCATACCGCCCCGGATATGCAATAGAGTATGACTACTTCGACCCCACACAGTTGAAGCATACACTCGAATCAAAGATAATAGAGAACCTCTATTTTGCAGGACAGGTCAACGGAACAACAGGTTACGAGGAGGCTGCCGGACAAGGTATAATTGCCGGTATGAACGCCGCTATGAAAATTGACAGAAAGGGCGATTTTATTCTGCGTCGCGACGAAGCCTACATTGGTGTCCTGATTGACGACCTGGTAACAAAAGGCGTTGACGAACCATACAGAATGTTTACATCGAGAGCGGAATACCGTATACTCCTCCGTTCCGACAATGCCGATATGCGACTCACCGAAATGTCGTACAAAGCAGGACTCGCCACACAGGAGAGATACAACCGTCTTTGCGAAAAGAAAGAGAAGATTGCAAAACTCACAGAATTCATAAACAACTTCTCTATAAAAGCCGACCTTATAAACAAAGGACTCGAGGCACTTGGAACCACTCCACTTGTCAGAGGTTGCAAACTTGCCGCGATAATTGAACGTCCGCAAATTACAATCGAGAACATCTCGGAATATATAACACCACTCAAGCGCGAACTTGAGAAACTTGGTGCCGATAGAGAAGAGATAATAGAAGCAACCGAAGTTGAAATAAAATACCGCGGTTACATACAACGCGAGCGCGAGCTGGCAGAGCGGATGGTTCGACTCGAAAACATCAAGATAAAGAACCGATTCGACTATAACAATATCGAATCACTTTCAACAGAGGCTCGTCAGAAGCTCACAGCGATAAACCCCGAGACTCTTGCACAGGCAAGCCGAATTCCTGGTGTGTCGCCAAGCGACATAAATGTATTGCTTGTATTAGTGCGGAAATAAACAATTGTTCCACGTGGAACATTAGTGTAAAACAACAACTCTAAATATAAACTAGACGCCATGAACAAGGAACTTTTATTGAAGAATCTTAGAAACATCCCCGATTTCCCAATCCCCGGAATTCAGTTCAAAGATGTAACATCACTATTCAAGAATCCCGAATGTATGCAGGAACTCGACAATTCTCTGTATGAATTATACAAGGATAAAGGGATAACTAAAATAGTGGGAATTGAATCACGTGGCTTTGTTATGGCATCGGCACTAGCTATTAAGCTGAATGCCGGATTCGTTCCCATCCGCAAACCAGGCAAATTGCCTGCAGAGACTTTGAGCGAAACATACGGCAAAGAATATGGACGCGACACTATAGAAATCCACAAGGATGCAATAGATAAAAACGATGTAGTTCTGATACACGACGACCTGCTTGCAACAGGTGGAACAATGCTTGCCGCATATCATCTGGTAAAGAAACTCAATCCTAAAAAAGTGATGATTAACTTTATCATAGAACTCGAAGGTCTGAAAGGTAGAGAGATATTCCCGGCTGATGCCGAAATAGATTGTTTGCTTACACTCGAAGGGAAATAATGAGCAAAGAGGAGAAAAGCAAAAGAGATGAATATCTCAAAAGCATAGTCAGCAACCTACCCGACTCACCCGGCTGTTACCAATACCTGAACGACAGCGGAGTAATTATATATGTAGGTAAAGCAAAGAATCTTAAACGCCGAGTATCCTCATATTTCAATAAAGAGCAACAGACACTCAAGACCAGGTTGCTCGTTTCAAAGATTGCCGATATAAGATATATCGTCGTAAATAGCGAGACCGATGCCCTACTTCTTGAGAATAATCTTATAAAGCAGCATAAGCCTCGCTATAATGTTCTACTGAAAGACGACAAGACATATCCCTCAATCTGTATAACAAAAGAGTATTTCCCAAAGGTTTTCAAGACACGAAAAATAAACAAGGAATACGGACGCTATTTCGGACCATACACAAACAGCGGGGCATTACATGCTTTGTTGCAGCTTACAAAAGAACTTTTCCCGTTGAGAACATGCAATCTTAATATCACCCCCGAAGGTGTAAGAAACGGCAAATACAGACCATGTCTCGAATATCAGATAAAGAACTGTTGCGCACCATGTATTGGCAAAATTTCGAGGGAAGATTACTGCAAATACATCGATGAAATTACGGCAATATTAAAAGGAGACATAAAAATACTGCAGGAAAAACTGATTTCCGAGATGAAAGAAAAAGCAGCGATCCTTGATTTTGAGAGTGCTGCTGAAATTAAAAAGAGATACGAATTAATCGAAAATTTCAGAACTCGAAGCGAGGTTGTAAGTGCCACATTGAACAATATCGACGTTTTCAATATCGAAAGCGACGAGAAGAGCGCGTTTATCAATTTCCTGCACATCACAAACGGCTGTATAAATCAGGCATTCACTATTGAGTATCAGAAAAGGCTCGATGAGATGGACTCCGATTTGATTTCCATGGGTATTATAGAACTGCGCGAACGATTCAACAGCCAAGCGAAAGAGATTATACTACCCTTCCCCATTGAACCGCCAATCGAAGGAATTACGGTAACAATACCTCAAAAAGGAGAAAAGGCACGCCTTCTGGCACTCTCAAAACTCAATGTAAAACAGTACAGAGCCGACCGTATGAAGCAGGAAGACAAGCTGAATCCCGAACAGAAAAACACACGTCTTATGAAAGAGATTCAGGATATGCTGCAATTGGATAAACTACCGATGAAAATTGAGTGTTTTGATAATTCAAACATACAGGGAAGTGATGCTGTTGCCGCATGTGTGGTGTTCCGTAAACTCAAACCATCAAAGAAAGAGTACAGGAAATTCAATATCAAAACTGTTGTTGGACCTGATGATTATGCATCGATGCGCGAGGTTGTGGGAAGACGCTACAGACGCTGTATCGAAGAGAACGAAGAACTCCCCGACCTGATTATAGCCGACGGCGGTAAAGGGCAAATGGAAGCCATAAGAAGTGTTATAGAGGACGAACTGGGACTTGATATAAAGATTGCCGGACTTGTGAAGGATGGAAAACACCGCACAACAGAACTTATTATCGGAAAGGAAGGCGAAACAGTGGGCTTGAAACAGAACAGTACACTATTCAGACTCATGACTCAGATACAGGACGAAGTACACCGCTTTGCCATAACATTCCACCACAACAAGCGTAGCAAGCGACAGACTGCATCGGAACTCGACAGCATCAAAGGTATAGGAGAGAAGAGCAAGCAACAGCTTTTACAGCACTTCAAGAGTGTAAAACGCATAAAGCAGGCAAGCACCGAAGAGATTGCAGAGATAGTAGGCAAGGCTAAGGCTGAACTATTGCAGAATGCACTAAAAAAAACAAAGTAACGAGCGGAATTTAGCAAAAGAGAGTATCTTTGCCACAGATAAAATCAATAAAAAAGATGAGAGTACTTATACAGAGGGTAAAAAGAGCATCAGTAACCGTAAACAACGAACTTATTTCGTTGATAAACAACGGTTTACTTGTTTTTATAGGCATAGGCGAAGAAGACAATGCCGAAGATATTGAATGGCTCACCAAAAAGATTGCAAACATAAGGCTGTTCGACGACGAGAACGGTGTAATGAACAAATCTGTAACAGACATCGACGGCGAGATACTTGCAGTGAGCCAGTTCACCCTGATGGCATCAACCAAGAAAGGCAACCGACCATCATATATAAAAGCCGCAAAACCCGATATATCCATACCGCTTTATGAGCAATTCTGCGAAGAAATGGAGATTGCAATAAACAAACCTATCAAGCGAGGTGTTTTTGGTGCAGATATGAAGGTTGATCTGCTGAACGACGGACCCGTAACAATATTCATCGACTCCAAAAACAAGGAATGAGCATGACAATAAAAGAAGCACAGAAGCGCATAGATGCCTGGATAAAGGAGTACGGAGTACGCTATTTCAACGAACTCACCAACATGGCAATCCTGACCGAAGAAGTAGGCGAAGTTGCGCGCATAATGGCACGCCGATATGGTGAACAGTCGTTCAAGGAGAACGAGAAATGCGAGCTTGCCGACGAGCTTGCCGATGTATTGTGGGTACTGATGTGTATAGCCAACCAGACAGGTGTTGACCTTACCGAAGCACTCGAAAAAAACTTCGATAAAAAGACAAAAAGAGATAATAAAAGACATATTAACAATCAAAAACTGAACAAGGATGAGCGATAATTGCAACTGCGGCTGTGGCAACCACACACACCACACCCAAGAAGAGAGCAAGTACGACTTTGTAATTGCAGAATATGGCAAGGCAATGAGCGATGAAGAGGTTGCCGCAAAGGTGAAGAATCTTATAGAAAACAAGGTTGAAGAGAACAATACGATAGAGGTTAAGAAACAGCTTTTCAACTGTATAGACCTTACCACACTTAAATGCACCGACAGCGAAGAGAGTGTAATGCGCTTCACCGAAAAGGTAAACGAGATTGACGACAGATATCCCGACCTTAAGAACGTGGCAGCAATCTGCGTATACCCCAATTTTGCAAAGATTGTAGATGAGACACTGCAGGTAGATGGTGTTGAGATTGCATGCGTAGCAGGTGGTTTCCCATCGTCACAGACCTTTCAGGAGATTAAAGTCGCAGAGACTGCAATGGCAATACACGAAGGTGCAACAGAGATTGATATAGTACTCAGCGTTGGCAAATTCCTTAGCGGAGATTACGAAGGAGTATGCGACGAGATACAGGAGCTCAAAAGCATCTGCGGAGAGAAACACCTGAAAGTAATCCTTGAAACAGGTGCCTTGAAGAGTGCCGAGAATATTAAAAAAGCTGCCATTCTATCGATTTATTCAGGTGCAGATTTCATAAAGACATCAACAGGCAAGGAGCAACCAGCCGCAACACCCGAGGCTGCATATGTAATGTGTCAGACAATCAAGGAGTACTATCAGAAGACAGGACAGAAAATCGGCTTCAAGCCTGCAGGTGGAATAAACACAGTAAACGACGCACTTGTATATTACACCATTGTAAAAGAGGTATTGGGCGAAGAGTGGCTCACAAACAGACTTTTCCGCATAGGAACAAGCCGTCTTGCAAACCTGTGCCTGAGCGAGATACTCGGTGAAGAAATAAAATTGTTCTGATTTAAACAGAAATAAAGGATGTAGTTTAAAGCTGCATCCTTTATTTATCCCTATTGATAACGTAATCGATATACGCTACAAGTGCCGCATGAAGTTCAGGAGCAATATCCTTGGGCAACGAGTCTATAGCCTGGGTACGATACTTGTCGATTACAGTATGTGCATACTCCACTCCACCCTCGTTCCTGGCAATCGCGATAAACGATTCAATCTCCTTTTCATCGAGACTTATACCCTTTGAAAGTTTCTCTCTTATAGTAACAAGAGCAGGATTATCGCTGTTGTTCAATACATAAAGCGCAGGCAATGTGATTTTTCCCTCACGCATATCGCTTCCTGTAGGCTTACCTATATCGTTATTGAAATAATCGAATATATCGTCCTTTATCTGAAAGCACATACCGACACATTTGCCGTAGTTCTCGAAAGCCCTGGCATATTCGTCACTTCCACCTACAGAATATACAGCGCATAGCGCACTGCAGACAAACAGCGAGGCTGTCTTGTTGTATATGACCTTGTAATAGTTCTCTTCGCTATATGTACCCTCCTTCTCCAGTTCAACCTGCATAACCTCGCCGCTCGAAAGCTCCTTGCCCAGTTTTGCAAGTTCCTCTATGGTGCGTATATCACCAGTCTTTGCAGCATTGTTAAGAGCCTGTGAGAAGAGATAATCACCGGTTAAAACGGCAATATTGTTATTAAAGGCAACATTCAGCGAAGGACGTCCGCGACGCATGTCGCTCTCATCAATAACGTCATCGTGCAACAAGCTGGCAGAGTGAAGCAACTCCATTGCAGAAGCGGCTGCAAAAACCCTTTCTGTAACCTTGCCCATACATTTTGCAACAAGAAGCACGAGCATTGGACGCATAAGCTTGCCTGCCGACTCGCTCACATGCGACAAAGCAGAGTTCAAAAGCGCAACATTGCTTGTGAACTGCTGTTTGAAATAGATTCTGAAGTCTTCAATCTCCTGAGTTACAGGTGCTTGTATGGTTGCAAGATAATCCATATAAAAAATTTACACATGGCGGAATATGCACCGCACACATCGTTAAACAACAAAAATAGTGAAATTACACATATCTTCGTAGAATACTTTTTACAAAAGTAATAAAAAAGAATATGGATAGTAGCAAAAAATGTGTATTTTTACAGAGAGTTATAATAATAGAACAACAGAATATTATTTTGAATTATGGAAAAACTGTTTCTGCTTGATGCATACGCACTAATATACAGAGCCTATTATGCCCTGATGAAGAACCCTAGAATAAACTCAAAAGGGTTCAATACATCGGCAATTCTAGGTTTCATGAACACTCTTGAAGACGTTCTTAAAAAGGAAAAACCTACACATATAGGAATAGCCTTTGACCCCAAAGGACCTACATTCCGACACGAGGCATACGAACAGTACAAGGCACAGCGTGAGGAGACACCCGAGGTTATAAGAGAATCGGTTCCCGTTATAAAAGAGTTCATAAAAGCCTATAACATACCCATATTCGAGGTTCCGGGATACGAAGCCGACGACGTTATAGGAACATTGGCAAAACAGGCGGAGAAAAGGGGAATTATTACATATATGATGACTCCCGACAAAGATTACGGACAGCTTGTTTCGGACACCACATTCATATACCGTCCAAAGTATGGTGACAAAGAGTTCGAGGTAATGGATATCGAAAGGGTAAAGGAAAAGTTCTGCATAGAGAACACATCACAGGTAATAGACTTTCTGGGACTGATGGGCGACTCGAGCGACAACATTCCCGGTTGCCCAGGTGTTGGTGAAAAGACAGCACAGAAACTCATTGCACAGTTCGGAAGTATAGAGAACCTTCTCGAAAACACAAGCGAACTCAAAGGAGCATTAAGGACAAAGGTCGAAGAAAACAGGGAAAAAATCATTTTCAGCAAATTCCTTGCAACAATAAAGACCGATGTTCCCATTGAACTTGACATGGAGATTCTGAAAAGAGAAGCAGCCAACGAAGAAGAACTCACCCGTCTGTTCGATTTTTATGAACTGCGCGGACTGAAAGAGCGAGTGAAAAAAAATCAACAGATACCTTCACTCTTTGATGACTTTGCAACAGAGGTTAAACAACCTGCCACCGGAGCAACAAAAAAAGCGGTACAAAGCAACCCTCTACAAGGCTCTCTCTTTGATATTTTTACGGGCGAAGATACGTGCGAAGAAAAAAATTCGAGCCATTTGAGCTTAAAAGAGGTGCAACACACCTACAAACTCATTGAAACAGAGCAAGATATACACAATTTAGCCATTGATGTAAAAAAATACAAAACTGTGTGTTTCGACACAGAAACAACAAGCACCAACGCACTCGATGCCGAAATTGTAGGATTAAGCCTGTCGGTTAAGGAAGGAGAAGCCTTTTACATACCCATGCCGGCAGAAAGAGAAGAAGCCACTACCCGACTCAACCTGCTTAGAGAAATTTTCGAGAACGAAGAGATTGAGAAGGTGGGACAGAATATAAAATACGACATAACCATTCTTGCCAACTACGGCATCGAGGTAAAAGGAAAACTTTTCGACACCATGATAGCCCACTATGTTCTGCAACCCGAACTCTATCATGGAATGGACTACCTTGCCGAAATCTATCTCAATTACGACACAATAAAAATTGAGGAACTTATTGGCGAGAAGGGAAAGACACAAAAGAACATGCGTGATGTCGCACCCGAAAAAGTGTGCGACTATGCATGCGAAGATGCCGACGTAACACTCAAGCTAAAAAACATACTTGAAAAAGAGATAAAGAGCGAAGGGTTGGAAGAACTATTCTACAATATAGAGATGCCACTCGTTCCCGTGCTTGCATATATGGAACGCAACGGAGCACGCATCGATACCGCTGCACTCAAAGAGACCTCTACCCTATTCGGCAAACGACTTGCCGACATAGAAGAAGAGATATACTCACTTGCCGGCGAACCGTTCAACATTGCATCGCCACGCCAGGTGGGTGATATACTCTTTGGTAAGCTGAAGATTGTTGACAAACCCAAAAAGACAAAGACTGGGCAATATGTTACATCGGAAGATGTGCTTGCGCAACTTCAGAACCGCCACCCCATTGTAAAAAAAATTCTACAACATCGCGGACTTAAGAAACTGCTCAGCACATACATCGATGCCCTCCCCTCGCTTGTAAATCCGCGAAGCGGAAAGATACATACATCGTATAACCAGACCGTAACAGCCACTGGACGTTTGAGCTCGAGCAACCCCAACCTGCAGAACATCCCTATACGTGACGAGGACGGCAAAGAGGTGCGCAAAGCCTTTGTACCCGATGACGGTTGTATGTTCCTATCGGCCGATTACTCACAGATTGAACTGCGTATAATGGCACACTTGAGTGGCGACAAGAATATGATAGACGACTTCTGCAGCGGATACGATATCCACGCAGCCACAGCCGCCAAGATATATAAGAAACCTATAGAAGAGGTAACAAAAGACGAACGCAGAAAAGCCAAGACAGCCAACTTTGGTATAATATACGGTATATCGGTATTCGGACTTGCCGAGAGAATGAATGTTGAGCGTCGCGAAGCAAAAGAGCTTATAGAGAACTATTTCGACACATATAAAGGTGTGTACGAATATATTGAAAAATGCAAACAAGAGGCAAAAGCCAACGGATTCGTAGAGACCATCTTCCACCGCAAACGCTATTTGCCCGACATCAATTCACACAATGCAGTAGTACGCGGATACGCCGAGCGAAATGCTGTAAATGCGCCAATACAGGGTAGTGCAGCCGACATTATCAAGGTAGCAATGATAAACATTTACCGCAGAATGAAAGCCGAAAATATGCGCTCAACAATGATACTCCAGGTACACGACGAATTGAACTTTAACGTGGTTCCAGAGGAGCACGATGCAATTCAGAAACTTGTTGTAGAAGAGATGCAGAATGCCTTTACCATGAGCGTTCCACTGATTGCCGACTACGGCTGGGGAACAAACTGGCTCGAAGCGCATTGATTGCTTATTTCAGAACCTTATTTTACCACGAAATGTACTTCATGGCAGAATGGTGAAAAAAAGAATGTATCAATTCAGAATTGATACATTCTTTTTTTTGCTATTCTAATCTAAAAGATTATTTATATTTTCATATTCTTCCTTTGTAATAATACCCTTTTTTGCTTCTTTAAAATTTTTTGCATCTTTATAAAAAATCCAATGTATAATAGCTTTGCCTTGATATATTGATGAATATGCTTGTTGAAAGTTCCAACCTCGTTCTACCATATAGTTTGCAGCATCTACCATACTGTGAAATTCAATATCTTCTCCTTTTTCATCTACAAATTTTAATTTACTACTTAATGTTCCCCAAAGATTATAAGAGACACTTTCTCCAAAATCAAAGATTATTTTTAAACCAGATGTAAATTCTTTTTCAACTCCTTTTACCTCGCAATAGAATTTACCAATATGAGGTTCTGTGTTCTCTGTTTCACTTGTTTGAGCATATAACAATGTAGTACATAATACGAATAATAATGTTGCTAAATACTTTTTCATATTTTATCGTTTTTATTTTATCGCTCGCAATTTAGTAAAATATTGAATGCAATCATATATCAATACTCATATTCCTTAAAAAATATTTCTTTTGTAGGTGGTATTGTTTGCAATAATTTCAAACCATCTTATGTAATTCTATAGTTGCCAAAATACAGGTAACTTAGGGCAGGGTGGACAAAAAGTAGAATGAAAAAATCGGAGAAGGTCTTTCAACTTTCTCCGATTCTCGTGTAGCGAGACCCGGGATTGAACCGGGGACCTCATGATTATGAATCATGCGCTCTAACCAGCTGAGCTATCTCGCCATCATTTTTGCGGTGCAAAGATATATCTATATTTTGAATATGACAAGTATTTTGCGAAAATTCATCAAAAAAATATTCATTTTAAACCATAAATACACGTTTTTTGTTCTATTCTCATATAAAACAGACATAATTTTACAAAATAAAAGGTTCTTTTTTTGAAATTCAAATATTAATTTCTATCTTGCAACTGATATACAACTTGCTTATAACCAACCATTCAATAAATGAGTAAAGAAAAAATTTATATTGAATATCCGCTGAAGGGTAGTGCTTCAATGATTTGGAGCTACATAGGCACAGCTGCCGGATTGTCGCCATGGTTTGCCGATAAGGTTGAAAGTATAGACCGAACTTTCACTTTCTGCTGGGGAAAGACCGAAAAAAGAGTTGCTCATCTTGTTGCACAACGTAACGGTGTATATGTGAAATTCAGATGGGAAGATGAACCACAGAACACATATTTCGAGATGAGAATAACATACAACGAACTCACAAGAGAACATACTCTCGAGGTTACCGATTTTGCCCATAAGGACGAAATAGAGGACCAAAAGGATTTATGGGATTCACAAATTGAAAATTTACGCCGTCAATCGGGTATGTAATCAATCATTTGCACTATCTTTGTAAAGTAATAAGGAAACTGCCTTTAAAAAGGTGGAATCCTTATGTGCATATATTTTACAAACACAAGAATAGCCCGTATAAAAGCATTGTATGAAATTGCCCGGATTACATATCAAGAAAATGGATCTTTTTATAACAAAGACCTTTTTGAGTAATCTGTTGGGTACTTTCTTTATCTGTCTGTTCATATTCATAATGCAGCTGTTATGGATGTGGGTGGACGATTTTGTTGAAAAAGGGCTCGACATGGCTGTACTGGCAAAATTCTTTGCATACGGTTCAATAACCCTTGTTTCACAATCGCTGCCTCTTGCAATACTTCTTGCGGCACTTATGACATTCGGTAACTTTGGCGAAAAACTCGAGTTGCTTGCAATGAAAGCAGCCGGAATACCGCTGTTGCGAATAATGAAGCCGCTGATTGTATGCTGTTCAATACTATGCTGTGTATCGTTCTATTTCCAGAACATCATAAGCCCGTATGCACAGATGCAGTTGTATACAATGATGTATTCAATAAAGCAGTCGTCGCCCGAAAGTGAGATTCCCGAGAAGATTTTCTACGACAAGATTGAAGGATACAACATATATGTCGACCGCAAGGATAAGGAGACCGGAAAACTATATAATGTTGTGATATATGATATGTCAGCCGGATTCGACAAGGCAAATATTCTTGTTTCGGATTCTGCCGAAATCATAAACACCAGCGACAGTAAGCTTATGGTGATGGCTCTCTATTCGGGAGAGCAGTTCTCGAACCTTACCGACCAGCAGTCGAAGAAACAGAACCGCCCATACCGCAGGGAATCGTTCTCAAGAAAAGAGGTGCTTATAAAAATCAACGGAGGCTTTGAGATTAAGGATGCCTCTTTCATAAAGTCAAATGCAGCAAGCAAGAATATCAAGGAACTGAGGACTTCCATTGATTCGTTTACAGTTATGAACGATAGTGTAGGACTGCAGAACTGGAAGGGTGTGATGCGTTCTACATACAAGGAACGTACCACCTTCAATGCAAACGATTCTGTCCTTATGGAAAAAGATAAAGTCTTTAATATTGATGTTGACAGCGTGTATAACATTGCTACAAAACAGTCTAAACTTGGATGGAAGCGTGCCCAACTGAATAAAGTAAAACAGCTTAAGGTTGATTATGAGATAAAGAGCAATATAATGCGTTCGCTCGATAAGGACCTTAACAGACATAAGATTTCGTGGTGGGAAAAATTCACCCTCTCATTAGGATGCCTTGTATTCTTCTTTATTGGTGCACCGCTTGGAGCCATTGTACGAAAGGGTGGACTGGGATACCCTGTACTTATATCTGTGGCTACATTCATTCTTTATTATATATTCACGACATCGGGTGCAAAGCTTGCCCGCGAAGGCGAGTGGCATGCATGGTTCGGCGCATGTCTGAGCACCATGGTGCTTGCACCGCTTGGAGCATTCTTTACATATCAGGCAAACAAGGATTCAGGAATATTCAATGCCGACTCAATAAAGGGATTCTTCAGGATGTTGTTCGCAATTCCAGAAAAGCGTAACATCACAATCAAAGAGGTTACGATTGAAGACCCCGACTATACTGAATGTGCAGACACGTTGGATGAGATATACAATGATATAAAGGCGTATAAAAAGAACCACAGGCTAAAAAAACTTCCATCGGTAAGAAGTGTATTCTTCAGGAACGACAACAATACGCTATACGACATAAACAACAGACTTGAAAAGGTTATAGATGAACTTGGAAACAGTAAGGAAAGAAAGGTAATAATTATGCTTAATACCTTCCCGGTGCTGGCGATAAAGCCTATTTCATCACCTTTCGGCAAGACATGGTTAAATATATTCTCATTGGTTATTTTACCATTAGGAATAATTATATATCTTCGTGCAATGTTTTTCAGAATACGTCTTCTGAAGGATATTGTAAAAATAGAGATAGCTGTAAAGAATACAATTAAAACATTTAAAAATAGAAAACTTATATAACCATAATGGAAAATTTCAAACTAAATACAATAGAAGAGGCTCTTGATGATTTCAGAGCAGGAAAGATTGTTATAGTTGTTGATGATGAGGACAGAGAGAACGAAGGCGACTTTATTGTTGCTGCCGAGATGATTACTCCCGATACCGTAAATTTCATGCTTAAGAACGGTAGGGGAGTGCTTTGCGCACCTATAACACTTTCGCGTTGTAAGGAACTGCAGTTAGAGCCTCAGGTAAGTTCAAATACAAGCCTTTTGGGAACTCCGTTTACAGTTACTGTAGATAAAGTTGAAGGTTGCACCACAGGTGTATCTACAGCCGACAGAGCGGCAACAATCAAGGCTCTTGCCGACCCTGCAAGCAAGCCCGAGACATTTGCACGCCCCGGACATATAAATCCTTTGTACGCACAGGACAACGGAGTGTTGCGCCGTGCCGGACATACCGAGGCAAGTATCGACCTTGCACGCCTGGCAGGTCTTTACCCGGCTGCGGCACTCATTGAGATAATGAACGAAGACGGTACTATGGCGCGTATGCCACAGCTTGTCAAGATTGCCGAAGAGAATAATTTCAAGATTATCTCAATAAAGGATCTTATTGAGTATCGCCTTAAGATAGAATCACTTGTAGAGAAGGGCGAAGAGGTTGACATGCCCACAGAACATGGTCATTTCCGCCTGATACCTTTCCGTCAGAAATCAAACGGTCTTGAGCATGTAGCTCTTATTAAGGGTGAGTGGGAAGAGGATGAACCTGTAATTGTACGTGTTCACTCATCGTGCATGACAGGCGATATTTTCGGTTCACAGCGTTGCGACTGCGGAGCTCAGCTCCACGAGGCCATGAAACTTATCGAAAAGGAGGGAAAGGGTGTAGTTGTGTATCTGAATCAGGAGGGTAGAGGTATTGGTCTTATGAACAAGATGCGTGCCTACAAACTTCAGGAAGAGGGTATGGACACTGTTGATGCAAACCTCTGTCTTGGTTTCAAAGCCGATGAGAGAGATTACGGTGTGGGTGCAGAAATACTCCGTCAGATTGGGGTGCGTAAAATGCGTCTCATCACAAACAATCCTGTAAAGAGAATAGGACTTGAAAGTTACGGACTCACAATTATAGAAAACGTAGGTATTGAAATAGAGCCGAACAACTATAATTCACGCTATCTGCATACAAAGGCAGAGAGAATGGGACATACATTGAATTTTAAGAAATAAATTATAATATGAATCAATTATCAGATCGCGTAAACCGATTGGCGCCATCGGCAACATTGGCAATGTCACAGAAAAGCCAGGAGTTGAAAGCACAAGGCGTAGATGTCATAAACATGAGTGTTGGTGAACCCGACTTCAATACTCCCGATGCCATTAAAGCAGCTGCAAAGCAGGCCATCGACGATAACTGGTCACGTTATTCACCCGTTCCAGGTTATCCATCATTGCGTAAAGCAATTGTAGAGAAACTCAAGAACGAGAACGGACTTGAATTCAAGGAGACACAGATTTCTGTTTCAAACGGAGCAAAGCAGGCTGTATGTAACGCTATCATGGCACTTGTAAACCCCGGCGACGAGGTTATTGTTCCCGCTCCTTATTGGGTAAGCTACCCCGATATGGTGAAACTTGCCGACGGTACACCAGTTATCGTAAGCGCAGGTATCGAGCAGAACTTCAAGATAACAGGTGCACAACTCGAGGCAGCCATCACACCAAAGACAAAGATGCTTATTCTTTGTTCACCTTCAAACCCCACAGGTTCTGTATATACAAAAGAGGAACTTAAGGAACTTGCCGATGTTCTTGAAAGACATCCACAGGTATTCGTTGTTGCCGATGAGATTTATGAGCACATAAGCTATGTAGGCAAACACGAGAGCATTGCCCAGTTCGAGGAAATCCGTGAGCGAGTAATCATCATCAACGGTGTTTCAAAGGCTTATGCAATGACAGGTTGGCGTATTGGTTACCTTGCCGCTGCAGAGTGGATTGTAAAGGGCTGCAACAAACTTCAGGGACAATACACAAGCGGACCTTGCTCTGTATCTCAGATGGCATCTTTGGAGGCTTATACAGGCTCACAGGAACCGGTAGAGGAGATGCGTAAGGCATTCCAGCGCCGTAGAGACCTTATTGTAAAGCTAGCAAAGGAAATTCCTGGTCTTGAGGTAAACGTACCCGAAGGTGCATTCTACCTGTTCCCAAAATGCAGTTCATTCTATGGAAAGAGCTACAACGGAACAGTTATCAACAACAGCGACGACCTTGCAATGTATCTGCTTACAGAGGCTCATGTAGCAGCGGTTGGTGGTACATCATTCGGCGCACCTGAGTGTTTCAGAATGAGTTATGCTACAAGCGACGAGAATATTATCGAAGCAATCCGCCGTATAAAAGAGGCACTTGCAAAGCTACAGTAAGTTATAAACAATTATAACATAACTGAATATAGCCTGTGTTTGTAAAACATGGGCTATATTTTTTTCAGTATACGATCCAAAAGCTATCTTTGCATAGATACATGTATGGAATATGTGAAAAACATTGTTAATAAAGTGTTGAAAACAACTTAATAAAAAAAGGAAAAAAAGTGTCATTTAAATTTTGTATTACCGATTCTAAAATTAAGCCGGAAAGGATATTACAACACCAAATTATTTAACCATTTTTTTACCTATATTTTTCAAACGGATATCAACAGTTTTAAACATGTTGAAAAGCCACTTTTTATTAATGGAAACCATAAATCATTATTGTTGATAAAGGTATATATACTTTTAATTTTCAATGCATTACATTGTTGAAAACATATTGATAAATAAAACTCTTAAACTAATAACTTGAAAAGCAAATTTACCTGCCATATTTTCTCCATCATATCAACAGGAATTATTATTGTTATTAATTCTTTTTAAATATTTAAAAAAGGATATATATAATATTAAAGCGGTTAATAAGGTGGATAACAATAGAAGAACTTAAAAACATAATAACCATGCTTACGTATATAACCATAATATCCGTCTTTCTCTTGGCTTTGCTCGATTTTGTGGCATACATGCGAATTTCACGTTCAGGAGCTAAAGTAACAATAAGAAAACTTTTTGCAGTTACGGTTTTAGTGGCAAACATAATTCCTTTGTTGCTTCCGCTATTCATGTTCGTTTTCAATAACGACAATAACGGTGTATCAATGATTAAGGTGTCGATGGTTTTTATAACCTTCTTTATACTGCTTGCAATATGCCGATTTGTACTTTATATATTCTGGTTACCATCAAGAAGTAAAAAGTGGTTATACTGCGGTATAACGGCAAGTGCTGTATCTTTTATATTGTTTACATACGGCATATTTGTTACACGTACCAATTATAAGGTAAATGAGATTCAATTGTCCTTTAAAAATTTACCCCATTCATTCAACGGTTACCGTATAGCCTTTATATCGGATATTCATATAGGTTCAATGTGTAATGCTGAAAGAGAGCTTGAAAAGCTTTCGGATGTTATATCACGTACTGATGCCGATATTGTAATGTTTGGTGGCGATATGGTGAATATGCACCATTCCGAACTTACTCCCGGAATTCTCGAAAGGCTTGCTTATATCAAAGGAAGGGAAGCTACACTTGCAGTGCTTGGAAATCACGATACAGGAGCTTATTTAAAAGATAGTGTAACATCTACCCGTGAAACCAATAAAAACCTTGTAGAAGCAAAATTAGAGGGTATAGGCTGGATTCTTTTACGCGATAGTACCAAATATCTTTATTATTGCGGAGATTCTATTGCCGTAACAGGTATTGATTATACCGATGCCCTGCTTGAATTCAAGCATAACTTCAATAATATAAAGGAGTATGATGTATCAGAAATATACTCTTCTGTGGATAGCGATATTTTTAATATAACCATATCACATCTGCCACAATTATGGCACGAATTATGTGATAATGGTTATGCCGACCTTACATTGTCGGGGCATATCCATGCAACACAGTTGAAATATGATATATTCGGTTTATCCCTTTCACCAGCCGCCTTGATGTATGACGAGTGGAGTGGGGTATATGAGCGTAGAAATGGCAAACTGTATATAAACGACGGTATAGGAACCGTAGGTTTTTTCGCCCGCCTGGGAGCAAGACCGGAGGTTACGGTGATTACCTTGTTATCACAATCTTTGTGATTTCAGCCTCTTTTCCGGAATCGTCGTACATGAGCACGTGGTATACTCCGCTTGAAACTTTTTCACCTCTGTTGTTCCTTCCGTTCCATGTATACATACCACCATTGGAGGTTCCTTCGTTTATAACATATCCCGAACCGTCGACAATCTTTACGTTACACTCATCGGTAAGTCCTACGATTGATATATTTCCGTTATAATTTGATTTTACGGGGTTAGGGTAGGCGTGTATTGCTTTGTTGTCAAGTTTCTCTTCGGGTCGTATGGCATCGCTCTTGTAGCTAACAAGTCCTTTGTCTGTTCCTATGAACACATCGCCGGTCTTATGGTTTATGGCAATGCTTTCAATGCAATTCGAAGGGATGGATGAGTTATCTGTTGTGAAGTGGTGTATTGTCTCCAATCCGTCTTCACTTATAAGAAATACTCCATTGTCCAATGTTCCTATCCATTTGCGGTTTGCTGCATCGATATCCATTGCTTTTATGTATATACCGTTCATTAGATAGTCGGCAAGACCTGTACCGTCGTTGCGTGGTACTTTAATCTGTTTGAATATACCTTCTTTAAAGAACTCTTCGGGATTGTCTATGACGAACAGTCCTATATTTGTACCAATCCATATATATCCCTTTTTATCTTCGCACAGGGAGTATACTTGGTATATTTCATATGATACACCATCCTGGTTTGTGAATTTATCGTACCATCCGGCAGTTTCGTCATCACTTGTGTCGAATGGAGTTCCCTTCTGTTTTGCACAGAAAACTCCGGCTCCAGCCTGCATTGATGTTATCCACAGCCATCCTCTCGAGTCGAACAACGGTTTTACCATGGTATGTTTTTTTTCAATCTCGGGATAGTCAAGTAAAACCCATTCACCGTTCTTTTTGAGTACCTTTACTATATACTTTACTTTCTCTCCACCATCGGCATTTATACACCAAAGATTTCCATCCTTGTCGAACTGTACCGTTGGTATACGTGTATAATTCAAACTGCTTGATGATGCACTCTCCAAAGGACTGTTTTTATGATTGTAGTGATTGATGAATTCTCCGTTGCGGAACTCGAAAATACCGTTTCCAAAAGAGCTTGCAAAGTAGTGTCCGGGTTCTGTGGGATCTTCATCGGCAGAGCAGATATTCCTGTATTTAAGTCCTGTTGTTTTCTTTATTGTATCCTCAGGGAAATTGAACCATTTACCTGTACTGATGTTATATTCCATAAATGTACCGTCATAATGCAGGTATGCTTTGTCGAAATAGTTGATATTTCCACCTGTTACAATAAGTTTATCGTCGCTGGTAAACTTTAGGAATTCGCAATAACTTCGTACAGGGCTATTTGGAATTGATATCTGTTGGATATCTATCACCTTACTATCTTCTATAACAGATTTGTAGAAACCTTTGTACCCTTTACAGTTCCATAAATTATCCCCATCTTTAAGTATGAATTTACTGTCTGTTGTGGAATATGTGGATATTCCTACGAGGGTGTTTATTGCTGTGAATTTCTTTTCACCTGAGGCTATTATATTTTCACTTGTGCTATAAATTTTATTATAGGTGTTTGCCTCTTTTACAATGTGGGTGTATTCGTTTTTATCTGTGTCGAGTATATATACTCCTTTGCTTTTTATAAGAATGTGGAGTTTGTTGTCAAATTCGCAAAAGGCTTCTACTTTATCTGAATTGATTTTCTCCCAGTTATTCTTGTCGAGCATATTCTCTTTTACATCGCACCTGAATAATCCTTCATCTGTTCCTGTGTATAGTTTCTCTTTAAAAAGGTATGTACACAGGGTATTGTAACCTGTTGAATATGTATTTTTTATTTCAAGCTTTTCGAGGTCCAGTTCAACTACACCGAATTCTGTGGACAGATATGCCGATTTTCCTATAACTGATATGGAGTTGATTTTTTTGTTTATTGCATTGCTGTTCTTGAAATCGGTTATATTGTAGACATATTCATCATCATACAGTATATCTATATTTGCATTGCTGTATATTATTACCAATGCTCCTATATGTTTGCTGTATGCTATATGTGCGATGTCGATGTCGCTAAGACTGTTAAGCTTGTCGTATGTAAGCAGTTCGTTGTCGCTTGTGTTGAATGAAAACAAAGCTCCTGATGCAAGTACATAGACTTTATTTCCTGCAACTTCGCAATGTGTTACATTGTGATATGATGGATATAAAGTCCAATCTCCAACAGAAGCTTTTGTAAAGAATGATAATAAGAGTATGAATTGCAGTATGATAATTCTCTTAATCATATTGTTGTTTTAAATAATTACTAAGTTCTTCGCTGGCACGATAACGGTGGCTTATGCTGTTCTTCATGTCGCTTGTCATCTGTGCAAAGCTTTCGGTAAATCCTTCGGGGATGAATATGGGGTCGTATCCGAATCCGGCATCTCCCATCTTTTCGTTGCTTATTGTTCCCTTGACTATACCGTTAAAGAGTTTTTCCTCTCCCTTAATAATTAACGCAATAACTGTGCGAAATTGTGCATTCCTGTTATTTTTTCCTGTTAAATTATGCAATAACTTATGCATATTGGCTTCGGGATTACACTCTTCGCCTGCATAGCGGGCTGAATATACTCCAGGTGCTCCATTCAGAGCTTCCACTTCGAGCCCTGTGTCATCGGCAAAACAGTCTACCCCGAATTTTTCGTATATGTATCTTGCCTTTATAAGCGCGTTGCCTTCCAAGGTATCGGCTGTTTCGGGAATATCATCGTGGCAGTCTATGTCGTTCAGCGACAGCACCTCTATGGTGTTTCCAAGTATTGCTCTTACCTCCTCAAGTTTATGTTTGTTGTTTGTTGCAAAAACAAGTTTCATATAATCAATTTTTTTCAGGTTCTACAGGCTCGTCTTTTTCAATATTTATTGATTTTGCCTTTCCTTTTATCTTGTCGAATCCGTTTCCGTATACCGCCATTGCTTTTGATTGTGATATAAGGGCATTGGGGTCAATCTGTTTGATTGCCATAAACAGCTGGTTCGACTGGTTGGCACGTGCCAATGTCATAACCACTTTTCCCTCTTTTCCTGAATAATATCCTACAGAATCGAGCAGGGTAACGCCACGTTTCAGATATCGTGTTATATAATATGCTATTTCGTCGTACTTCTTTGAGAATATAAACACCTGTACTGTCTGGCGGTTGCTGTTTATCATGTAGTCGAGTGTAACATTTATGATTACAAGACATATATAACCATAGAATACACCTTTCAGACTCATATCCAGGTTGTCGCTCGGGATGATAAAGAAACTGCTTGTAATGATACATATATCAACATACAGCATTGCGCGTCCAAAACTTACATCCTTGTATTTGTTGACTATGGCAGCTATTATATCCACACCTCCGGTACTTCCGTTGCTAAGGAAACAAAATGCTATACCCATACCGGTGAATATGGAACCCACAATACTTGCCTCGAGTCTGCCTTCGGGTCCTAATATCTTTAAGGCATTGTATGTCTCGAACAGATGTTGGGAGAGTTCGAGAAACAGTGTCATTATTATTATGGCATATATGGTCTTTATGCAGAACTTTAGTCCCAGCTGCCATATTGCTATTATCAACAATACTACGTTGATGGCAAAATAGGTATACTGCATTGGAATTGCACCGTCGGTGGAGTATTGCACAATAGCACCCACACCGGTTATTCCTCCTGCAACCAATTCGAATGGAGACATGAAGAAGTTCCATGCAAAAGCGTAGATTAAAAGTCCCAATGTAATCATTGAGTAATTCTTGACCTCACTCATCATAGTAGGTCTTGGAATGAAACGCTTAGCCATAACTCGAAATTTTAAATTATTATTGTGGTATTCCGTTATTCAATCAAATTACAACGTTTACAATCTTCTTTGGTACGATGATTACCTTCTTGATCGGTTTTCCGTCGATGTACTTCTGGCTGTTCTCGTCGGCAAGTACTGTTGCTTCAATTTCGGCATTCTGGGCATCGGCTGCAAATTCAAGTGTGAATCTTGCCTTTCCGTTGAACGAGATTGTATATTTGATTGTATCTTCTTTCAAATACTCTTCGTTGAATACCGGCCATTCAGCATCACAGATAGTTGTGTTGTGTCCCATTACTTCCCACAACTCTTCACAGATGTGTGGTGCAAATGGAGACAATGTTACAACAACCTGCTCAAGGATAGCCTTCTTGTTACATTTGAGCGATGTGAGTTCGTTGAGGCAAATCATGAATGCGCTTACTGTTGTGTTGTAAGAGAATACCGGAATATCCTCTGTTGTCTTCTTGATAAGCTTGTGCAACGATTTGAGTTCCTCTTTTGTAGGCTCATCATCTGTGAGGATGCAGTTGTCGTTCTTGTCGAAGAACATACCCCAAAGCTTTTTGAGGAATCGGTGGCAACCGTCGATACCGTTTGTATCCCATGGCTTTGACTGCTCAACAGGGCCAAGGAACATCTCGTACAGACGTAATGTGTCGGCACCGTATTTCTCAACAATTGTATCGGGGTTAACAACGTTGAACATTGACTTACTCATCTTCTCAACAGCCCAGCCGCAGATGTATTTGTTGTCCTCGAGAATGAATTCTGCGTTTGCATATTCGGGACGCCATGCGCGGAATGCATCGATATCCAGAATATCATTCGATACAATGTTTACATCAACATGTAGCGGAGTAACATCATAATCCTTTGAAAGGTTGAGTGAAACGAATGTATTTGTATCCTTTATGCGGTATACAAAATTGCTTCGTCCCTGTATCATACCCTGGTTAACAAGTTTCTGGAATGGCTCTTCCTTTACACTTACGCCTGTATCGTGCAGGAACATGTTCCAGAAGCGTGAATATATCAAGTGACCTGTAGCGTGTTCTGTACCACCTACGTAAAGGTCTACATTCTGCCAATAGTTGTCGGCTTCTACCGAAACAAGTGCCTTGTTGTTCTTTGGATCCATGTAACGCAAGTAGTATGCGCTTGAACCTGCAAAACCGGGCATTGTATTCAACTCGAGCGGGAATATTGTTTTGTTGTCAACAGTATCCTTGCTTACAATACACTTGTTCTCTTCGTTCCAAGCCCACATCTTCGCGTGTCCCAATGGAGGCTCACCGCTTTCTGTAGGGAGAAATTTCTCAACCTCGGGCAACTGTAGTGGCAGACACTCTTCGGGTACAGGGTAAGGTACACCGTTCTTGTAATAGATTGGGAATGGTTCACCCCAATAACGCTGACGGCTGAAGATTGCATCGCGCAGACGGAAGTTAACCTTTACTCTACCAAGTTTGTTTTCGCTTATATAGCTCTTTGTCTTGGCAATAGCCTCTTTTACTGTCAAGCCGTTGAGGTTAAGTCTGCAGTCGGCGAACTTTTCAACAGGTGAATTTGTCATAATACCCTCTTTTGCATCGAAGCTTTCTTCGCTCACGTCGCAACCCTCAATCAACGGACGTATCTCAATGCCGAAGTGCTTTGCAAAGGCATAGTCGCGGCTGTCGTGCGCTGGAACAGCCATAATGGCACCAGTACCATAACCCGAAAGCACATAATCGCTTACCCATACAGGAATCTCTTCGCCTGTGATTGGGTTAATTGCATACGAACCGGTGAATACACCTGTTACGTTGCGGTCAATCATGCGCTCACGTTCTGTACGTTTCTTTGTGCGGTCAAGATATTCATCAACGGCATTCTTCTGCTCTGCAGTTGTGATTTTAGCAACCAGTTCGCTTTCGGGAGCCAACACCATGAATGTTACTCCGAAAATTGTATCTGCACGGGTAGTGAATATAGTGAATTCAATGTCGCTATCCTTTATGCGGAACTGCATTTCAGCACCTTCGCTACGGCCAATCCAATTGCGCTGTGTCTCTTTGAGTGAATCAGTCCAGTCTATTCTGTCCAAGCCATCAAGCAATCTCTGCGCATATGCCGATACTCTCAAGCACCACTGTTTCATCTTTTTCTGAATAACGGGGAATCCGCCACGCTCCGAAACGCCGTCAACAACCTCGTCGTTTGCAAGTACAGTACCCAATTCAGGACACCAGTTTACCATTGTTTCGTTAAGGAACGCAATTCTCCAGTTCATTAGCAGCTCCTGCTTTGCAACCTCGCTGAGGCTGTTCCACTCATCGGCTGTAACATCGATATCTTTTGTGCATGCCGCATTTAGAGAAGCTGTACCCTCCTTGCTCAATTTTTCAATGAGTTCCGAAATAGGACGGCTGCACTTTGCATCATTGTCGTAGTAACTGTTGAACATCTGTATGAATGTCCACTGTGTCCAATGATAATAGTCGGCATTACATGTTCTTATTTCTCTATCCCAATCGAAGCAGAAACCTATCTTGTCAAGCTGTTCGCGATAGCGGTTGATATTCTGCTCTGTGGTTATTGCAGGATGCTGACCAGTCTGTATTGCATACTGCTCGGCAGGCAGACCGTATGCATCGTAACCCATAGGGTTGAGTACGTTGAATCCCTGCAGACGCTTGAAACGCGCAAAGATATCAGATGCTATATATCCCAGAGGGTGTCCCACATGCAATCCTGCACCAGATGGATAAGGGAACATGTTAAGAACATAATATTTCTGCTTGTTTGTGTCTTCTGTTACGTGGTAAGTCTTGTTTTCCTTCCAAATTTTCTGCCACTTCTGTTCAATCTCGTTAAAATTGTATGCCATATCTCTTTTGTTTTATTTTCACATTCAACAATGTGCTATCTACGTAGTAGATGCAACAAACTACAAAAATATATAAAAATCGGATGATTTACGTTTTTGTCGGGCGAATTTATTTATAAAAACTCTTTTTTGTGCTTTATTCCCGAAATTAGGATAAAATTAGTTATCTTCGCATAATTATTACATGTAAAAACTATATCTGAATATATGTCGGAAAAAGATACAGCCGTAACGCCGATGATGCGTCAGTTCTATGATTTAAAGGCAAAGCATCCCGATGCGATACTGCTATTCCGTTGCGGAGACTTTTATGAAACATACTCTTCTGATGCTGTTATAGCTTCGGAAATTCTTGGTATAACACTCACCAAGCGTTCCAATGGAAAGAGCGATGCTGCCAAGGCTCTTGAAATGGCAGGTTTTCCTTTTCATGCGCTGGATACATATCTTCCAAAGCTTATACGTGCCGGAAGACGTGTCGCAATATGTGACCAGCTAGAAGACCCAAAACTTACAAAGAAACTGGTTAAGCGCGGTATAACAGAGCTTGTTACCCCAGGTGTTTCAATAAACGACAATGTGCTCGATTATAAGGAAAACAACTTCCTTGCCGCAGTTCATTTCGGCAAGCCTATGTGTGGCGTGTCGTTCCTGGATATTTCTACCGGTGAATTCCTTGTTGCCGAAGGAACTATAGACTATATCGAAAAACTTCTTATAAACTTCCGCCCTAAAGAGGTGCTTTTCGAGCGTGGATTGAAAAAGCGTTTCGAGGAGTGTTTCGGCGGTAAATATCTCACATTTGAACTTGATGATTGGGCTTTTACCGATGAGTTTGCAAATGAAAAACTCACCAAACATTTCGAAACAAAGAACCTAAAGGGTTTCGGAATCTCGCATCTGCGAAGTGGTGTGGTGGCTGCAGGTGCCATATTGCATTACCTGAGTGTTACACTGCATACACAGATATCACATATCCGCAATATTTCGCGTATTGAGGAGGAACGTTATGTGCGTCTCGATAAATTTACAATCCGCAGCCTTGAACTTCTTGGCAGTATGCACGACGGCGGAATGTCGTTACTTTCTGTTGTGGACCGTACACTCACTGCTATGGGTGCGCGCTTGTTAAAGCGTTGGATGGTTTTCCCTCTGAAGGACAGAAAGCCTATAGAAGAGCGTCTGGATGTTGTTGAATACTATTTCCGTGAGCCTGAATTCCGCGAGATTGTTGAGGAACAGTTACAGATGATTGGCGACCTTGAACGTATTATTGCAAAGGTTGCCGCAGGAAGAGTTTCGCCTCGTGAACTTGTTCAGCTTAAGCTTGCTCTGCAGGCTGTAGAGCCTATAAAGATTGCTTGTGAGGCTTCTTCGAATCCTGTGCTCAAGCAGATTGGTGCACAATTGGACTGCTGTGCAGAAATACGCGACCGTATAGCACGTGAGATTGTTCCTGAACCACCTCTGTTGCTTAACAAGGGCGGTGTTGTTGCTGCTGGTGTAGATGCACGTCTCGACGAACTGCGCGAGATTGCATACAACGGCAAGGATTACCTTATGCAGTTGCAGCAACGCGAGAGTGAGCGCACAGGTATTCCAAGCCTCAAGATTTCGTTCAACAACGTATTCGGTTATTATATAGAGGTGCGCAATACATACAAGGATAATGTTCCACAGGAGTGGATACGCAAGCAGACACTTGTAAATGCTGAACGATACATCACACAGGAACTTAAGGAATACGAGGAGAAGATTCTTGGAGCAGAGGAGAAGATTCTTTTTTTGGAATCACAGATTTTCAATAATCTTGTAACCGACCTTGCGGCATATATACCATCCATTCAGGTGGATGCATCGCATCTGGCAAGGCTCGATGTGTTGTTGTCGTTTGCAAATGTATCGCGTGCATACAAATATATCCGTCCGATAGTTGAGGAGAGCGATGTGCTTGATATCAAGCAAGGCCGTCACCCGGTTATTGAGCGTAATATGGCTGTAGGAGAGAATTATATCCCGAACGACCTTTATCTCGACAGCGAAAAACAGCAGATTATAATAATAACCGGTCCTAATATGGCTGGTAAATCGGCTCTGTTGCGTCAGACAGCATTGATTACATTGCTTGCACAGATAGGTTGTTTTGTGCCTGCCGAGAGTGCAAGAATAGGTCTTGTGGACAAGATTTTCACTCGTGTTGGTGCAAGCGACAATATCTCTGCCGGTGAATCAACATTCATGGTGGAGATGACCGAGGCTTCAAACATTCTTAATAACCTTTCGGAGCACAGTCTGGTGCTGTTCGATGAGCTTGGTCGCGGAACATCTACCTACGACGGTATGTCAATTGCTTGGGCTATTGTTGAGTATATCCACGAATATTCAAAGGGTAGGGCGCGTACTTTATTTGCAACGCACTATCACGAGCTTAACGAGATGGAGAACAGTTTCCCAAGAATAAAGAACTACAATGTATCGGTACGTGAAATCGACGGAAAGGTAATCTTCTTGCGCAAGCTTATGCCGGGCGGTAGCGAGCACTCATTCGGTATTCATGTTGCAAAGCTTGCAGGTATGCCGAAAAGTATTGTAAACCGTTCGGAACAGATACTCAAGAAACTCGAGGCAAGTAACAACAGAGGAGAAATCAAGGCAGCACCCACAACGGAGATTGCTGACAGCCGCGAAGGATTACAACTCAATTTCTTCCAGCTCGATGACCCTGTGCTTTCACAGGTGCGCGATGAGATTCTCGGAATAGATGTAAATAATCTCACTCCGCTCGAGGCACTTAATAAACTGAACGATATCAAGCGGATAGTCAAAGGCAAGTAAAAAACTAATCCCAACTGTGTAGCAGTTGGGATTAGTTTTTTTGTTTATTTGTTTCTTAAACCTTTAATCATGTAATAGAGACCAACGATAATGAGCGGAATACTCAATATTTGTCCCATTATCAGTGTCATGCCCTCTTCAAAGGCAACCTGCTCCTCTTTTATGAATTCCACAAGGAAGCGGAATGTGAATATTGTAAAGAGGCAATATCCAAGGAAAAGTCCATTACCCATGCGATCGTAGTATTTTCTGTATAACAGCAATCCTACAAGGAATATCACAAGATATGCGATAGACTCATAAAGTTGTGCCGGGTGGCGTGGAAGTGTTTCTCCTGCCTGTACGAAAACCACACCCCATGGAGCATCGGTAACATTACCAATGATTTCACTGTTCATGAAATTACCCAAGCGTACGAATGTGGAGAACAATGGTGCTGCAATGGCTATATGGTCGAGTGTCCACACCATGGTAAGCTTTGTCTTTCTTGTATATAGCAACAGTGCTATGATTACACCAATAACTCCACCATGGCTTGCAAGTCCTTCGTATCCACGGAACACCCAACCGTTTGGTGTATTCCTGATGGGGAGAATCATCTCTATGGGGTTAGAAAGGTAATATTCCGGTTCATAGAACAGGCAATGTCCAAGGCGTGCTCCAATGAGTATGCCAAAAAAACAGTACATGAACAATGGTTCGAACTTTTCCTCTCCTACACCGCTCTTCTTGTATGCATACTTTACAATATGATACGATGAAAGCAGGGCTATTACCCAGCAGAGCGAATAGTATCTTATATCATACCCGAAGATGGAAAACGGTGCTATGGAAGGGTTCCAGACAATTGCGCTGTGAATAATATCAATCATAATTATACGTTAAAACGGAAGTGCATTATATCACCGTCCTGTACAATATACTCCTTACCTTCAACGCTCATCTTGCCGGCTTCTTTTACAGCAGCCTCGGAGCCATAGTTGATATAGTCGTCGTACTTGATTACTTCTGCACGGATGAAGCCTTTCTCAAAGTCTGTGTGGATTACACCTGCACACTGTGGAGCCTTCCAGCCCTTACGGAATGTCCATGCTCTTACCTCCATTACACCTGCTGTGATGTATGTCTGCAGGTTGAGGAGTGAATAGATTGCCTTGATAAGACGGTCGCAACCCGACTCCTTCAGGCCCATATCCTCGAGGAACATCTGTTTTTCCTCGTAGCTTTCGAGTTCGGCGATATCAGCCTCGGTCTGTGCCGAAATAATGATAAGCTCAGCGTTTTCGTCCTTGATGGCTTCGCGAACGGCATCAACATGCTTGTTACCGCATGCAGCTGATGTATCATCAACATTGCAGACATAAAGTACAGGTTTTGATGTAAGAAGGAAAAGGTTCTTGGCAATCTGTACCTCATCTTCGGTATCAAACTGTACGGTACGTGCCGACTTGCCTGCTTCAAGAGCCTCCTTGAACTTAATTAGAACGTCGTATTCAAGTTTTGCCTGTTTGTCGCCACCCACACGTGCCTGTTTTTCAACACGCTTTATGCGGTTCTCAACTGTTTCAAGGTCCTTGAACTGCAATTCAAGGTCAATGATTTCCTTATCGCGGACAGGATTCACCGAACCGTCGACGTGTACAATGTTATCGTTGTCAAAGCAACGCAGAACATGTATGATAGCATCAGTCTCACGTATGTTTCCAAGGAACTGGTTTCCGAGTCCTTCGCCCTTGCTTGCTCCCTTTACAAGACCGGCGATGTCAACAATATCGCAAGTTGCCGGAACAATGCGGTCGGGGTGTATGAGTTCTGCAAGTTTGTTCAAACGCTCATCGGGAACGGTAATCTGTCCCATCTGTGCATCAATTGTACAGAAGGGGAAGTTAGCTGCCTGTGCCTTTGCACTTGACAGACAGTTGAAAAGTGTTGATTTTCCTACGTTGGGAAGTCCAACGATACCTGCTTTTAAAGCCATATGAAATTATTTATTTTGTTATCAATTATATTTTGTTCTGCAAAGGTAGTGAATAAATTCCGAAGTCCGAAATTGCAACACTATCTGAAGAACCTGTTTATTACCGGAATGCTCTTCAATGGCAAGTCTTTTTTGATAAAATAGGCTACAAAAATTGCCAGAAGAACGGTGTTGCAAACCATTTTGAGTATGCTATTTTCTATCGGTAGAACAAGCGATGTTCCATAAAGAATACCAAAAAGGGCAATATACTTGAATATAGCCTTTATATCGTAATTTATGGCATTACGCTTCTGACCTACAAAGTACGACAGCACCATTGCTGTGAAATATCCGGTGAACGAAGCCCATGCACATGCCATATATCCATACTTGGGTACAAATAGAATGTTTACAGCAAACAGCAATGCGCAACCGATGAAAGAGAATATGGCTCCCCAATATGTCTCATCGTTCAGTTTGTACCAGAACGACAGGTTGAAGTATATGCCCATGAATATCTCGGCTGCCATGATTATGGGAACTACTTTCAGTCCTTCCCAATATCCCGGATTTATTATATGGCGCAGAATATCCATATAGAACATTACCACCAGGAATGCTATCAATGCAATGACTATAAAGTATTTCATAGCCTTGGCATAAAGAGCTTTGCTGTCCTTGTCTTTGCTGTTGCCGAATACAAACGGTTCGTAGGCATAACGGAAAGCCTGCATAAGCATTGCCATTATTGCCGCAACCTTTACCGATGCACCGTAGATGCTCAAATCCTTTATTCCCTCCTGCCCCGGAACAAGGTATGTATACAGTATCTTGTCGGCATTCAGGTTAAGTATTCCGGCTATTCCGAGCAACAGAAGCGGCCATGAATACTTTAGCATGCTTTTCAATAATGCTCCGTCAAATGTGAAGCGGAACATTTTGAGTTCGGGGATAAAGAACAGCGTTATGAACGATGTGCAAACAAGGTTTATGAAGAACACATAGAAAGCCTGATTGTGCGGGTTGTATATTCCGTCAACCATTCCGGGATTCTTGCTGTATATCCATGGAAGCAACAGAAATGCAATAAGGTTCAGTGCTATGTTGGTGAATATGTTCAACAGTTTGAGTGATGCGAACTTCAAAGCTTTGTTCTGTAGTCTGAGCAGTCCGAACGGAATAGATTGCAGAGCATCCAATGCTACGACAACCGCCATCATACCAATGAACTCGGGGTTCATTCCATATCCAAGACTTTCGGCTATCGATGGAAGGAACAGGAATACAAGCAGCAGGAATATGCCACATAGTGCTCCGATTACCTGCATGGACATTGAAAAAACCTTTTTCACATTGCCTTTGTCCTTGCTTGCAAATCGGAAGAATGTTGTTTCGAATCCGAAGGTCAATAATACAAGCAGTATGGCTGTCCATGCATATATGTTTGTAACAACTCCGTAGTTTCCGCTTTCAACACTCATCTTTGCCGTATACAACGGCACAAGAAGGTAGTTAAGAAAACGACCGATGATACTGCTCAGCCCATAGATGGCTGTATCCTTTGCAAGTGATTGCAGTTTTCCCATTGTTTAGAATAGTGTTCCTTGTTCGTTGTTGTTGAAACGGTTGCGTCCCAAGTGTTTGTATGCAAGGTCGGTAACCTCGCGACCTCGTGGTGTGCGTTTGATGAATCCCTCCTTTATGAGATAAGGCTCGTACACCTCCTCAATGGTTCCGCTATCTTCACTCAAAGCAGTTGCAATGGTTCCTATTCCCACAGGACCACCCTTGAATTTGTCGATAATGGTGCAGAGTATCTTGTTGTCAATCTCATCCAGTCCGTAACGGTCAATGTTCAACGCCTCGAGAGCTGTCTTTGCTATTGAGTTTGTGATATGTCCGTCGCCCATTACCTGTGCGAAATCACGTACACGCCTGAGAAGTGCATTGGCAATACGTGGCGTTCCACGGCTGCGACGGGCAATTTCGTATGTGGCCTCTTCGTCGTACGAAACGCCAAGAATCTCAGCCGAACGGCTTATGATGCCGGCAAGAGTCTTGCTGTCGTAGTATTCAAGGTGCATGTTTATACCGAAGCGTGCTCTCAACGGAGCAGTGAGCAGTCCGCTGCGTGTGGTGGCACCAATGAGTGTGAACGGGTTAAGGTCAATCTGTATAGAGCGTGCCGAAGGACCTTTGTCTATGAGAATGTCTATACGGTAATCCTCCATTGCCGAATATAGATACTCCTCCACTATAGGCGAAAGACGGTGAATCTCGTCGATGAACAGCACATCGTTCGGCTCAAGTGATGTAAGTATGCCGGCAAGGTCGCCGGGTTTGTCGAGCACCGGTCCCGATGTTACTTTGAATCCCACACCAAGCTCATTTGCAATGATGTTGCTGAGTGTTGTCTTTCCCAATCCCGGGGGGCCATGCAACAGCGTGTGGTCCAATGATTCGCCACGCATCTTTGCAGCCTGCACAAAGATTTTGAGATTATTCACAATCTTCTCCTGTCCGTTGAAATCGGGAAACGAGAGAGGACGCAAGGCATTCTCAAACTCCTTGTCGCTGTTCTTTCCACGAATATTGAAATCTCCGTTCATATCTTTCAAAAGTAAATCTCTTTTATAAAACCCATTTGAACAACACTATTACGGCAATTATGAACAAAAAGAGTATTATTCCTCTCCGTTGTCCTTTGTTGAAATAGAAATAGTTGCCCATAGGTTGTGAATTTATTCTACAAAAATAGTCATTTAGTTTATGAATTGCTCTATTTTTCCTGTTTTAATTAATAGATTATCCAAAATTATGTAACTTTGGCTTCTGGTAATAATCATACTGTTGCTATGCCGAAATTTTCAACCCGATATAAAGTCGCCGCAGGTTACCTGGTGCTCACCATCATGCTTATTGCTACAATGGCTTATATATACCGTAGCATGAAGAGCATGAGCGGTACTAACGACATGTATGAACAGTTGAGTCTTCGCCGAGGTTATGCCAACCAGATAATGAACAACCTGAACAAGGCTGAAATTATAGTACAGGCAATCGCTGTAGGAAAAACCGATGAATACAAGGAATACAAGAATGTAATGTCGTCGGTTTACGGAACCATAGATTCTCTCAGAAAAGTTACCACCGACGACTCGAGTCTCGATGCTATATGTCTGCTCATAAAGGTAAAGGACAGTAATGTCAATAGCCTTATGAAAATCATAAAGTCGAATAACATAGAGCAGTTGTACAGCAAGGAAATAGATGATTTTGTCGCTCTTCAGGATTCACTTCTGGCAAACAGGGGAAGATATCGTGCGCATAATGCCATAGCCGACACAATTGCCAACTATCTAAAGAATATTCAGCTCAGGGTTTCTGAAAATCACCGTAGACAGGTGGGTATGCTTAACAGTCAGATGCAGAGCCTGAGCCTGAGCAGTCTTATGCTCAACGACGAAGTACGTCTTATGCTCGACGAGATTGACAGCGAAGAGAGATATCTGCAGCAGGCACGTATCAACAGGAACGAGAAGGTCCGCAACAGAGCATATATAATAATCTCGGGTATCGCCGTGGTTTCGATACTTCTTGTAGCACTATTCATCTATTTCATATGGCGCGACATAACACGCAGCAACCATTACAGGAATGAGTTGGAAAAGGCTAAGAAACGTGCCGAAGATGTTCTTGATGCAAAAGAGAAACTGATGCTCACCATAACCCACGATATAAAGGCTCCGGTAGGTTCAATAATAGGCTATGCCGAACTGCTTGGAAATATCACCACCGGTGAACGTCAGCAGTTCTATCTGCGCAACATGCAGGGTTCGGCAAACCATCTGCTTCAGCTTGTGAATTCCTTGCTCGATTATCACCGTCTCGATGCCGACAAGATGGACAAGCAGCAGGTATCGTTCAATGTAAAGGAACTTTTCGATGGTATAATGACCAGCTATAAGCCGGTGGCAGCCGGTAAGAATATAGAGTTGACCGGCAGATGCACCGCAGAACTTGATGCCATTTTTAAGGGCGACCCGTTGCGCATACGTCAGATAATTGAGAATCTTACAGGCAATGCCATAAAGTTCACCAACACAGGTTCAGTAACAGTAACAGCGGAATATGACGATGCTAAAATCTGTATATCGGTAGCCGATACCGGATGTGGAATTGCCGCAGACGATCTTAGCCGTCTGTTCAAGGAGTTCACAAGACTCGATAATGCCCAGGGCAAGGAGGGATTCGGTCTTGGACTTGCCATAACCAACAAACTCGTGCATTTGCTTGGTGGTGAGATTTCTGTAAAGAGCGAATTGGGCACAGGAACCGTATTTGATGTAAAATTACCGTTGGAGCGCACAGATTTGTCTTTGGATACCTCGTCGAAAGATGAAACTGGCATGGCAGAACTTCCGAATGTGCGTCTGCTGTTGATTGACGACGATACATTGCAGTTGAGCATGATGGAAGCAATGCTTCAGCATCCCTCTTTGGATGTAACAACTTGCAATCATCCCGACGAACTTTTCATTCACCTTCAACAGCAACGGTACGACATCATAATCACCGACATACAGATGCCGGCAATGAACGGAATAGAGCTGATAGGCAAGATAAAGGAGTTGCCTAACGGAAAGAATGTTCCTGTTGTAGCCATGACTGCACGAAGCGACATGGATGCCCATCGTTTGTCGCAACACGGTTTTGCCACATGTTTGCACAAACCCTTTACAGGTAAGGAACTTATGCAGGTTATAGCCGATGTGGCAGGCGGTAACAACTTTAAATTGGATTTTAGCCAGCTCACAGCATTCTCAATGGACGATGCCGATGCTAAAGCCGAGATAATGACAACATTCGTTACAGAGACAAAAAAGAAACGCCAGCTTCTGGAGCAGGCATTTGCGCAACACGACATGCCGGTCATTACCACAATAACACACCAGTTGTTACCGTTGTTTGTTATGGTGGGTGCAACAGACGGTAAGGAAAACCTCGAATGGTTCGAGCATCGCAGGAGTGAAACCGTATATCCCGATGAGGCTGATGCAAGAATCACAGCAATCCTTGCCGAAGTAGATACAATAATATCCCAAGCAGAAAAAGAATTGAATAAATAACATGGCAAACAGTATATTGATAGTAGAAGACGATCTGACATTTGCAACAATGCTCAAGACATGGCTTTGTCGCAAAGGATTTCAGGTACATACATGCGGTGGAGTGGCATCGGCATGCAAGGAACTTAAGGATAACGATATAGACCTCATATTGTCCGACCTTCGTCTACCCGATGGTGACGGAACAGCCATTCTCGACTGGAAGAGGGAGACGGGCAGTGGCGTACCGGTTATCATAATGACAAGCTATGCCGATATACAGAGTGCCGTAAATGCCATGAAGAACGGAGCGTTCGATTATGTCTCAAAGCCCGTGCGTCCCGATGAACTGCTGAAAAAAATAGAGGAAGCTATAAAATCCCACTCATCGCAACGGAACAATGTAAAGGAGCAGTCAGGCAGTGTCTATCTTGAAAATTCGTATATGGAAGGCAAGAGCGAACTTGCCCGTCAGATGTACAATTATGTATCGCTTGTAGCACCCACCCCTATGGCGGTGCTTATAAACGGAGCCAGCGGCACAGGAAAGGAGTATGTTGCAAAGCGCATCCACATGCAGAGCAAGCGTAGCCATAAGCCTTTTGTAGCCATTGACTGCGGTTCAATTCCAAAGGAACTTGCCGCATCGGAATTCTTCGGTCATGTCAAAGGCTCATTCACAGGCGCGATAACCGACAAGACAGGCGCGTTTGTTGAGGCTGACGGTGGAACACTCTTCCTTGACGAGGTTGGTAACCTTGGTTACGATGTGCAGGTTCAGCTGCTTCGCGCCCTTCAGGAGCGTCGCATACGTCCCGTAGGAGCAACAAAGGAGATAGAGGTGGATGTGCGTGTTGTATGTGCAACAAACGAGAACCTGCTCGAAGCAATAGAGAACGGAACATTCCGCGAAGACCTGTATCACCGCATAAACGAGTTCACATTGCGTATGCCATCGTTGCAGGAGCGTCGCGACGACATAATGCTCTTCGCCAACTTCTTCCTCGACCGCGCTAACCGCGAACTCGGCAGGGAGCTCATAGGGTTTGATGCCGACGCCGCAATGCTGTTGCAGAACTATTCATGGCCCGGAAACCTACGACAGTTGAAAAACGTTGTCAATCGTGCAACACTCCTTGCACAGGGCAGTTTCATCACTGCATCCGACCTCGACCTACCTGTTTCGGGAACAGTTGGTGCATCAGTGCAGCCACTCTACGATAAAGACGATGAAAAGAAACGTATATTGGATGCTCTGCAACATACCGGAAACAATAAAAGCAAGGCTGCGGCACTCCTTGGTATAGACCGAAAGACACTTTACAACAAACTCAAACAGTATGGTGTGGAATAGGTATTGTGGAATTTTTCCACAACTTTTGTGTGAATTCCACACTTTTCCACAAGTTGCAGAAAAGTTGGTTGAAAGTTTATTGTGCTGAAAAACAATAAGTTGTGATATTTTGCAAAATTTTGGCACGGAATTTGTTTGTTATTTTATAGTGAGAGTTATACTCTCTTTATTGTGGAATTTGAAAAACAACATATTATTAATTTTTAAAAAGTAAAGACTATGAAGACATTGGTAAAGAACATTGTAGTTGTATGTGGTCTTGCAGCATTGGTAGTATCTTGTGGTCCTACTAAGAAGGAGCTTCAGGCAAACATCGATTCACTCAACGTAGAGTTGGCACAGGTTAACTCTGAGATGGAGAACGTAATGGGTATCTTGAACGACGTTCAGGAAGGTTTCCAGCAGATCAACGAGGCTGAGAATCGTGTAAACGTAAGCAACGCTGAGAATGCACCTGCAAACGTTAAGGAGCAGATCAAGGCTGATATGGCTTTCATCCAGGCTAAGATGAAGGAGAACCGCGAGCGTATCGCTGAGCTCGAGGCTAAGGTAGAGAAGGGTGACAAGAACGCTGCAGCTTTGCGTAGAACTATCAAGAACTTGAAGGCTGAGTTGGCTGCTAAGGCAGAGCAGATTGCTGCACTTCAGGCAGAGCTCGAGGCTAAGAACGTTCGCATCCAGCAGTTGGATACACAGGTTGCAAACCTTACAAACGACAAGAACGCTCTTACAGCAAAGAACGCTGCTAACGAGCAGGTTATCGCTAACCAGGATAAGGCTATGAATACAGCATGGTACATCATCGCTAAGAGAAAAGAGCTTAAGGAGCAGAACATCCTCAAGATGGGTGATGTTATGGAGCAGGCTGATGCTGTTAAGGACGGTTTCACAGAAATCGATATCCGCAACGTTGCTGAGATTCCTGTAGGTGCAAAGAAGGCTAGACTTCTTTCAGCTCACCCAGAGGGTTCTTACGAAATCGTTAAGGGCGCAGATGAGTTGGCAGTTGTTAAGATTCTCGATGCTCAGGCATTCTGGAGCGTAACACGTTACCTCGTTATCAGAGCTAAGTAATTAAAAGTTACTTGAGATAAATTTCCCCATCTTGCCAAGCAGGATGGGGATTTTTTTTATGCGTATGAAATAAATAATTAATGCCGTGGATTCACGGCATTAATCAATCTTATATATCACCAGCACTTGTATGGGAAACGCGAGAGGCTTGAGTTGTAGTATCTGTTATCGCCTGTAACCTCTTCGCCAAGGAATGGTGGTTTTTCGAAATGTTCGTCGGGGGTTGTGAGTTCTATCTCTGCCACCACAAGTCCTTGATTGTCGCCATAGAATTCGTCTACTTCAAAGGTGTGGCCACCGAAGTCGACAAGATAACGTGTCTTGTCGATTATAGGGGTGGGGCATAGTTTCATAAGTTCCCAGGCTTCGCCTACGGGAATCTCTTTTTCCCATTCGTAACGGCTCAAGCCGCCGTCGGGCGATGCTCCTTTGATCGTGAGATAGCCTTTGTCGCCACGCACTCTCACACGGGTGGAGTTACCTCCCTGGCGACAGATATAGCCTTGGGCTATGCGGTCGCTGTGGTGCGCCATAGCTTTGTAACTCTCGTCGGTTACAAGGAATTTTCTTTCAATCTCAATTGACATAGGTTACTCTCCCTTGTCGGCGAATTCCATAAGATATGCTTTGATGAAACCGTCAATCTTGCCGTCCATTACACCGTTAACGTCCGATGTCTGGAAGTTTGTGCGATGGTCTTTCACACGACGGTCGTCGAAGACGTAGCTACGTATCTGTGAACCCCATTCGATTTTCTTCTTTCCGGCTTCAACCTTTGCCTGCTCTTCCATGCGGTGCTGCATCTCCTTGTTGTAAAGGATTGAACGCAACTGACGCATTGCATTTTCCTTGTTCTTGGGCTGGTCTCGTGTCTCGGTGTTTTCGATGAGGATTTCCTCTTCTGCTCCTGTATATGGGTCTTTGTACTGGTAACGCAAGCGTACACCCGATTCAACCTTGTTTACGTTCTGACCACCGGCACCACCGCTTCGGAAGGTATCCCATGATATGCGCGCAGGCTCAATTACAACCTCGATGCTGTCGTCAACAAGTGGTGTAACGAACACTGATGTAAATGATGTCATTCGCTTGCCTTGTGCATTATAGGGGCTCACGCGCACCAGACGGTGAACACCGTTCTCGCCCTTCAGGTAACCGTATGCGTAAGGGCCTTGGATTTCCAATGTAACAGTCTTGATTCCGGCATCTTCGGCTTCCTGAAGGTTGGCAACGGCAACCTTATAGTTGTTCGCCTCGGCCCAACGCATGTACATACGCATGAGCATGCTTGCCCAGTCCTGTGCCTCTGTACCGCCGGCTCCTGAGTTAATCTTCAGAACGCAGTCCATATCGTCGGCTTCGCCACGGAGCATATTCTTGAGTTCAAGTTCCTCGATGGCTGTGAGGGCGCGTGCGTATGCGTCGTCAACCTCGTGCTCGTCGACCATCTCTTCGCGGAATAGTTCCATGGCCATCTCTGCCTCTTCGGTGCGGTTGTTAACCTCTTTATAACCGTCGATCCATGCCTGAAGACCTTTTACCTTCTTCATCTGAGCCTCGGCTTCCTTGGCGTTGTCCCAGAATCCGGGTGCCTGTGTGCGGAGTTGCTCTTCTTCAACCTGAATTATTTTCTCGTCTATAGCAAGATACTGCTTCAGCGCGGCAGTGCGCTCTTTGATGTCTTTGAGTTGGTCGGCTGTTATCATCTGTTCTGTCTGTTTCTGAATTTCTGCGCGAAGATACAACGATATTCAAAAATAAGCAAATATTAATCAGGTGGTTATTCCTGTTTGAGCATTGCCAATGCTTTATTCTCGCAGGCTTCCATGATTTCGCGTTCGCCTTCACCCTTGTCGTCGATGCCGCACAGGTGTAGAATTCCATGGATTATTACGCGATGCAGTTCCTGTTCGTATGTCGCGCCCACCATCTCGCTGTTGGTGCGTACGGTGTCGAGCGAGATAAAAAGGTCGCCGCTTATTACATCGTCTTCGCAATAGTCGAAGGTGATGATGTCGGTGTAGTAGTCGTGTTGCAGGTACTCGCGGTTCACTTCGAGTATCTTTTCGTCGTCGCAGAAGATGTAGGCGATGTCGCCCACTTTCTTGCCGTATGTGGCTGCAACGGCTTTTACCCATGCTGTAATCTCACGTCTTTTTATTGCGGGCATCTTTACGCCCTCGGTCTGATAGCTTATCATAATTATAAGGTTTTATCCAAAGAAAATATATCCCACAACAATTGCGGCAATTATTCCGGCAAGGTCGGCAAGCAGTCCGCAACCCACTGCATGGCGTGTCTTCTTTATTCCTACGCTACCGAAATATACTGCAAGTATGTAGAATGTGGTGTCTGTTGCGCCTTGGAACAGACAGGCAAGTCTGCCGGCAAAGGAGTCGGCACCATAGGTGTTCATTGCGTCAATCATCATGCCACGTGCTCCGCTGCCGCTGAGCGGTTTCATTATTGCTGTGGGCAGTGCCCCGACAAAGTCATCGCCTACGCCACATGCATTGGCGCACCATGCTATGCCGTCCATTATTACGTCCATTCCGCCCGAAGCACGGAACACGCCTATGGCAACGAGTATGGCAATAAGATACGGGATAATACGCACGGCTGTGCCGAATCCCTCTTTTGCACCCTCGATGAATGCTTCATATACATTAATCTTCGCACGTACTCCGGCAATGATAAAAATGATTATCACAGAAAACAAGATTATGTTGGCAAGCGAGGTGGATACAACTTCTATCTGTACCTGCGACAACTGCATCATTCCCCATGTGCCACCGGCAACAAAAAGGCATATTCCCAATATAAATGCCAGCAATGTGGGGTTGAACAGGTTTATGCGTTGATATATGCTTGTTACCAAGAGTCCCACAAGGGTGGCAACGGTGGTTGCTATGAGTATGGGGATAAATACGTCGGTGGGGTTGGCTGCACCCATCTCAGCGCGATAAAGAAGCACCGATACGGGTATGAGTGTAAGCCCCGATGTGTTCAGCACAAGGAACATTATCATTGGATTGCTTGCAGTGTCTTTCTTCGGGTTCAGTTCCTGGAGTTCCTGCATTGCCTTCAGTCCCATGGGGGTGGCTGCATTGTCCAGGCCCAGCATGTTTGCCGAGAAGTTCATGAACATTGTACCCATGGCGGGGTGTCCTTTGGGTATGTCGGGGAATATCTTTGAAAGAACAGGACTTAACAATTTGGCAAGTGCCGAGATAAGCCCTCCTTTTTCACCAATCTTCATTATACCCATCCACAGCGACAGCACACCTGTCAGTCCCAAGGAGATTTCAAAGGCGGTCTTTGCCTGTGCAAAGGTGGAGTTCATGATTTCGGGGAATACGGTTGTGTCGCCCATGAATATCAGCTTGCCCAGTGCAATCACAAAGGCAAGCAAAAAGAATGCTATCCAGATATAGTTCAGTACCACGTTACTTTGATTGTTTCTGCGAAGATATAAAAAAATAGACCGCGCGCGGTCTATTTTTTATGTAAATTTTAATGCGTAATCTTTATTCCCATGAAATAGGTCCTTGGTTGTGTGGGACCGTAGAAGTATCCCGAGTCGCGGAATTCGCCTTTGTCGAGGTCGCTTTGGAAACTGTTCAGAATGTTCTGCACTCCGGCATTGAGCTGTAGTTTTATGTGGTCGCGGAGCACGAATGTGTATCCGGCTTTGAAATTCAGCTCAAAGAAATGGGGCGTTGTTTCCATTCGGTCGTTCTCGATGTATCCTGCGTAGTGGGGAACAATCATTGAGCCGGTGTATGTTCCCGACAGGGCAAGGTTGAGCATTTTCACGGGCGACGATGTGAGGGTGAAGTAACCGTAATAGTCGGGTGTGCGCATCATGCGTCTGGTGGTGAGTTCCACGTCGTCTACAATGGTCCATGTTTCTGCCTCTTTATATCTGCTGCGCTGTGCGGTGAATCCCACCTGCAGGGCTATGTCGGTGCCGTGTGCTATCTTTGCGTCGAGGTTTGCTCCATATACTCTTGCGCCTTTACCGTTTCGTCGTTCCTTTATGGCGTAGTCGTTCACAAAACCTATATCTTCGAGAATGAACACGTTCTTAAGGTCGGTGTAGAATCCTTCGAGCAGGATGTTTGCCTGCCAATGTCCGAATCTTGTTGTCCAGTCCACCGAACCGCTGAAGCTGTTCGAACGTTCCTCCTTGAGTCCGTCGGCAAGGCGTATCTGCACTCCTTCGCCGCCAACGGCTGTAACGTGCAGGTCTTCGTCGTATGCCTGTGGAGCACGGAATCCTGTGGAGTAGGTGAGGCGTGCCTGAAACTGCTTATTGGGCTTGAAGAGCAGGTTCACTCGAGGGCTGAATATCGGGTTTTTGATAAGGTTGTGTTTGTCCATGCGTGCGCCCACCAGCAATGAGAACATGCGCATGTCCCATTCGTTCTGCAGGAATGCACTGGCAATCTTTACATTCTGACGCATGTCGCGCTGGTAGCCTGTCATCACATCGTGCAACCTGTTTTCCTGATACTCCAATCCACCTGTGAATGTGGCAGGCGAGAAAAGGCATTTACTCATCTGTCCGGTATATGTTGCGCCGGCTACCCATGTGAGGTCGTCGGTGTTTCCGTAGGCATAAGGGTCGCGCTGTGCTCCGTAATAGCTGTTACGGTCGATGTGCTGTATGGATGCGAATACCGATACTTTGTGCTTGTAGCCGTGCCAACCAAGGTCGTAGGCAATACCTCCACTGTTTATTATGTGTTTTGTCTGTTCGGTGATGTCGCTCTCGTGCGGTTGCAGCTGGAATTTGTTTCCGCCACGACGTGTCTCGTTAGTAGTGTGATATTCCAGGCTCAGACGGCTTGTGTGCGTGGGACGGTAGAATGTACGCAAACCGAATGTGTTCAGATTTATCATTCCGAGTTCCGAGAAACCGTCGCCATCGTGGTCGTACGGGTTACGGTTGCGGTAGTTCTCGTAGATGGCTATTCCGTATGAGTTGTCCTTTGATACAAGCGATACGTTTGCACCCACGTTCTGCTCCCACGACTTTGCGTCGTAGCATGTCATGTTGGTAGATACTGAAAACGAGTTCTCTACGGGGTCTTTGGTTATGATGTTTACCGTTCCGCCAACGGCGTTTGCTCCAAAGAGTGCCGAACCACCGCCACGAACCACCTCAACACGCTCAATCATGTTTACTGGAATCTGTTCCAGACCATATACACCGCTCAATGCGCTCACTATGGGGCGACTGTTGATGAGTACCTGTGAGTAGGGACCTTCGAGTCCGTTTATGCGTACCTGTGGGAATCCGCAGTTCTGACAGTTGTTCTCAACGCGCAGGCCTGTAACGTAGTTCAGGCTCTTTGCAAGGTCGGGGGCATTGATTGTCTCGAACAGTTTCTCCGATGCCACCGATACCACAACGGGGGCTTCCCAACGTTTAATCTCGTTCCTGTTGGCAGAAACAACCACCTCGTCTATAGCAATATTCTCGGGTTTCAGTTTGAAGTGCATTACGGCGGTATAATCCTTGCTGACGGTAACCTCTTTGGTTGCGGTCTCGTAACCTATTGCCGATGCACGCAGGGTGTATTTGCCCGGTGCAAGGTTACTGAACACGAACTGTCCCTGTTCATTGCTCATTGTTCCTTCGCCTGTTTCAACTATAAGTATCGATGCAAAGGCAATGTTCTCTTCGGTATCTTTCTCTATTATGTGTCCCGAGATTCTGTTGCCTTCTCTTATGGAGTTGGCATGCAGTGGAAATACGCTTGTTGTTAAAGTAAGCAGTATAAGGTAAAATATCTTTTTCATATTGTTCTTAGTTTTGATATTCTCTATTGTTTCGGGTGCAAAATTACATACTGTCCGATAACCATAAAATCACAACATTTTGTTAAAATGAGCCGTTTATTTATGTTTTTTAGTTAATAATTGGGGAATCTGCTGAAAAAATGTTGTCTCTTTGGCGGTTGTTGAGTATTTTCGCAGAAAAATACAAGAGATGAAAAGAATATACACATTATCGGTGATGCTTCTGTTTGCTTCGTTGTTCACTGTGGGCAATGCGGGAGCATGTGAATTGTCGAAACGTAAGGCAAAGAAGGTAAAGGAATATTTTTCTTGCGCATTGCAGGGAGAATCTGCGGTCTATGACGGCAATGCCACAATGGATATCAAGGATATAGAAAAGCTGCGCACTGCTGTATGGGAGTGCTGGCGCACTGCTGTGAACGGTGTAAACGAGGAAAAGCTCATTGCTCCGCACGCTGTAGGCGAACCGCGCGACACCGGCTATTGGCATCTGCCCGAGAATCTTGAGCCACAGGCTCTGATGCCTTATTATTTCATCAGGAAGGGCGACAAACCGACCGAGGGTTATCCATTGTATCTCTATATGCACGGTTCCGGCGACAAGGAGCGTGAGTGGGAGACCGGATACAGGCTCTGTGCAGGTTTCGAGGATTCGCCTTCGGCACATTTTGTACCGCAGATACCTAACGGCTACGGAGAACTCTACCGTTGGGCTATACAGAGCAAGCAGTGGGCTTGGGAGAAACTCATGCGTCTGGCATTTGTCGACGGTAATTTCGATGCCAACAGGGTATATTTCTTCGGTATCTCGGAAGGTGGTTACGGCAGTCAGCGTCTTGCGTCGTTCTATGCCGATTATCTTGCAGGAGCTGGTCCCATGGCTGGTGGAGAGCCTCTGAAGAATGCGCCTATGGAGAACCTTGCGAACATTGCATTCTCTTTGCGCACGGGCGAGCGTGATTATGGCTTTGCACGTAACTATATGACTTATACTGCGGCAATGACAATTGACAGCATGCGTAAGGTGCATCCCGACCACTATAAATTCTTCATTGAACTTATGCCGGGTATGGGACATGGTATCGACTACAGCCCCACAACGCCTTGGCTGAGAAAATTCGAGAGAAATCCGCATCCAACATATTTCTATTGGGAGGATTACGATATGTACGGCCGTCACAGAACAGGATTCTATAACTTGAGAGTGAACGAAACTTCACGCGAGAACGACGAGCAACGTTCATGCTACGAGGTGCAGATTGCCGATAATGTGATAACACTCACTGTAAAGAATGTGGAGTATACCACAGTTGAGACAATTTACGGTATTCCAATGACATTCTCAAAGAGGTACACTCCCGCCACCAAAGGTAACGTAACTCTGTTCCTTAACGAGGAACTCTTCGACCTCTCAAAGCCTGTAAAGGTTATTGTCAATGGCAAGGAGGCTTTCAATGGTGTTGTGAAACCTACATTGAAGGCGATGGTTGAGAGCTGTGCCGAATATTTCGACCCTGAGCGTCTTTTCCCAGCGTCGGTTGATGTGGTTATAGAGTAAATTTTTGAAATCGCTGTTTTTTGCGTATCTTCGCACATTGTATAGGAGTATAGTGCAATGAATCAGGAATATCCGTCGACACTTCTTGAAAAGGCCGTAAGGGAATTTTCCAAACTGCCGGGTATCGGTCGTAAGACTGCCACCCGTCTTGTGTTGCACCTTCTGCGCAAGAAGGAGGCTGAAGTGGCAGCGTTTTCCGATGCCATGATTACCCTTAAGCGCGAAGCGAAATACTGCACTATATGCCACAGTATATCGGATACCGACATCTGTCCAGTATGTGCCAATCCGTTGCGCGACCATAGCATAATATGTGTGGTGGAGAACATCCAGGATGTTATGGCTGTGGAGAATACAATGCAGTATCGTGGTGTGTATCATGTGCTGGGCGGAGTAATTTCGCCTATGGACGGCGTGTCGCCGAGCGACTTGCAGATAGAGAGTCTTGTGTCGCGTGTTGCCGAAGGCGGAGTAAAGGAGATTATTCTTGCTTTAAGCTCCACGATGGAGGGCGATACCACCAACTTCTATATTTACCGCAAACTGTCGAAATACGATGTTAAATTGTCGGTAATAGCAAGAGGCATATCCGTGGGCGACGAACTGGAGTATGCCGATGAGGTTACTTTGGGAAGTTCAATTATTAACCGTACGCCTTTTGGCGGAAAAACATTGTGATTTATGGATAGAGGAAAAATCATAAGATCTTTAAGAATCAACTATATAGTATCTATTGTTGCTGCGCTTGCCGTGGTGCTTGCATTTGAGTTGGGCTTTATAGAAAAGGGTGCAATGGTAAACGTTGTTTCCGCTGATGCCATGTATATGATACAGGTTACGGCAGTGATGCTTACTATTGCGTTGATTCCTTTGGCTATAAAAGGCTTTACAAGGGCTATGGAAAAGGTAAAGGGAAACCCCGAAGAGGTGGTTGTTGCTCTGTTCTGCAAAAAGAGCCTGCAACGCATATTCCTGCTATTCCTGGTTGTTGTGATAAATGAGTTCGTATATTATGGCTTGGGCTACGACAGCTCGCTGTATTGCTGTCTTATCGGTTTGGGCTCAATGATATACAGTTTCCCCACAAAAATGGTACTTGAACAGAGTTTGGGCGAAAGAGAATAATATATATCAGTGTCAATGAAACTCTCGGTTGTCATAGTTAACTACAACGTGAAGCACTACCTTGAGCAGTGCTTGATTTCAGTTTGCAAGGCTGCGGGCAATATCCCGTCGGCTGAAGTTATCGTTGTAGACAACGCATCGTCCGACGGCTCGGTAGAGTATCTCGAGAAACGTTTCCCGAATGTAAGATTCATAGCAAGCCGCGAAAATCTCGGATTCGCGCGTGGCAACAACCTTGCCATAAAGGAGAGCAAGGGCGAATATGTGCTTCTGCTGAATCCCGATACCATAGTGTCGGAGAATACGTTCCGTCACTTTGTGGATTTTATGGACAGCCATCCCGATGCAGGTGCATGCGGTGCATATATGTTGCATTCCGACGGAGTTTTTGCTCTTGAATCGCGTCGTGGACTGCCCACGCCGTTTGTGGCATTCTGCAAGATGTCCGGGCTTACATCGCTTTTCCCGAAATCGCATCTGTTCGGTAAATATTATATGCGTTATCTCGATGAATTCGAGGTAAATCCCATTGAAATAATCTCGGGAGCATTCATGTTCCTGCGTCGCCAGGCCCTTGACAAGGCAGGTCTGCTCGACGAAGACTTCTTTATGTATGGCGAAGATATCGACCTCTCGTACAGAATACTTAAAGCAGGGTACAGGAACTATTTTCTCCCATCGCCAATTCTGCACTACAAGGGAGAGAGCACCACAAAGACATCTTACCGATATACCCACACATTCTATCGCGCCATGCAGCTGTTCTTCAAGAAACACTATTCGCACTATTCGGCACTCATAAGCCTGCCTATATATGCGGCAATATGGGGCAGGGCGTTCCTGGCATATGTGGGTAACCAGTTCCGCCATCGTCGGGCACTCAAGAGAAACACTCTTAACTGTATTGTTGTGGGAAGCGAAACCGTAAATCGCGACATAGCTAGCCTTCTATCGCGTTATGGTGCAAAAGGCAAGCATCTGTTCCTGCAGGGCGATGAGGCTTCGTTGCCTATGGGACATATCGCAGAGAGCACAGATTATGCAAAGTACAATGCTGTGGTATACGATACCGATGCCTATTCTTATGAAGCAATATTGAGACTTCTACAGCATAATCCCGTAAAAGGATTGCGCCTGATGACATATTCGTCAAAGACCGGGAAACTAATTTCCGACAACTCCGTTATGATGTAACCTTAAAAACAGAGTGCAATGTGGCTGAGTAACGACAAAATAGTGTTGCGTGCTCCCGAACCCGAGGATTTGGAGCTGATGTTCGCCATGGAGAACGACACTACGCTCTGGAGCGTAGGCGATACGTTGTTGCCCTATTCGCGCTACACTCTCCGCACTTATCTGGAACAGAGCCGTCAGGACCTTTTTACAGAGCGTCAGGCACGTTTTGTAATTGAACTATGTGGTGGAAAACCTGTTGGCATGATAGATCTGGCAAGTTACGACCCGTTGAACAGCCGTGCAGAGGTGTGCATAGGTCTGCTTGGGGAGTACAGAGGACAGGGAATTGCATCGGACGCTCTGGCATTGCTTTGCGATTATTCCTTCAAACGCCTGCATATCCATCAGCTTTATGCATATATAGCAACGGAGAATACCGAAAGCAGAAGACTTTTTGCAAAAAACGGCTTTACCGAGGCTATGATACTTAAAGACTGGTTGCGTTGCGAAACAGGGTATTGCGATGTAGTTTTAGTGCAAAAAATTGCTGAATTGTAGGCTTTTTGGGCAAAAAAGGAAAAAATATCACTTTTTTCGCAAAAAAAACTCGAAAAAGTTTGCAGGTTCAAAAAAAAGCCCTACCTTTGCACTCGCTTTGAGACACGAACAAAGCAGTAAACATTGAAATTCTGGTGCGTTAGTTCAGTTGGTTAGAATACATGCCTGTCACGCATGGGGTCACGGGTTCGAGTCCCGTACGCACCGCAAACGAGTTCCAAAGAAATTTGGGACTCGTTTTTGTTATGTATAAATCGCAAGAGGGTGCGAGCAGAGGATAAGGCTCACCTGCAAAGTCTGGAGGGGCTATAAAGGTGAGTCCTGTTTTCTTTTCAAACAAAGCAGCTATGCCTGTTACGAACTGGCACACAAC
>JAEIGA010000667.1_pt1 | contig 50724 bp, 47 predicted proteins | sample 9270691 | NCBI WGS metagenome assembly JAEIGA01 (sample SAMN17057246, study PRJNA624740) | gut metagenome | biome: biome; isolation source: fecal sample | host: Bos grunniens | place: China: Xizang | collected 2019 | reverse complement strand
GGAGGCACGCCATGTTTCTGATATTATTCAGCGTGGTGGTACTGTGCTTGGTACCGCAAGATGTTTGGAATTCAAGCAGAAGGAATACCAGAAAATGGGCGCGGACATTTGTAGAAAGCATGGCATTGACGGTGTGGTAGTCATCGGTGGCGATGGTTCTTTCCGGGGTGCCCAGGCGCTGGCGAGAGAGGGGATTAAGACCATCGGTATCCCCGGCACCATCGATTTGGATATTCCCTGTACAGATTACACCATCGGATTTGATACCGCAGTAAACACTGCCATGGAAGCCATCGATAAAGTAAAGGATACTTCTTCTTCCCATGAGAGATGCAGTATCATCGAAGTAATGGGTCGTAATGCAGGGTACATCGCACTTTGGTGTGGTGTTGCCAATGGTGCAGAGGATGTGCTGATTCCTGAGAAATATGATTTTGACGAGCAGACCATCATCAATAACATTATCCAGAGCCGTAAGAGAGGCAAGAGCCACCATTTGATTATCAATGCAGAGGGCATCGGACATTCCACTTCCATGGCCCGCAGAATCGAGGCAGCAACCGGTATCGAAACCAGAGCAACCATTTTGGGCTATATGCAGCGCGGCGGTAATCCTACAGCCAAGGACCGTTATTACGCGTCCATAATGGGTGCACATGCAGTGGATACTTTGTTGGCAGGTAAGAGCAATCGTGTCATTGGTTTCTGCAATGGAACCTTCCAGGACTTTGACATTGATGAGGCTATGAGCCAGAAAAAGGAAATCAACGAATACGAATTTGAAGTGGCAAAATTATTAACCATTTAAGTAAGATAAGAGAAACTTAAGCCGCAAGGTTCCGTTACAGGGGGTCCTTGCGGTTTCTTTTCAAGAAAGGTGTTGTAAATGATTACAGCTACATCTAATCCACGGGTGAAACAGGTGGTGCTTTGGCAGACCAAGGCGCGGGAGAGAAAAGAGGCCGGAATCTTTCTGGTGGAGGGCTTTAAGATGTTTGAAGAAGCCCCTGCGGAATGGATTCAGGAGGTGTATGTCTCCACAGATGCATTGGACAAAGTGAAGGAAAATCAGAATTACATAGATATAAAGGAGAAACTGGATCAGGTAGGCTATGAGGAGGTGTCTGCAGAGGTGTTACGCAAGATGTCCGACACCCAGACGCCCCAGGGAATTCTCTGCGTGGTGAAACGTCCTTCTTATAAGATAGAGGAACTGATAGCAGTGGAAAATCCAATGCTTGTGGTGTTGGAAAATCTGCAGGACCCCGGCAATGTGGGAACCATTGTCCGCACCGGCGAAGGGGCAGGTGTGACCGGTGTGATTTTGAGCGAAGGCAGTGTGGATATCTACAATCCCAAGACCATTCGCGCTACCATGGGGTCCATTTACAGAGTGCCGATTGTATATGCGGAAGATTTAATAAAAGTCACGGAAGAGATGCGGTTGCAGGGCATCAAAAGCTATGCGGCGCATCTGTCCGGAGAGAAATATTATGATCATTTCGATTTTCAAAAGGGATGTGCATTTCTGATTGGAAATGAGGGAAATGGTTTGACACAAGGTTTGGCGGAAGCCGCAGATGAATACCTGAAAATTCCCATGGAGGGACAGGTGGAATCCTTGAATGCGGCCATTGCCACGTCACTGTTAATGTATGAAGCGCACAGACAGCGCCAGATGGGAGAATAGTATGAAGATTGGATTTATCGGACTTGGAAATATGGCCAGTGCCATCATCGGAGGTATTTTGGGCAAGGGATTGGTACAGCCTGCAGATATTTATGGTGCAGACCCTTCTGAGGCGGCCTGTGAAAAGGCATCGACCACCTATGGAATGCAGATATGCACCGACAATAAAACGGTGGCAGGGGCCGTGGATGTGCTGTTTTTGGCGGTAAAGCCCAATTATTTGGGGGCTGTCATCGAAGAGATCAAGACAGAGTTGCAATCGGACACTTTGGTGGTCAGCATCGCTGCCGGACGCACCATTGAATTTATGCAGAAGGCCTTTGGAGAAGTGGATGCAAAAATCATTCGTTGCATGCCCAACACCCCGGCCCTGGTCTTGGAAGGCTGCACCGCAGTCAGTCCTTGCGATTTGGTAACAGAGGAAGAACTTCAGAGGGTATTGACCCTTTTGCGGGCGTTTGGAAAGGCCAGTGTAGTGCCGGAGCGACTGATGGATGCCGTGGTGGGTGTCAGCGGTAGCTCTCCCGCCTACGTGTTTATGTTCATTGAGGCCATGGCAGACGGGGCTGTGGCAGCCGGAATGCCCAGAGATCAGGCCTATGAATTTGCCGCACAGGCAGTGTACGGAAGCGCCAAGATGGTGCTGGAAACCGGCATGCATCCGGGACAGTTGAAGGACATGGTTTGCTCCCCCGGAGGAACCACCATAGAAGCGGTGAAGGTTTTGGAGGAGATGGGCCTAAGAGGTACCGTGATGGGGGCTATGGAGGCTTGCATCGAAAAGTCCAAAAACCTGTAAATTTGACAAGATGAAAAACATCTGTTATGATACCCCAGTAACAAATTTCACAGCCTTGTCATATTTTCCAACCAATGGAATATACTGATAAAAGGATGTCCGATTTGTAAAATGGAGGGTAAGGATGGCGAGAAGAAAAGAAGTGTTCGCCATTACGCTTGGCTTGATTTTAAGCCTGGTTGTCTGCGTAGTGAGTGACACGACTGCTTATGCCAGCGACGATTATCTGCATCAATTAAGAGGTGGCATAGCCTCTGTTCTGAATCCTGTAGGTGCCAGTTCGGCTCAGGTGGTGGACCAGATGGCGAAACAACTGAATATAGAACTTTCCGGGAGTTATCAGGAAAGTAAACTAGTCATGGCCAATGTAAAAGACGCATTAAATGTAAGAAGTGAAGCGGATTCCAACTCAGAACGAGTTGGAATGCTGTATAAGGATTGTGGCGGCACTGTCCTGGAGAGAAAGGACGGATGGACCAGACTGCAATCCGGCAATATCATCGGATGGGCATCTGATGAATTTTTGCTATTCGGGGATGAGGCAAAAACCCTTGCTGACAAGGTCGGCAAAACTATTGCCACTATCAACACAGAAACCCTGCGTGTGAGAACTGCTCCTGACCGGGCTGCAGAAATTCTGGGATTATTGCCTATGGGAGAAATCGTAGAAGTCGTACACCAGGAGGTGGAAAACTGGGTTTGTGTGGACTATGAAGGCATGGACGCGTATGTGCGTGCTGAATTTGTGGATGTAGACTTTATTTTGGCTACCGGTGAGACGGTGGCGGAAATCGAAGCCCGTGAAAAGGCGGAGATGTATGCAAGACGCTTTGTGAATTACGGTGAGTTTACCACAGACGAAGAGACCATGATGCTGTTGGCAGCACTGATTCACTGTGAGGCCCAGGGCGAAAGTTATGAAGGACAAGTTGCAGTAGGTGCGGTGGTTATGAACCGTGTCCGCAGCAAGGCATGGCCCAATTCCATTCGAGGTGTTATCTATGCACCCGGACAGTTTACCCCCGCTATGACGGGCAGATTGGACCAATTGGTGGCATCCGGTGGTATCAAGGAAAGCTGTATTGAGGCGGCGAAGGATGCGTTGTCCGGTTACTCCAATGTAGGAGATAGAGTGTATTTCCGCAGAAACCGTGGACAGGAAGGTCTGGTCATCGGAAATCACGTGTTTAATTAAATAATCGTTATCCGGTAAACGAGGGTGGTATACTTATGGGTGTACCACCTTTTTTGTTGATACTACTATAAAATTACTGTGAATTTTACAATAGAATGTTGCAATGGCGAGAAAATTCGCATAAAATTAGGGTATGAATACCAGCGAGAGAAAGGGGGCATACGGAAGTGATATATTGGTTGGTTTTATTGATTGTCTGTTTGGTGTTGGAGGCTGCGACGCTGGGACTGACAACCATATGGTTTGCAGGCGGTGCCTTGGTGGCGATGGTAGTGGCTTTATTGGGCGGTCCCGTTTGGCTGCAGGTACTTTTGTTCTTTGTGGTTTCCGGCATATTGGTGGTGTTTACCAGACCCATTGCAGCGAAGTATTTTAATCAGGACAGGCTGAAAACGAATGCAGAGAGTGTAGTTGGTAAACAGGCAGTGGTTACTGCAGAGATTGACAATGTGAAGGAAACGGGCGAGGTGCTTGTGCACGGCCAGGAATGGAGTGCAAGGGGCGTGGCTGAATATCCTCAGATTGCGAAGGATACAGTAGTTATTGTAGACTCCATTGAAGGCGTGAGATTGTTTGTGCGGCCTGTGGAGGCATAGTAGAACGCTACAATTGTAGAGAAAGGCGACAACAATTGTTATCGCAAAAAATATTGGAACAATAAATAAAATAAGCAGCACAAAAAGTGCAGAAAGAGGTAACGTATGGAAGGTATTTTGATTTTAGTAGTTCTAGTATTGGCTGTATTTGTAACTTGCGTAAAGATTGTTCCCCAGGCACAGGCTTATGTGGTGGAACGCCTCGGTGCATATCAGGCGACCTGGTCCGTGGGACTTCACCTGAAGGTACCTTTTATCGATAGAGTGGCAAGAAGAATCAACTTAAAGGAGCAGGTGGCAGATTTCCCGCCCCAGCCTGTGATTACTAAGGATAATGTCACCATGAGAATTGACACCGTTATCTTTTTCCAGATTACGGACCCTAAGTTGTATGCATACGGCGTGGAGAATCCCATGATGGCGATTGAGAATTTGACCGCAACCACTTTGCGTAACATCATCGGTGATTTGGAACTGGATCAGACCTTGACCAGCCGTGAAACCATCAACACTAAGATGCGTGCGGCATTGGACATTGCTACTGACCCTTGGGGCATTAAGGTAAATCGTGTAGAGTTGAAAAATATTATTCCTCCCGCAGAGATTCAGAATGCCATGGAGAAGCAGATGAAGGCGGAGCGTGAAAGACGTGAAGCGGTAACCCGTGCAGAAGGTGAAAAGAAGGCAAAGATTTTGGAAGCAGAAGGTGCGAAGGAATCTGAAATTCTTCGTGCAGAGGCAGCAAAGCAGGCAGCCATTCTTCGTGCAGAGGCAGAGAGAGAAAAGATGATCCGTGAAGCTGAGGGTGAGGCAGAGGCTATTCTGAAGGTTCAACAGGCCAACGCAGATGGTATCAGAATGATCAAGGAAGCAGGCGCTGACGCTACGGTTTTGAAGATTAAGAGTCTGGAAGCATTTGAAAAGGTGGCAGACGGACAGGCGACCACCATTTTACTTCCTGCAGAGTTGCAGGGCATTGCGAGCCTGGCAACCACCTTTGAGGCGGTGAAGGATACCACCAAAAAGAAATAAAGATTTTGTGATATCGAAGGATAAAATTGGATGTCAGGAACGGATATACGAAATAAAGTGATTTACGGAGGCACAACATGGATTTAAGAGGACGGGATTTTCTGAAGTTATTGGATTTTACCCAGGAAGAAATTTTGTATTTGCTGGATTTGGCAGCAGAATTAAAGGATAAAAAGAAAAAGGGAATTCCGGTGGACACTTTCCGTGGCAAGAATGTGGCTCTGATTTTTGAAAAGACCAGCACCCGTACCAGATGTTCCTTTGAGGTGGCAGCCCATGATTTGGGAATGGGTACCACTTATCTGGATCCCACAGGTTCCCAGATTGGTAAGAAAGAAAGCATTGCAGATACGGCCAGAGTGCTGGCGAGCATGTATGAAGGTATCGAGTATCGTGGCTATGGGCAGGAGATTGTGGAAGAATTGGCAAAGTACAGTAAAGTTCCCGTGTGGAATGGTCTGACCAATGAATTCCATCCCACCCAGATGCTGGCGGATTTATTGACCATTAAAGAAGAATTTGGTTATCTGAAGGGCATCAAGTTGACCTATATGGGAGACGCCAGATATAACATGGGCAATTCCTTGATGGTGGCATGTGCTAAAATGGGCATGCATTTTGTGGCATGTACCACAGCGAAATATTTCCCTGAGGATGCGTTGGTGGCAACTTGTCGTGAGATTGCAGCCGCTACCGGTGGCAGCATTACCTTGACGGAAGATGTGGCTGAGGGCACCAAGGATGCAGATGTCATCTATACCGATGTGTGGGTGTCTATGGGTGAGCCGGACGAAGTCTGGGAGGAGCGTATCAAGGAACTGTCTCCTTACCAGGTGAACGCAGCTGCTTTTGCCAATGCTTCTGATAAGGCAATCTTTATGCACTGTTTACCTGCATTCCATGATTTGAAGACAAAGATTGGTGTGGAGATCGCAGGCAAGTTTGGCATCAGCGAAATGGAAGTGACAGACGAGGTGTTTGAGTCTGCCCGTTCCAGAGTATTTGAAGAGGCAGAGAACCGCATGCACACCATCAAAGCTGTGATGGCGGCCACACTGTGAGACAAATGAAGATGTGGAAAGAAGAGATACAATTTTTTGATTGCCTAGATTCCACCAATTTAGAAGCCCACAGGCAGGCCATAGCCCAGGCGCCGGAAGGATGTGTTATTGTGGCGAAGGAACAGACTGAAGGTCGGGGCAGACGGGGCAGAAGTTGGTGCAGTCCCCGGGGGAATTTGTATTTTTCTGTTGTGTTAAGACCGAAGTTGGCCTTGGACAAGACTCCACAGCTAACCTTACTGATGGGACTTGCTGTGGCAGAAGCAATGGGTATGCAGGAGGCAAACATCAAATGGCCCAATGATGTTGTGATAGATGGCAAAAAGGTGTGTGGCATTCTGGCAGAGATGGCACCGGTGGAACATGGTGCGAGTCCATATGTCATCATCGGTGTGGGAGTGAATTTCCGCACAGATGGTTTGGAGGATGGATTACAGTCCACAGCCATTGGGTTGGATGACTATCGAGAAAACAAGCAGCACATTCATGATGCGAATTTAGAACTGCTATATGATATCCTGGACCTATTTCAAGAGTATTATGAGGAGTACTGCCGGCAAGGTGGTTTTGAAGGTTTTGTAGCCCGGTATAATGACCGTTGCGTGAATTGTAACAGGGAAGTGGCCATCCTTGGACCTGCAGGAGAGTTTAGAGCCATTGCTTTGGGCGTAAACGCGAAAGGAGAGCTTCTGGTGCGACGGGAAGATGGAACAGAAGAATGCATTACCGCAGGAGAGGTTTCTGTGCGCGGCATTTACGGATATGTGTAGATGGGAGAATGAAATGGAAGACAATAAAAAAGTACTTTGCGCTGCAAACGCTTATGAAATGAAATATTACTTTAACGAGGAGTTTTCCGGAATTCCGGAGTCTATCAAGGAGGAACTGCACATACTTTGTGTGCTCTTTACAGAGGAAGTAGGAGGCGTGTTTACCATCGCCTTTGAAGAGGACGGCAATGTGATTCTGGAGACCAATGCGGACGATGATGACATCTATTATGATGAAATCAGTAGTGGATTGATGGTATCCGAGGTGCGCAGAAAACGCCAGGAATTGTTTGAGTCTTTGAGTTTGTATTATAAAGTGTTTATCCTGAAGCAGGATATTACAGAGGAGTTAGAGCAGTAATTGTGTATTGATTTTGGAAGGCGTCTGTAGAAGATAATGACAGCGTCGGAAGAAGGGTTGCAGATATGATTTTAGTGGTTGATGTAGGAAATACCAATATGACCTTGGGCGTGTATCGGGAGAAAGAGCTTTTGGCTACCTTCCGAATTACCACCAAGACCGCCAGGACTTCAGATGAGTACGGTGTCTTGATTACCCAGATGTTGCAGAACAGAGGAATCGTGGCCACCGAACTGGAAGGTTCCATCGTTTCCAGCGTGGTGCCGGATGTGATGCATTCCCTGATGGGAGCGCTGGTGAGATATACGGATACCAAACCCATGCAGGTGGGACCCGGGGTGAAGACCGGCATCCGTATCATCACGGAAGACCCCAGAGCCATTGGTGCAGACCGTATCGTGGATGCGGTGGCAGCTTATGAGAAATACGGCGGTCCTGTGCTGGTATTGGATTTTGGCACAGCAACCACCTATGATTTGATTACCGAGAACGGTGAGTTTGCGGCAGGTATCACTGCACCGGGCATTCGCATCAGCTCTGAGGCGCTGTGGACCCAGGCAGCAAAACTTCCAAATATTGAGATTAAGAAACCCAAGTCCATTTTGGCCCAGGAGACCATCAGCAGTATGCAGGCAGGTCTGGTTTACGGACAGATAGGACAGACAGAATACATCATCAGACAAGTGAAAGTGGAAAGTGGCATCGAGAATCTGAAGGTGGTAGCCACCGGCGGATTGGGACGATTGATTGCTGAAGAAACGGAAGCTATCGATATCTATGATGCGTCCCTTACTTTGGATGGTTTGAGAATTATTTATGAAAAAAACTGTAAGTAGAGAGAACTGAAATTGCAAGAATCACCCGTCCGGGAATGTTGGGGAAGGGTGAAAGGAAAAACGGAATGGGCAAATTACAAATAGGAAATGTAACTTTGGACAATAATGTAATATTGGCACCGATGGCAGGGGTAACGGACCTGCCATTTCGTTTGCTTTGCAGAAAAATGGGCGTGGGTCTAAACTGCATGGAGATGGTCAGCGCCAAAGCCATTTATTACAATAATAAGAATACAGAGGAATTGCTGCAGGTGCATCCGGAGGAAATGCCGGTGTCTTTGCAGTTGTTTGGGTCGGAGCCGGACATCATTGCGGCGATGGCAGCAAGAGTACAGGAGGGACCCTATGCCATCTTGGATTTCAATATGGGCTGTCCCGTCCCTAAGGTGGTAAACAACGGAGAAGGCTCCGCTTTGATGAAAAACCCTAAGCTGGTGGAGGGGATTTTGACCGCTTTGGTGAAGGCGGTGGACAAACCGGTTACGGTAAAGTTTCGCAAAGGCTTTACGGAGCAGGATGTGAATGCTGTGGAAATTGCTAAGATTGCAGAAGGCTGTGGCGTGGCGGCAGTGGCAGTACATGGCAGAACCAGAGAACAGTATTATAGCGGACATGCAGATTGGGACATTATCCGTCAGGTGAAGGAGGCGGTAAGTATCCCCGTCATCGGCAATGGGGATGTGGATTCCCCACAGGCGGCACGAAAGATGCTGCAGGAGACCGGCTGTGACGGCGTGATGATCGGCAGAGCCGCCCAGGGCAATCCTTGGATTTTTAGAGATGTGGTCCGTTTTTTGGAAACAGGCGAGGTGCCTGCGCCTCCTACAGCAGAAGAGAAAAGAAGGGTGATATTAGAGCACGCCAATCTGCAGTTGCAGGTGAAGGGCGAGTATACTGCCGTTAGAGAAATGCGCAAGCATCTGTCCTGGTATACTACGGGGATGCCCCATTCAGCGAAGTTTAGACAGACCATCAATTCCATGGAGACCATGGAGGAATTGTTGGAAGGTGTAAATGCCATCTTTGCAGAGCAATAAATGGAAATGCGGAAAGTTCTTTTTCATATCCAAGTGGCATATATTAAAGCCATAACCTGTGGTAATAAGGACCGGGCGTGTTTGGTATGGATGTCATATGTCTGGTGCGTCAGAATAAGGCGGTGCAGCAACCCCAAGTGGAAGCAGTGGGTATGGGCGCGTATCTTCTGATACGCATTGATTTGAATGTGGAGAAGAACGAGTGGTTTGGACTTTCTATGGAAAGGCCGAGTGGCGCTTTGGGGGAAGTGCATCCGAAGATGCCCGTAGAGGGGAATCGGAGCCCACGGTTTTGGCGAAGAAAGAAACGAAAGAAGCGGATGCCCTGGTCGGACATGGACCAGGAGTGCGTGGAGGAATTGCAGGATTATTACAGACATCTGGCTTTGGTACGAGAGGGCATAGCCGGTTTGGGGAAAGAAATTTTGGCATTGCCGGAACCGGATAGCAATTATCAAATGGTCTATGACAAAAGTCTGGTTTGGTTAGGCAGGCCGGAAACTGCCAGGGCCGGCAATATCCTGGCACAAATATGGCAGAAGTATCTGCCTTATCCGGAGTTTCAGGGGCAGGCAACCAAACAGTGGCTGGAGCGCTTGGCGCCGGAGGCACCATGCCCTAGTGTGTTGATTTTAGGAATGGGTGAGGGCATTTATTCCATTTTGGAAAAACATGCCAGAAAAATAAGGGAAGTACGGTGGATACTATTTCGGGAGGACTGTGATGAGGTCTTCCAAAATTTTATAGAAGAATTTTATTTGGAGCATGGTTTGCCAATTCGATACACAGTCATAGATGATGTGGCGTATTTCGCAGAGACCGGAATAAACTGTCATGAACGGACTACGGTATACGATTTTACGGGAAGTTTGTATGTCACTATCCAAAAGATGTTTCCCGGTAGCATTTGGCTGGATATTCGGTTTTCTCATACGAAATGGGAACAAATCAGTGCTTTTTCAAAAGGGAAAAAGGAATATTTGGAATACAGGTCACTGTACAAATTATGGACGGAAAAACAAAAAAAATATAACCGTCCTTATTTCCTTGACAGTACCGAGGAAAATAGGTATAATACCTTGGAAACCGTGGGGGCACGGGGTTACAAAAGTAAACAAGAAAGTTAGAATTGGAAGGTATAGCACTATGCAAGGAAAAAAGAACATTCTGACCTACGAGGGCTTGAGGAAGTACGAGAGTGAGTTGGAAGAATTGAAGGTCGTTCGTCGTCAGGAAGTTGCACAAAAAATCAAAGAAGCAAGAGAACAGGGTGATTTGTCCGAAAACGCAGAGTATGATGCAGCGAAGGACGAACAGCGCGATATAGAAGCAAGAATCGAAGAATTGGAAAACATTCTGAAGAACGTGGAAATCGTGGATGAGGACGAGGTGGATTTGGATAAGATCAACATCGGCTGCCGCGTGAAGCTTTGGGATGTAGAATTCGAAGAAGAATTGGAATATAAGATTGTCGGTTCTACCGAGGCCAACAGTATCAAGGGAAAAATCTCCAATGAGAGCCCCGTGGGAAGAGCCCTTTTGGGACACGCGGTGGGGGATGTGGTACAGGTGGAGACCGGCGCAGGAATCATCGAATATAAAGTTTTGGATATTCAGAGAAGCAACTAAGTACAGTAGACAAATCATAAGGAGTGAAGCAAAGTGGCAGACGCACAGAATACCAATGTACAGGAACAGGATATTAACCAGTTGTTGAAGGTAAGACGGGAGAAACTTGCCAATCTGCAGGAAGCAGGAAAGGATCCGTTCGTCATCACCAAATATGATGTGACACATCACAGCACAGAGATTAAGGACGGCTACGCAGAATTGGAGGGCAAGATCGTTCGTATTGCAGGACGTATTATGTCCAAACGTGTGATGGGTAAAGCATCTTTTTGCAATATCCAGGATTTGCCCGGCAACATTCAATGTTATGTAGCAAGAGACAGCATCGGAGAAGAATCCTATGCTGATTTCAAAAAATATGATGTGGGTGATATCGTAGGTGTGGAAGGTGAAGTATTTACAACCAAGACCGGCGAGATTTCCATCCATGCGCAGGTAGTGACATTGCTCACTAAGAGCTTGCAGATTCTGCCTGAAAAATTCCATGGTTTGACCAATACAGATATCCGTTATCGTCAGCGTTACACCGACTTAATCATGAATGCTGATGTAAAGGATACTTTTGTAAAGCGTTCTCAGATCATCAGTGCCATCCGTCGTTATTTGGAAGGTCAGGGATTCCTGGAGGTGGAAACCCCCATGTTGGTTTCCAATGCAGGTGGTGCTGCAGCAAGACCTTTTGAAACTCATTTCAATGCGTTGGATGAGGATGTAAAGCTGCGTATCTCTTTGGAATTGTATTTGAAGAGATTGATTGTAGGCGGCTTGGAGCGTGTATTCGAAATTGGCCGTGTGTTCCGTAACGAGGGTCTGGATACCAGACATAATCCTGAGTTTACCCTGATGGAGCTTTATCAGGCATATACGGATTATTATGGAATGATGGATTTGACGGAGAATATGTTCCGTTATGTGGCGCAGGAGGTATGTGGCACTACATTGATTCCTTATGCAGAGCATATGATTGACTTGGGCAAGCCTTTTGAGCGTTTGACCATGATTGAAGCAGTGAAGAAGTACGCAGGTGTAGATTTCGACGAAGTGGCTGACACTGCTGCGGCGAAGAAAATCGCGGATGAGAAGGGCGTACATTATGAAGCACGCCATACCAAAGGTGACATCCTGAACCTGTTCTTCGAAGAATTTGTAGAGGAGCATTTGATTCAGCCCACCTTCGTGATGGATCATCCCGTGGAGATTTCTCCTCTCACCAAGAGAAAACCGGACAAGCCGGATTATGTAGAGCGTTTCGAGTTGTTCATCTATGGCCGTGAGATGTGTAATGCATACTCCGAGTTGAACGACCCCATCGACCAGAGAGAGCGTTTCAAGGCACAGGAGGCTGCATTGGCAGCAGGTGATGAGGAAGCAAACACCACCGACGAAGATTTCATGAATGCGTTGGAAATCGGTATGCCTCCCACCGGCGGTATCGGCTATGGTATCGACCGATTGGTAATGCTGTTGACCAACAGCCCTGCGATTAGGGACGTGTTGCTGTTTCCGACCATGAAGAGTTTGGATAAATAAAAAGGCGAAAATAGGGCATTTTCAAGCGTTTTAGAAGGCTGATATTTGTATTTTACGACAGAGTTACGACAAATGGTGAGCCCTGATATAGTAAAAAATTAGGACATCATTACTTATAGTGATATAGGTAGTGGTGTCTTTTTTGTATGTCGGGGTATTTTACATTTAAGATGGCAGCAGTTTTTTACAGAAAGGGTATATCTATTGTGTTCGTGACTTAGATGTTAAATCGGAGTATCGAAGTATATTATAGTATCATTCACACCCCCTTTTCTGTAGAAATTATCGAACCATGATAAAAAGTGTGGAAATTGAAAAAAGCCTAGAAAATAAGGCTTTTGGGGGATTCTGTATTTTGATAAAATGATAGTGAAAATGGTTAAAATGCTTGAAAATAAAGGGTTTTACCGAACTCAATCGAAAAATGCTACCGAACTCATTACCGAAGTGGTATTATATAGATGGTGGATTGTAAGTGATTAGTTCACTAATGTCTACATTCAGATAATGGCACAATTTGCATATCAATCCGACATCTAATCGTTGGAATTCATTGCGACAATATCTATTGAAATTGGTGCGTGGTATATCCAAATCCTTACATATTTGATTTTTACTGATTTTTTTAGCTTTTAATATATCGTTGATTTGTAGGGTTAAAGTACCATGTTCCATAGATTAATCTCCTTTACTTTCTATGGGGTATTATATATAATGAATGGTGTTATAATAATTCACTAAAAAGCCATTCACTAAATTGTTAGTGGGAATGAGTACAGAATATTGGACAATATACTTTGTAAAAATGAGAACGCTATATAAAACATATATACAAGAGAAAGGTGGAAAACATTATGGGATTTTGGAGTAGTTTCCTAGGTCATGCTGCTGTGGAAGTGGCAAAAGATATGAAACAGCAAGAGAAGGAAACACAGAGATGGAATGATTTGTTCCATGAATTGGGTCAGTATGAAACTGCATTTAATAATTATTTGAGTAGTGTCGGTATTCAAGATGTATATATTGCAGATGTAGAATATGTCAATTGTGGGAATATTATGCCTGCAAAAAGAGAGATAGACGAGCTTAAAAGAAAAGTGGAAAAATTTATTTCTCTTGGTGGACAAGGGAAACATCTTTATCGCTTAGAAGATATTGATGATGCAATTGAAACTGTGAAATATCTTAAAGACAAGGGGTATTTGCATCGTCAAGAGGAATTTCTTAGTTTGGGATTAAATTTGACGCAGAGCACATTGGAAAGAGAAGTCAGAGAAGATAAAGGAATAAAAATACTTTTAGATGCATCCCACAATGAACTTATTGATGTTTTGACTGAAAGTGATGTGGATTTTGTAGCGTACGATGATTTATCAGAAGAGGCGGCTATAATAATTGATACTGCACAGGTATATGACGAAGAAATAATTGAGTTTTTAGAATTTAAAACGGTGGCAATTAAGTTTACTAAGAAACACATATACATATATAACTATAATGAACATAATCAAATGTATTATAAGAGAACCATTAGTGATACACAAAAAGTAGAGATTTCTGCAATGGAAATTCCGGCTGTAGACGGTTGGGCATTAGTAGATATTGATGGTTTAGAAGTTATGTTTATGCTGGAAAAAGTGGATGAGGTAAAGAGATTTTATGCGGAACATAATAATAGTATTGATGATTTGAATGGAAAAATGAAACTTTTATTTAGTGGTGAAGAATTGCCAAGTGATAAAGAAAGTATTGATGCGAATGAGGATGATGGAATAAGAGTAGATAATGTTAATATATGGGATGAAGAAGAGGAGGAATTTTGGGACAACGGTATTTCGATTGTTTTTAATATAAGAAGAATAGGCATCATTGATACAAATTTAAAGCAAGAATTTTTTGCACAAGATATTCCAGAAGGTTCTAAAATAAATTCGGAAATCATTGAAATTGATGTTCCTGAAAAATCGATATTGAAAATAGTCGGATTGGTGCTTTTGATGAATACTGAAGATGCAGAAAAAGTCAAGAATTATTATGATAGCCATAGAGGGGAAATGGATAAATGTGTTGATGACAAGCAAGAAAGAGTAAAAGAAATATCCAAAGAAATAGTTGGTATTGATAATATGGTGATGAATATGCTTAATATGACAGATGAGCATATTTTACTAAATCATGATACTGTAATTTGCTTACAAACTTTATTAGCACATAAGAAATTTACAGATGTAAAACTCTGGGATGAAGATTCTTTGGATAGTGATAATACTTTACTTGGTGTAGCAGTAATAAAAGCTTCACTTGATAATATAGTAGAGATAGTTCAAGAAGATTATTCTGAATATACAGAAGAAGAACTCCAATTTGCAGGTTGGGAAGCGATAAAAAGAGTTTCTGTTAAATTCTACTCGGATATGTGGGAAGAGAAGTATGGCAAATATATCAATGAACCATTAAAACAAAGTACATCAATGGAAGCGGATGGTACATTGGATGGATATATCGAGGAAGTCATTAGATGTAATGAAATAGATGATACGGATGTTTGGGTAATGGGTATATTTACCTATTACATAATGGACAAGGGATATGCAACTGGTGAGATGTATTTTCCGCCATATTATGAAGTTGTAATTAAAGCGTTTAGTACCATTCGAGAAAATATGAAGAAAAATCAATATAAAGAGAAACTGAAAGGCACGATTAAAAAGCAGGAAACTCATTATACAATAGATGATGTTGATATGATGAATGGTAGTGAATTTGAGCATTTTGTATGTGAACTATATACTAAGATGGGATATAGGGCAGAGGTTACGAAACAATCGGGTGACCAAGGGTTAGATGTTATTGCAGAAAAAGGTGATAAGAGAATTGGAATACAAGCAAAATGTTATTCTGGAACGGTTGGAAATTCAGCAGTACAAGAAGCAGTTGCTGGAAAGAGTTTCTATCATTGCGATAAAGTGGTTGTTGTAACAAATAATTATTTTACTGCTTCTGCTAAAGAATTGGCTCAATCGAATGATGTTATTTTATGGGATAGGGATATTTTAAAAGAAAAAATAAAAGAAAATATGTAAATTTGTACGCTAAAAGGTGGGTCGCATTTTGACCTGCCTTTTTTATGGGAAAAAATGTATGAGATATTATCTGGAAATATACAAACAATAAGGGGGTAATAAAATAGCTGTTTCAAGGAAATGAAAAGAGGTGGCATATGAAAAAACCGTCGATAGAACAGTATTTAGTGGCAAATTGCCTGTTTACCATTGATGAATTTAATATTTTATACAGAGGGTATGACAAGGAAAATCTAAAAAAAGAGGCTGATGAAAAATTTAATGAAATGGATATAACAGTTAGGATAGGGTATCCGTTTAAACAGAATGCACATTATACAGTAGGGGAAAGTAGTAAAACGAAGAAAGAACAAAAAATTAACCATGATTTATTTATTGAACCACATGATTTTAAAATTGAGATTAAGTATTTAAAGAATTGGAAGAGTGCATCTAATACTTGGTCTGCAACTAAGAATTGGAGTGTGTTTCAACAAGATTTTGATTGGCTTATGGATGAAATAGATGCTCATGGTAATGGGAAAGCAGCATTTGTAATAGGGTGGTTTAATTGTGTGGATTCATTTTCACAGTTAATACAACTTGGTAAAGGTGGGGGTGCATATCCTATTGTAGATGAAAGGAAATTGGCATATTTTCCTTTTCTTACGAGAGAAAAAGAACCGACAATAACAAAAGATTTAAAATATAATTATTCAAGTGCGTATAAGGAAAGACATCTTAATTTAATAAGTACGAGAAAAGGGCAATATAATTGTATTTTTTTGGGAAATGAAAAGGATTTATTTCATTTTGTAATATATTATTAATCGGAATAGATGAGGTCAATTATAAAAGATATATGAGTGTGTCAAAAACGATTGTTTTTGGCACATTTTCAGTCATACAAGAAACAAAAATGTAAAGCGAAGAAGATAGTTGTTTGTTTTAGTATGATAAAAGTTCGTTATTATAGATGAGTATTTCGGTTCTGTCAAGACCTTGTACTTTTACTGAATTCGGTTCGAGGATATATTTTGTTTAGAGCTTCAATGAGGGCAGAGCAAGGAAAATGAAAAAGGGGGGGGCGAGGACTTCCCTGACAAGCATGGACTGGAGAATTCCAGTCCGTTTCACATGTGTGTAGCCACACATACTATGCTTGCTACCACAATATAAAGAAAAAATACTGTTGACAATAATTATTCCGATGTTATACTGTAATTAAATGATACGTTTTTGGCGAATTAATAAAAAACGTATCAAATAAAAATGAAAGGAGGAAGTCTATGGCCGAAGAACGCATTGGGCATTTATTGAAATTACCAATAGAGTCTGTTGAACGAAGGATTGAAGCAAAACCACTTGTCCCTTGCTTGCCAACGGAGGTTTCTGAGGTATTAAAAGATTTATATGCGGCAGTTGATGATGGGAGTTATATTCCGCAGACACCGACAGAATATAATCCGTCATTATCAGATGAGTATATTTTTGATACGGAAGATGAAAATCTGATTCTTAAGGATTTGAAACAAAGTAATTTTGTTGGTAAAGTAAATGATCTCAGCAAAGGTGCAGAGAAACGGAAAGAAAAGGGATTGCCACAGGAATACTTATATGTGTTTCAGTACCCCTGTAAGCTAGCTAGGCGAGATGCAGATGAAACCGGTGTTGTCTCAGAGAATGTACTTATTTACATTAAAATTAATAACAGAAAAATTCCATATAAAAAAGTTTTTGTGGTATCATTTCATAAAAACAGAGAAACGAAATAGCAAGAAGAGTAAATAATAAATTTGGGTAAAAAAGATTAATAGTTGATTAGATAGTTAGAAAATAGGCATACAAATGAAAATACAAGCGCTTTGGTATACAGGGTAATCTGTATACCAAAGTATAAAAAATAGAAAAGAAGGAAAACTTGAAGGGGAAAAAGGTGGAAATATGAATAATGAAAGATTGGCTTATTGCAATGAGTGTGAAGATTTAGTGGAGTTTGAAATTGTTGAAAAGAAAATTGTTGAAGAGTATAAAGGAGAAAATGTAGAGTTTATATTTAGGGTTGGATGTTGCAAATGTTGTAGAAGTGAAGTTGCAACAGATATTGACTACAATAGTAGGAAATCTGCGACAAAAATTAAAGCATACAAAAAGAAAAAGGGGATTATCACTATTAATGAAATTTCAGAAATATTAAATAAATATGATATAGGAAAAGAGGTGTTGGCTGATGTTGCGGGTTTTGGTAAAGCAACAATAAAACGATACTTCGATGGGGCTATTCCTGCAAAAGAGTTTTCTGATGTATTGAAGCAGATATTAGAAGAAGAGAAGTTTTTTATACAATTAGTTGAGAAAAATAAAGAGAAGTTGAGGAGTGTTGCGTATAAAAAAATAGGTTTACGATACGAAAGATTGTTAGAAATTGAAAATTCAAAAATAGATCAAATTGCAAACTATATTGTTACGCATTTAGATGAGGTAACACCTTTGGCATTGGAAAAGTTACTGTTTTTTTCAAATGGTGTATGTTATGCATTAAATGGAAGGCAATTAATTCCGAATGCAAGTGAAGCGTGGATGCATGGGCCGGTATATCCTTGCATATATGCAAAATACAAATCATATGGATATAAACCGATTGATAATGGTATATATAGCAATCATGGATGTATGTTGTCAAAAGTTTCGGATGAAGAGATTGCAGCAATTGATATGGTTATAAAGACATTTGGATTGTATTCGCCTAAAATATTGGAAATGATAAGTCATAGTCAAATTCCTTGGAAAGAAAAAAGAGAGGGATATGCAAGCGATGAAAAATGTCAAGAAGTGATAGATGAAAATTCTATAGAAAAATTTTATATTGAAAATGATTTGTGCTCGCAAGAAAAGATATTGAAGTATATTTGGAGTTGTATTCAAACATTTTGATGGGATAAGTGCATAGAATGTGAAAAAAGAATATCGTCAGTCGGTTTTAATACCTCATTTCAGTGTAAATAATCTTAGACATACCTTTTGTACAAGGTTTTGTGAAAATGAAACAGATTTGAAAATCATTCAAGAGATTATGGGCATAGTGATATTACAACGATAACGAATATCTACAATGAAGCCATGAAAGAGCGTAAGCAGGAATCCTTTGCAAGACTGGAAGGGGAAATAAAAATCTGTTAGAGATTTTACGACAACTTTTACGACATTTTGCGAAAGAGATATAAAAACTTATAGGGAGTTACGTGAAGTACAGATACTTATGTGCCTTGCATTAGTGGGTTATAAGGAGTTATAAGCGCTTATTTAAGGCTGTAAATCCTAATCCTGAAGAGGTTGGATAAATAAAATATTGCCATTGTAAGGCTTCCTGAAGTTTCGGGGAGCCTTTTTTGAAATAATATTGAGAAATAGGGAACTTTTGCATATAATAGAATGCATAAAAGTTCCCTAGCAGAAGGATGTTGGAAAAACTTTTGATTTTAGGAGAAGAGAAGAATGGAAACCTGGTATTATGAAGTAGTAAGAATAGATGGAGATTATGCAAATCTGCGTCGGACAGATATCGAATCCGATGACATCAAATTAGTGGCGAGAGCGCTGTTGCCCTCTGAGATTGTAGAGGGCAGCAAATTAAAATATGAAATGATGCAGTATGAGATGATGTAAACTGATAAATAAGTATAAAATTGAACAAGAAAAGCAATTGTTTTCTATGCCTGAAATGTTATAATCAAGATAAATGATGCTGAGGAGGTAATCTCGCAATGAATAAAAAATTGAGCGTGGGTTTATATGGATTCTGGGGACATCAGATTCACAAGGCATTATATGATAACCCTGAGGCTGAGATGACAGCTGTTTGCGGCGCAGATGACTACTGGAAAAATGAATTCCGCGAGCACTGCAAAAACGAGATTACATATTATGATACCTTGGAAGAAATGTTGCAGGATGACAGGCTTGACTTGATCAGTTTATGTTCGCACAATCGTGGTGACCAGGAAGAGGATGCCATCAAATGCCTGAAGGCGGGCAAGCATGTTTATGCAGAAAAACCTGCGTCATACACGGAAGCAGGTGTGGACCGTTTGGTTGCAACAGCCAAAGAAAATGGTGTAGAATTCCATGAGATGGCGGGAAGTGTCTGCGTGGAGCCCTATTGGACAGCCAGAAAAATCGTGAGAAGTGGTAAAATCGGTGAGGTGGTGCAGGTATATGTACAAAAGTCCTATCCGTTGAACATGGCATACAGACCCCAGGACGAAGAGACGGATGGCGGTTTGGTGCGTCAGGTTGGCATCCATGCCATGCGTTTTATCGAACATATTACCGGATTAGAGGTGAAGGAAGTACAGGTGCGTCAGACACACTTGGGCAATGTAGACCCTGAGAAGGGACTATATACAGCCTCCTCCTGGATGATGACCTTGAATAATGGTGGTGTGGCAAGTGCTTGTGTCAATTATTTACGACCTGCGGGATTTCCCGTGTATGGAAATGAAAGTGTGCGGATCTTTGGTACAGAAGGAATGCTGGAGATTACGGATGGCGGTACAAAAACGCATCTTTATACCAATGCGAATGGGGATGAAGGTGCTATAGACGTGACGGATAGTGGATGTGTGGATTTCCTGACTTTGCTGATCGGACACTTGTTGTATGGGGATCCTATGCCCATGTCCTTGGAAGAAGAACTGCATCCTTTGCGTGTGGTGATTCGAGCATTTGACAATGCGGAGTGTACAACAGAATGAAACTAGTTCGGACGAAAGAAGCGAAGAACGCATTTCTCATCGGAGGAATGTGTTCTGTTGCTTATTTGATTACTTATTTAGGAAGAAATATTTTGAGCGCGGCGTCGCCGGAGATGATAGAGAAGGGCGTGTTCAGCACGGAGTTTATCGGTACATTATCTTCTCTGTTTTTCTTTTGCTATGCGGTTGGACAGCTGTTAAACGGTATCATCGGTGATAAAATCAGGGCAAACTTCATGATCAGTTTTGGTTTGATTTTTGCAGGAGCCTGCGGTATTGGTTTTTCTCTGCTGGCAGATTTGCCGGAGGCAGTCAGTATTGTCTATGGTATGATGGGATTCTTTTTGTCCATGATTTTTGCACCAATGGTTAAAATTACAGCGGAGAACACCACGCAGACCCATGCCGTGTATTGCGGCTTGGGCTACGAGATGGGTGCTCTTTTGGGAGCACCGCTGGCGGGCGTTGTAGCGGTATTCCTGGGATGGCAGCAGGTCATTCAAAGCGGTAGTGCTGCGTTGATTGTGATGGGGTGTTTGTGCCTATTGGGCTTTGCCATGATGCGTCGTAAGGGCATCGTGAGATACCACCAGTTTGGCGCAAGCAGTGACGCTTATGCAGATATAGAGTTTGGAGATGATGCGTCTGCTGATGATAAGGTCCACAGACGTATGGCGAAACGCCATCAATGGAAGGTGGGCATCCGTTCTCTCATTGAGCATGAGATTATCCGTTTTACGCCCATTGCGATGCTGACCGGTGTGGTGCGTACCACTGTGGTATTTTGGATTCCTACTTATTTGACCCAGTACCTGGGATTCTCTACAGAGATGAGTTCTGCCATGTTTACGGTGGTGACATTGTTGATTTCTACTTCCGCATTTTTGGCGGTGTTTCTGTACACCAAACTGCACAACAGTATGCATACCACGATATTCCTTGGGTTTGCTGTCAGTACCGTGGCGTTCGTGGGCGCTTATTTCATCGGTCAAAGGTGGATCAATATTGCATTGCTGGTGTTGGCCATCGTTTTTGAACAGGTGGCATCCTCCATGCTTTGGACCAGATATTGTCCGGGCCTGCGAGATACCGGTATGACTTCTACTGCCACAGGATTTTTGGATTTTGCCAGCTACATGTCGGCGGCCATTGCTTCCAGTTTGTTTGCAAATGCAGTGAACCGGATTGGTTGGGGCAATTTGATTTTGATCTGGGCAGGATTGATGTTCTTAGGGATGTTGGTGGTGTGGCCAAGGAGAAAATAAGAGAGATTTATGAACTTTTAACTTTGAAATGGTAGATGAAAGTGAAGGTATGGACAGATAATGACAGATAGACTGTACTTCAAAGATGCATATTGTAGAAGCTTCACGGCGACCATTTTATCCTGCCGGGAAATCCACGGGAACTATGGAGTCGAGCTGGACCGTACTGCTTTTTTCCCTGAGGGTGGCGGACAGGCGCCCGACGGAGGAACCATAGGCGGCTTTCCGGTGTTGGATGTGCAGGAGGTGGATGGCAGAGTGATGCACTTCCTGCAGATAGAATCGCGGGAAGGGGATGTGCAGGGCATTGCATCGGAGGAGAACGAAGCCCGGAACCTGAAACTACAGAAGGGCGCAGTTGTAGAATGCGAAATTGATTGGCCACTACGATATGCCAGGATGCAGGCTCATACAGGAGAACATATTTTATCGGGCATGGTGCACAATTTATACCATTACGATAATGTGGGCTTCCATATGAATGACAGAATGATGGTGGTTGATTTTAACGGACCACTTACGGCGGAGGACATAGATAGGATAGAACTGGCGGCAAACGCAGCCATCTATCAAAATGCAGAGATTGTGGCGTGGTATCCTACGGCAGAGGAATTAGAAACATTAGAGTACAGAAGCAAGTTGGACATCACTGAGGATTTGCGTATTGTAACCATCGGCGAGGGGATAGATGCCTGCGCATGCTGCGCACCCCATGTGGCGAGAACGGGCGAAGTGGGACTGATTAAGGTACTTAACTTTTACCCTCACAAGCAGGGCACCAGAATAGAACTGGTGGCGGGAAGTGTGGCGTTGCAGGAGTATATTCGTCTCAATGCAACCGCTAAGGAATTGATGCGTTTGACCTCTGCTACCCGAGAAGGCATCCTGGAAACCGTGCGCAAACGATACGACGAGTATCAGGATTTGTGCTATGAGAATCGCAGGCTGTCATGTCGACTAGCGCTCTGCGAGTTAGAGGTGCAGAGAACGGAAGATGCAGTGTATGGTATTGCTGAGGGCTTGTCCTTCGAGGAACTGAGATACTGCGCGAACCACTATGTGGAAGAGGGCTGTGGCATGTGCCTGTTGCTATCAAGAAACGCGGAGGAATACATCTATGTGGTAAGTAGTAAAAACCAAGATGTACAGTCTGTAGTGAAGGCTCTGAATGAGCAGTTTTCAGGCAAGGGCGGCGGCAAGCCTGGGTATGCCCAGGGGAAGATAGCGATGCGCGAGAGAAGTGAGATAGAGGAGTTTGTTAGAGAAGTTTTGTTGAAGAAGGAATAAGAGAGAAGGAAAGGCAACCGGATACGGTTGCTTTTTTGTCTTGAAGTACATAACTTTATTTGTGTTTTTCGAGAGCCTCACTTTTCTCATTGACATCCTAATACCATAGTATTACAATAAAACAAAACTAATACCACAGTATTACCTCGGGGGCATATATGAATCAAGATATCATTATCTACCACGGTTCGCAACAAATCGTAGAGGCGCCGAAGTTTGGCGTCGGCAAAAAATACAATGACTACGGACAGGGATTTTACTGTACGGAGAGCCCGGAACTTGCCAAGGAATGGGCATGCCCTGTCAAGAACGACGGGTATGCCAATAAATATATCATGCACATGGACGGAATGAACGTGATGTATTTGACACAGGGGGAGTTCAATATCCTAAATTGGCTGGCCATTTTATTGGCCAATAGAAAATTTGACATCACCTCTCCTGTGGGAAACAGCGCAAGAGAGTACATTCTTTCCCATTTTTTGCCTAACACAAAAGATGTGGATGTGATCGTGGGGTATCGGGCGGATGATTCCTATTTTTCTTTTGCGGAAGATTTTGTGAATAATTCGATTTCTCTGCGGGATCTAAACCATGCTATGCAGTTAGGAGTTTTAGGAGAACAGGTGGTACTTTTGTCCAAGCGTTCTTTTGAAGGTATAGAATTCGTGGAGTACGAAGTGGCTGATTATCGCGAATACTATTATAAGAGAACAGAAAGAGACCATGAGGCAAGAACTGCCTACGCAGGTCAAAAGAAGAATCCACAGTTGATGAAAGATGATATTTTTGTTTTGGATATTATCAGGGAGGAGATGAAGCAGGGTGATGCACGCTTACAGTCCATTATATCTAAGTAAAACTTCCCGTACCGTGGGCAATATGCTTCATGATGCGGTGGAAGTGTATGGAATTCCCGGAGATGAGTTCTTAAGGCGCTTTATCCAATCAGATGTGGCAGCGCAAATTGAATGCGGTAACCCCAAATATATTGCAGGGAAAAGCGGATTAGAGATGTGCTATGAGGTGATAGAAAAGACCACTGGAGAAGTCTATGAGATAGAAGTGGTAAAGCAGTATGACAGGAGCCCGGCCTATTGGGTGGGATGGATGCTGACCCATTATCAATGGTACTCCAGCCGTAGTTTCAAAAGCATACTGGATACGATCTCTTACGATGAATTGCTGGGGCTATACGGGACGATTCACGAAGCTGATATTCAGAAAAGTTATGAAGTGCTGGATGCCCATTTCGAAAAGAGCGAAAGCAAATTGAAAAAGATACGGAAACATTGTGGGTTAACCCAGGAGGAACTTGCCTGCGCATCAGGCGTATCCCTTAACACCATTCGAGCATATGAGCGTAAGAGCAAGGACCTAAATAAGGCGCAGATGGACATTGTTCTGAGACTTGCCAAGGCATTAAGATGTAATGTGTCGGAGTTGCTTGAATAAAAAAGGGCACTCGTTTATAATAACCTTAAAGAGAACAAAATGAACTCGGAGGACCCCCATGAAAGCATGTATCATTCAACCCCCTTATTCTATGGACGTATCTCATTCGGATGAGTATTTTGCATTCAAGATGCAGATGCTGGATGCCTGTGACGAATCCATAGACATCATCGTATTACCGGAGTACAGCGATGTACCTTGCGCCACGAAGGGCAAGGAGGACACCTTTTATTATCACCATAAATACATAAACACCCTGCTGGACAAGTGTATTGAGACTGCGAAGCGTTGCGACGCGATTGTGTTCGTAAATGCCCTGTTTCAGGTGGGCGACAATTATCGCAATACCACCTATGTTTATAACCGTCAGGGTGGGTTGGTAGGTCAGTATTTCAAACACCATCTTCCTCCTTTGGAAAAGGAAGTGTTGGAATTGAATTACAGTTATAAAGAGGATGTCTTTAAGCCCTATGTGCTGGAAATCGACGGTTTGCGCTATGGTTTTCTGACCTGTTATGATTTTTATTTCTACGAGGACTTTCTGGAGATTGCAAGACAGAATGTGGACATCATCATTGGTTGTTCCTTGCAGCGCAGTGACACCCATGATGCTATTGAAATCATGTGCCGTTTCCTGGCGTACAATACCAATGCCCATGTGATACGTTCCTCTGTAAGCTTTGCGGAAGATTCTGAAGTATGCGGTGCCAGTATGGTGGTATCGCCGTTTGGCAAGGTGCTTGCCAATATGAAGGGTAGATTTGGTATGGAGGTCGTAGAGTTCGATCCTCAGAATAAATATTTTAAGCCGGCAGGATTCGGAAATCCCCCGGCTGCACATCATGAATATATTGAGTATGGTAGGAAGTAGTTACCCCTCAAATCCTACCAGTACACCACCTACCTCGGCGTAGTAGCAGCAAAGACCATGATTTTCACGGATGCTGATATCTGCATCGGGGTATTCTTCAGTAATCATATTTTTCAAGGCTTCCGCAGCCTCGGGATTATAGGTGTGGCTCAAACGCACTTTGCCGCCGCAGTATCCCGATTCCTTCATACAGGAGAGGATTTTCTTCAGGGCGCTATGCTCACCGCGGCATTTGTGCAGGGGCTCCAAGGTGCCTTCATCGCTGGCACGGCCTACGATGCGGATGCCTAACAGACCCGCAATCTTTGCAGTGGCTACGCTGACGCGTCCGTTCTTAGCAAAATTATCTAAGGATTCCAAGGAGAACAACAGGTGGGTATGTTTGCAGTACTCCTGAATATGATTTTTCATTTCATCAAAGGACTGGTCTGCATCGGCCAGTTCTTTATATTTTTCCAGAATCAATTCCATCTCAGGACCGGTGGAAAGGGAATCCAGGATAAAAACACGGCGTCCGGGATGTTCTGTCTCGTATTGTTCACCTGCTGTTGCACCGGCATTGTAGCATCCGGACAATCCGCTGGTGATGGCAACGCCAAAAACTGCGTCCGCATCTCCAAAGGCGTCCATCCATTCGCCGGTACCGGGGCAGGCAGAACCGGATTTGCCATTGTAAGCAGCCAGTTCTTTCAGCATCAATGGAATGTCTAATTGTTGGTCGTCAATATATTCTTTTTCTCCTGCACGTACTCTCATGGGAACGGATGCAAAGTCCATACCGTCCATAGAGAAAAGGTTTGCGGAGGAGTCAGCAACTAATTTAATTTTCATAAAATTTAACCTCGCTTTTTTGATTCGGTCAAATTCTACCACATGATTGTGTAAGAAAAGTAAATTCATTCAAAAACATAGTTTACCAATAGTTTACCGAAGCAAAGGCAGCACTACTGTAAAAGTACTTCCCACCGAAGGCTCGCTGTCCACACGGATGCTTCCTCCCGTCAATTCCACGATACGTTTGGCAATGGATAACCCCAGGCCCAGGCCGGGTCTGGAGTGGGCGGCGTCTCCCTGGAAGTAAGGGTCAAACAATTTGTCCTTGATTTCCGTGCGGATGCCCTCGCCGGTGTCCTTAATGCGTATAACGGCCTGTTCTACCGCAGCGCCGGCTTCTTGGTGGCAGTTCACAGTGATTTCTCCACCTACGGGGGTGTATTTGATGGCGTTGTCCAGCAGATTTAGCCACAGATGCTGCATCATTTCCTTGTTTCCCCGATAGGAGATGGGGGTAACTTCACAATTAAATTCTATCTTTTTCTCCATCCAGATAGGGGATAGGATAATGGAGCATTGGCGAAGCTGCTCGCCTAAATCGTATTCTTCGGTATCTGTTACAATCTGTTGCGCCGACAATTTGGACAGCAGTATGGTGTTGGTTGCCAACTTGGAAAGGCGGGCAGATTCATCCACGATAATTTCCAGGTATTGCTGTTGTGTCTCGGGGGGCAACTCTTTTTCCATCAGTAAGGAGGCAAATCCGTTGATGGACGCAATGGGGGTTTTAAATTCATGAGAGTAACTATTGATAAAGTCATTGCGCAGCAACTGTACACTTTCCAATTCTGCACACATCTTATTAAAGTCGCTATAGATGGCCTTGCTGGAACGGGGGTTTTTCGCCGTGATACGAGTGGAATAATCTCCCTTTGCCACCCGGGTGATGGCATCTGATAGGGTGATGACCTCTCTGGCACGGCTTCGGTAGATGGCCACATTCAAAGGCACCACCGTAAGCACCAGGATGACCAGAGCGCCGATGGTTTCATAACCGGTTGCGGCATAGATGTTTCGCACGCCGAAAAAGTCTGCTACCAGCCAAGTCATAAAGAAGTAGGAGCCGATGGCGGTGACAATGATGATGGCAGACTGGAAAATCAGCTGAGGTACGATTTTGCCCGTCAGTTTCCGTAGTTTTTCTTTTCGCTCTGACCTCATCCCTATTTGGCCTCCCTGTTAATGTCTGCTTTGTAACCCAATCCCTTGATGGTCACGATGTTGATGCCTTCCATATTTTTTAATCGGTTCCGGATACGGCTGATATGAGTCTTAATGGTTTCCTCACCGCTCTCTGCATGGATGCCCCAGATACTATCCAACAATTGTTCTTTGGAAAAAATCCGGTCCGGATAGGAGAGCAACTTGAACAATAAGTCAAATTCTTTTTTGGGGAGTTCTATGTATTCGTTGTCCGAGTAAACGGCATACTTCTCGGAATCCACGGTTATGTTACCGATTTCAATCTTTTTGCTCTGGGCAATATTGGCACGGCGCAACAGTGCACCCACACGCCAAATCAATTCATCGCTGCTGAAAGGCTTGGTCATGTAGTCGTCCGTACCCAGGGAAAATCCTTGTTGCTTGTCATCCAGGGATTCTTTGGCAGTCAGCAAAAGAAAAGGGGTGGCATAGCCTTCGCTACGTACCTCCTTTAGTAATTCATAACCGTCCATACGGGGCATCATGATGTCCGACACGATCATATCGATTCCGCCTTTATGAATAATGTCTAAGGCCTCCAGACCATCGCAGGCACAGACCACGGTGTACAAATCCCCCAATCTGGCTGCTGTCAGCAGGCGCATATTTCTGTCATCTTCTACCACTAATATTGTAGCCATTGCATTCTCCCCAAGTTTTTTCTTCATTATACCATATAATTTCTCTGTTGCCATCCGATAAAGAATTTTTTCTGATTTGTTTGCTGTAAGTTTACTTTAAAGGCATTTTATGCAATACTGTTTCTAGAAGATAATGGAGCCAAGAAGGAGGTCGTCTATGAGCAAAATATTTTTCATAGCAGATACGCACTTTGGAGATGAGAAGATAATAAAGTATGAGAATCGGCCTTTTGGTAATGCACGGGAAATGGACGAAGAATTGATACAGAGATGGAACGCGGTGGTTGCCCGGGAAGATGAAGTGTATGTGCTGGGCGATTTTGGAGCAGACGGCTATGAAGAAGAAGTACTTGCGAAGCTGCAAGGGCGTAAGTATTTGGTGAAGGGAAACCATGATACTAAGTCAAATGCGGAATATCGCCAATGGGGGTTTGATGAAGTTTATGACCACCCGGTGATTATAGAAAATTTTTGGATTCTATCCCATGATGCACTGTATGTGAACACGAACATGCCCTACGCCAATTTATTTGGACATGTGCACAATCATCCTATGGTAAAAGACTATAGCAGCCAGCATTACTGCGTATCGGTGGAGAGATTGAATTATATGCCTCTGGATTTTGAGGTCATCAAAGAAAAGATCCGGGAAGTGTCTTGACACCCCGGACTTTTTTTTATACAATACAATTAACAATTAGGTTAAATGTTAAGAGAGGAGAATGTCATGGCGTTACAGCAGACCTTGAGAGCCCTTGCGGATCCCATACGGCGGGAGATTCTGAATCTGTTGAAAAAAGGCAGATTGTCGGCTGGGGAGATTACAGAGCATTTCCCGGTGACGGCGGCTTCTATTTCCAGGCATCTGTCGGTGCTGAAGGAAGCAGATTTGATTCGTGATACCAGAGAGGGGAAATTTATATTTTATGAGATAAACACCTCTGTGTTGGAGGAGACTTTTGCATGGATTATGGATTTGAAAGGGGGAGATGCAGATGCTCAAAGAGAATAAATGGAGAATTATTATATCGTCACTTTTGATTTTAATTCCTGTTGTGACAGGGAATATCGTGATACCGTTGATTATGCTGTTTGCCCATCTGATTTGTATTACTTTTACACTTTGGGACCAAAGACAGAAGGACCAGAACAAAAAGGCTTTAAGAGTGGTGTACTGGATTCTTCCCTTTGTTTCCCTGTTAGTGAATGGGATGTATTATTGCGTAACTACGGGAAAAGAGATAAATCCCATGCTGTTTTTACCTATTGTGTTGGGGTGTATGTTTGTGTTCATAGGAAACTACCTGCCCAAGACCAAGCAGAATAGGACTCTGGGAATCAAGATTTCCTGGACCCTTGGCAATGAGGAAAACTGGAACTTGACCCACCGATTTGGGGGAAAGGTATGGGTCGTTGGAGGACTGGTACTTCTGGCTACCGTATTTCTACCTGATGCATACAAGATTCCGGTTGTTTTTGCGGTGATTCTTTTGAATGTTATCATTCCTGTTGTATATTCTTATAAAATTTACAAAAGGCACAGGCAGGAGGGCGTGGTGTATGATTGTGGTCCGAAAACCCAAGCGGAGAAAACCGCAGTAAAGATAAGTCTGATTCTGGTGCCCCTCATTCTTGCAGGCACAGCCATCCTGATGTTTACGGGTGATGTGGAGGTGATTCTTGGTGGTCACAGCATAGAACTGAAAGCAAGCTATTGGCAGGATATGGAAGTGTCTTTCGATGAGATAACGTTCATGGAATATCGGGAGGATTTCGAGCAGGGTGTCCGCACTTTTGGTGTGGGCAGTGCCAGACTGTCGGTGGGAGCATTCCAAAACACGGAACTGGGTGCCTATACCAGATATGCCTATGCGGGAAATCGGGATTGCGTGATTCTTACTCTGACAGAGGGCTATCCCATCGTCATTAGCGCCGAAACCGATGCCCAGACCAGGGAACTATATGAGGAATTGTATTACTGGAGAAATAAGTGGTGATGTGTTTTTTGCAAAAAGCAGTTGTAATGGATTGTGTTAGTGTCGGGTATATGGTAAAATCTTTTTAAGTTTATTACCACGAAAGGGAAGGGTAAAATTATGTTTAATATACGTGATTATGGTGCTGTAGGCGACGGCACACAGTTAGATTCTCCCGCCATTCAAAAGGCCGTTGATGCATGCGCGGCAGCAGGCGGCGGTACGGTATTTATTCCCGCCGGAAGATACTTGTGCGGTACAGTGCATTTGAAATCCCATATTCATATTTTGATAGAGAAGGGTGCTTATCTTTTGGGTAGCACCAACTTGGCAGATTTTGATCCCAGAGAGGAAAATCCTGCCAACTGTGAGTATCAGGACCCCAGCCACAGCTATTATCACTTCAGCCTGTTCCATGCGGACAATCAGGAAGACATTGCCATCACCGGCTTCGGTGAAATTGACATGCAATCTGTCTGGGATGGGGACGGACGTCCGGATGAGAATGGAAAAAGAAAATGGTGGCGAGGTGCCAAGATTATTGCATTCAAAGAGTGTAGAGAAATCGTCATTAGAGACTTGTCTATGAAGAATGCCACCGACTTGGCAGTGTACGTGGCAGGTTGTGAGTATGTGACCATTTCCGGGTTACAGATTGTATCCCACATCGACGGCGTCAGCCCTGACTGCTGTAGAAATGTGACCATTTCCGATTGTATCATCGATTCTGCGGATGACGCCATTGTGCCCAAGTGTTCTTATACATTGGGATATCTGAAGGCCATGGAGAATCTGACTGTTTCTAACTGTGTATTGCGAAGCAATGCGGCAGCTTTGAAATTTGGTACGGAGACCAATTCCGCATTTAAGAATATTACGGTAACGGGCTGCACCATCTGTGATACCCAGTTGAACGGTATTGCCATTCAGTCCGCAGACGGAGCCATCGTAGAGGGCATTACCATCAGCAATATGACCTTGCGGAATGTAGGCAACCCCATTTTGATTCAGGTGGTGAATCGTGCCAGAGGACCCAAGCCGGAATGTGAGAAGATAGGACAGATTCGCAACATCATCCTTTCGGATATCATCATTACCGGACCTTATCCGGAGACCTTCCAGGCCACCAGAGCGCAGTTTGCATGGACACATATTGATAACGATTTGACCCTGAAGGGAATTCGTCATCCTTTGCTCATTGCGGGACAGCCGGATAGCCTGATTCAAAATGTGACCATGAGCAATGTCGTGTTCCGTGCCCACGGCGGCGGTACCGTGGAGGATAGGGATATTCAATTGAATGAAGTGAGAGATGATTATCCCGGAAGTACGGTATTCGGCCCTAAGTTCCCCACCTATGGTCTGTATGCTCTGAACGCAGACAATCTGAAACTCTACAATGTGGAATTCAGCACGGAGTATCCGGATGCAAGAGATGAAATGATTTTGAAGAATGTGACGAACTTTAAGAGAGTATAAAGATATTTTAAATAGAAAGCATAAAGGCTGTTGCAGAGCATTCTGCAATAGCCTTTTGTATTTTAATTTATTTAATTTATGACCGTAAAGTAATAAGGTGTTACTTCAAACAGGAGTTCATTAATGCTGGCTCCGTACCTCTGCAGGTGCGGGGGTATATCCTTCGGGCAAATCAAAGGGATAGAAGCCCTTGGGGATATTGTGCCACTGTAAGGATAGGAGATTGGAACTTCCTGCACCGGGTGTGTCTGCGTAGCAGATTTCTCCGGCAAATTTGCTATAGGGAGCGCGGAAGGAGGTATTTGCCTTTACCACAATCAAATCATACAGCGTGGGCTCAATGCCGAAATGGCGTAGGAGCTGAGGGTCACCGGAGGATTTGGGAGCATCGCATACCATGATGTCAATATTTCCAACGCTAATCACTGCAGCAGGTCCCACATAATAGGGGAATCCTTTGCCGGCCGGACCTTCATTGCGGAAGTGTCCGTCGTGCAGAGAACGCACGGTTCCCACAGCCTTCAATGGACCAGGCACACCGGGGGTAAATTTTGCCCCGATGGTAAATTCGGCACTGTTGCCAACACCCACGGCAAAGGCCTGCCGGGCTGCCTCCGGATCTTTGATATACATACCGGCACGGAGATGACTACCACGCTCCAGTAGCCGTAATGCTACGGCAATACCATCGCCCACGGCACCTCCGTTGGTGGAGTCGGCAGAATCGGCCAGAATGACCGGCTTGGGGGTGGTGTCTTTTTCTGTCAAATCGATCACCTCATCGATGGTCATCAAATCGGGCCAGTACTGCTCGCGGCGGGCAAACAAAGCTTGTGCCAGTTCGTCGGCTTTGGCTTTGGCTGTATCTGCATCTGCTGCAATTGCTATGACGGTGCTGCCGATATTGTCAATGTCCAGCCAGGGTTGTACCTGAAAGGTGGAGAAATCCAAAAGAACACCATCAGCAATCATTCCCTTGCCCATGTCAATTACTTCCTTGAAAGCACCTTCCAAGGAACTATATCCTGCCGGGGGTACCATCATAGGGATGGTGGTGGTTGCCATCACGGTAGGTTCGCCTGCCAGAATTCTCATACACAGGGATGCCGCACGATAGCCGGACTCATAGAAATCCACATGGGGATAGGTCTGGTATCCACAAATGATATCGGCATTGGTGTACATTTTTTCTGTAATATTGCCGTGTAAATCGCAGCTGGCAACGATGGGGCGGTCCCCGGCTAATTCACGAAGCATTGCCAAAATCTCGCCGCAGGCATCATCCACGCCGGCGGTACAAGTGGCACCGTGAAGGCTGGCATAGATGCCATCGAAATCAGGTTCTTTCTCTGCATATGTACGAACTTTCTCTAAAAATGTTTCCAGAACTTCGTCCTTCACACGTCCGCCATAGGTGCCGTATAAAGCAAAGGTGGGATACACGGTTCCGCCGGCTTTCGCAATGGCATCCATGGCACCATGGACAGCACAGGGGATGTCCTTACAGATATCACAGATTTCCTGTCCCTCCATGTAGCGTCCGGCGCGGAAGCATTCCCAACCGTCCGGGATGGGATTGAAGGTATTGGTTTCCTGATGGAATTCACAGATTAGAATTTTCTTGGTAGAGTTTTGTTTCATAAGTTGTTTCCTCTTGATTTTTTCTTCTGCTTTAGTCTTTTACACGTAACTGATATTTCTTTCATTGTATTGCACAAATTCCCCCATTGCAAGATAGCATCGGGGGAATTTGCAGTTGCGTTTTCTTAAAATTTATTTCATGGATTTGGTTGCTACAATATCCACGCCGGTGCCGCAGATGTTGGAGATAATCACATCATGGCAAGCCACGGGGAGTTTTACTTCTGTTTGGCGAATGATGTCCATGCAGTCAAACAACTTCTCTTTGGGAAGAGGAGAGGTACTTCTCACCGGCAAAAGGTCATTGGTTACACCTGCCATCTTCACGGTGGTGGTAAGTATCCGCACGGGATGTGCGTATTCCGCATTGGCATATTCCAAACCGCGGTTACAGGTATAGCCGGTGACGGAGATTACCTGGTCTCCGTTTCCCTCAACTTCCATATGGCAACCTCTGGGGCAAACGGTACAAATGATTTCTTTCTTAATCGTACTCATAGATTTAGTCCTCCTTTACCACATCAATGGTGATGGTGTCGCCGGTAAGTTTCGCAGTGTCTACCACGATATGATTCATCTCGCCGGGATTCACACGGAATTCTTTTTTCTGGGCAATGATTTCGTCGCCACAACGTGCCACCAGTTTTACACCAAGTTCAGGATTCAGTACGCGGAAGTACAGGCTTACCTTTTCGCTGCCTTCGGCCTTCTGAATCTTCTGAGGGCAAAGATAACGGACATTGCGTCCGGTCACGCAGGCAATGGTTCCATCAGCCTTAGGCAAGGTCTTCTTTGCGTATTGTGCAGCATATTTTCCGGCACGGGCGCTTTCTTCACTTACATTATCAGCCAAGTCGTTTACATGTACCACATTACCGCAGGCAAATACGCCGGGGACTGAGGTTTGCATGTACTGGTTTACCTCGGGACCATTGGTGATGGGGTTGATGGTGATGCCTGCCTTGCGGGTCAATTCGTTCTCGGGCAAAAGTCCTACGGAGAACAGAACGGTATCACATTCTATAAATTCTTCCTGCTCCTTGATGGGCATTTTATTCTCGTCTACGGGAGCCACCCATACACCGGTGACACGCTCATTGCCCTCGATGCGGGTGATGGTATGAGCTAGTTTTAAAGGAATACCGAAGTCATCCAGACACTGCACGCGGTTACGGGTCAAACCTGCCAAATAGGACATCAGCTCTACCACACAAACTACCTTTGCGCCTTCCAGGGACATACGGCGTGCCATAATCATGCCGATGTCACCGGAGCCTAAGATGACTACCTTTTTACCGACCATAATGTTCTGGCGGTTTACCAGACGCTGTGCTGCACCTGCGGTGTAAAGACCTGCGGGTCTTGTGCCGGGGGTAACAATATTGGCACGGGTTCTTTCGCGGCAACCCATAGCCAGTACGATGCTGCCTGCATGGACACAGGTCATACCTTTTTCACTGTTGACACAAATCACTCGACTGTTCTCATGGTCCACGGAAAGCACCATGGAGTTCAACATATATTCCACACCCAATTCCTTGGCATGGTCAACGAATCTGCCGTAGTATTCAGGACCGGTCAGTTCTTCCTTGAATTTGGTTAAACCAAATCCGGGATGGATGCATTGCTGCAAAATACCGCCCAAGGCATTGTCACGCTCGATAATCAATACTTTCTCTGCGCCTTCTTCTTTGGCGCCAATGGCTGCTGCCAATCCGGCAGGACCGCCACCGATAATTACCACATCACAATTTATCTCAAACATTTGTCTTTCTCCTTTCCTAAGTTACTGGCGAGTAACGCCCGTTACCATATAAGAACCGGCAACGTTTTTGTTGATTTCTGATGCATCGCAATTCCATTCGCGAGCTAGGATTTCCAGTACCTTAGGACCGCAGAAACCGCCCTGGCATCGTCCCATACCGGCACGTACACGGCGCTTTACAGCGTCCATGCTCTTAGCGCCCAGAGGACGATGGATAGCATCCAGAATTTCTGCCTCAGTGATGGTCTCACAACGACAGATGATATTGCCGTAGAGAGGATTTTCCTGAATCAGTTTTTCCTGCTCCTCCAAGGTGCACTCGCTGAACTTCACGATGCCCTTGCGCTCCTTGATAAAGTTCTTTTTGAACGGCACTTCCAGACCGTGATACTGCATCTGCTGTACCACATATTTGCCCATAGCAACGGAAAGGGTCAGACCGGTGGAACGAACACCTGACAGGTTTACATAACCCTCTAAATCGTCGTACATATCAAAGTGCAATCCCTCAGGATTTCTGTTGGGACGCAAACCGCTGTACTGAGTGATGGTGTCACGTAAGTTGACATTGGGTACCAGATTGCGCACATCTGCTGCGATGCTGTTCAATCCCTCTGTGGAAGTGGACTTGTCTAACTTGGAGTCCTGATCTTCGGCGGTGGGGCCTACCAGCATATTGCCGTGGATGGTGGGGCACATGAGTTTACCCTTGGTGACCTTGGTGGGGATGGGCAATACGATATGCTCTACCTGACAAGAGGTATTCTTATCTAATATGTAGAACTGACCCTTGCGGGCTACCACTTTATAATCTGCCTTGCCAACCATGTCAGCAATTTCGTCACAGTAAAGACCTGCTGCATTAATCACATAGGTGGTTTCGATTTCGCCGGATGTGGTTTCTACGCTCTTTACCTTGCCATTCTCAGTTTTGATGCCGGTAACCTTGGTGTTCAACATAAATTCAACGCCGTTGGCATACGCATTTTCAGCGAGAGCCTGCACTAAAATAAAGGGATCGATGATACTTTCTCTGGGAATCCAAAGACCGCCCTTCACTTCGGGATTTAAGTTGGGCTCCATAGCCAGCAGTTCTTCGCCGGTTTTAAACTCTACATCATATACATGATTGCGGAATGCTTTCTCCTTGATGGCGGGTAACTGGTCGTACTGCTCCTGGGTGATGGCGGGCAGGATAGCACCGATTCTGGCGAAGGGCACATCCAAATCTTTTACGATTTCATCGTACATAGGGTTTGCTGCTACCACCAACTGGGACTCCAGTGTGCCGGGGGCAGCGTCATATCCTGTGTGGATAATGGCACTGTTGGATTTAGAGGCGTCGCCGCCCACATCGTCATTTTTATCTACGACGATTACATTAATTTCATACTTGGACAGTTCACGGGCAATGGCACAACCTACTGCGCCGGCGCCGATGACTACCACATCTGTTTTCAACATGAAAAGTACCTTCCTTTCAAAATATTAGTATCTGTCATTGGCGGAATAGGAGAGTTCCCCTATTCGCATGGATTATCATAACATATTGGCAAAACATAAGCAAGATATTTTCAAAACATTGTCAAATGATTTAGAGCAAAAAAACTACTGCACGGTTTCGAATATCATCTTCCATGCAGTAGAATAGGAGTAAATAGTATTCATTATGCTATGATTACTTGCACGCCCCGTTTTTCTAACAGCCGAACCATTTCCTTGGGGGCATGCTTATCTGTGATCACGATGTCAATCTCTTGCAGGGAGCAGAGATTTGTCATGGCACGCACGCCGAACTTACTGGAGTCAATGAGTGCAATTGCCTGTTTCGCATTTTTCACCAATTGTTTGTGTAATCTGGCTTCGCCGATATGATAGTCCGTGATACCATCTTCGGTGATACCACCGGTGCCGATAAAGGCCTTATCAATGTTAAAGTTGGCAATGCATTCTTCGGAGGGAAATTCTGACAAGGTCAGCTCTCTGGTACGCAGCTGTCCACCGGGCAATACCACATTGCATCCGGGGATCTCGCTGAGGGCAATGGCAGTCCGCAGGGCATTGGTGAACGCGGTAAATTCTCCCAGGTCCTTCATATATTGCGTCATGGCCTGGACTGTGGTGCCTACACCCAGGAAGACGCAATCCTTGGGAGAGATTAGCTTTGCCGCCGCGGCAGCGATGGCGTGCTTTGCGTCCGCATGTTCATTGGCCCGGTTGGCATACTCCGGTTCCCCGCCCATGGGAGTATTTAGTACGGCACCTCCATAGACACGACGGAGATGACCGTGCTGTTCTAAATATTTCAGATCCCGGCGCACTGTCTCAATGGAAATGTCAAAGGTTTCCATCAACTGTTCGTTGGTGACGGTGCGCTGTCTGGTAATCATATCTATCATTTGATTTCTTCTGTCTTGAAGCATAGTAGAACTCCTAATTATTTTCTTCTGACATTTTGCCGGTGCCATAGACAGGATTTTCTATCTTTCCATGGACGCCTGCAAGTAACATTACAAAAGGCAATACCACCATCACAGGGTACAAATACCGCAACTGTACGCAGGGACCTAAGAATAGGGTGAGATAGAAGCCTGCGATATAGGACAGTGGCAGGAACAGGGCGTATTTCTTCTTTAATAAGAGGTAAGCTCCCAAAAGTACATAGGCCCAAAAATAACTACCCGGCACAAACAGGAATTTCAAGATGGGATAGGTAAGGTATTCGTTTTTATCGGACCACTCCTGAAGCCTGTCGTATAGGGCCGGCCACTTGGAGTCCTGGTATACGGGCCAGGGTTCTAACTCGTCCTTTTGCCAGTAAGTCTGTACATATCCCAAATTAGGGCGTGTGGCGTAGCTGTAAATATTGCCATGGGTCTCATCAAAGGGAGACAGATATCCGGCGTTGACAGCCAATGCCGCATTCACGAAATCACCGGGATGGGCGAAGAAAAGGTCCACATAGGTTTTAATAAAAGCCTTAGGCCGATATAAAATCAGGGCTGTATTGGTATGGCTTTTTACGGGGTCGGACAACTGGGGAAGATAGTTTCTGTATCCCTCGTGAAGTAAAAAGTCGTTGGTCAGTGCCTTTTGCGCATCCGTCATGGTGTTGTCATCCTCCGGCAGTACATCTACGCCGCCGTGGTAAATCATGCAGCGGGCAAATTGCTGGATGGGCATACTCAACATTTCCCGTTTGTCTCCCTGGTCTGCGTCCAACCATTTGGAGAGACAGGGGAGCAGGAGATTGCCGATGACAAAACCGATGGTCAAAAGCACCAACAGTCCGCCGTAAAGTTTACGGTCATTCTTACGGAATAGTATTAATACAAGTAATAGTACCATGGGCACCAGAATGGCAAATTTGCCATTGTTCCGATACAGAATGGAGCCAATGGTGGATAGAATCATCAAAGGATATTCCATGCGGAATCGGAATTTTTCACGAGATACCTGTTCTGACCCGGAAACTGTTTCGCCAAGAGACGCAGTTTCGCGTGTGGTACCTTCCATCAGAAGAGAAATGAAGGCCACTGTCAGCACTGTGAAAAATGCAGTAAAGTAAACATCTTTGGTAACGCTGACACTCAAATATCCATGAAAAGGATAGAACATACAAAAGGCCAGGGTGACAAGGATGGCCCATCTGCGCACACGGAATCGAGCTAAGGTCCAAATGCCATAGCTCATAGACAACGCCAGTAGTAACATCTGCACCACTGTATAGAGGGCCAAGCCGATATTCACACTAGAAAAAACAGATTGTCCTACAAATATAAAAAGGCGTAGGGTCTGGGTGTGCATCAGGGGATGATGGTCGTAATAAAAGTCATTGCCGATTTGCCACATCTGATTGTTGATGTCGTAGGCACCGATGCATGGGAAATAGGCCAGGAAATAGGGAAGCCAAGCCAGCAGGAGCAGAAGCGTGCTACCGAAGAAAATCATCTTGTCATTCAAGGATATTGGTTTTCTGCATAAGGTAATTGTTTTGTTGCCGGTGTTGGTTGTGAGATTACCTGACGACAATGTATGGAACTTCTTGAGGGATGCCTTTTGGCTCAACAGGAACAACGTGCCCAGACAGGCCCCCAACAGTGCTCCCAGCAGGAGGCTAAGCAGCAACGTTTCTAATAAATAGGCACCGGTCCATACTACATTGCCCTCTCTGGACAAATCTCCGATGGCTTTGCATACGAAGACGAAGGCAAAAGAAATGATAAAATACACAGCATAGACCCATTTGCGGTGAGGCAGGGGACGATTTTTGGTTTGTTCCATTTTACCACTCCTTTCTAGGTTTCAAACGAAATTTAGTTCAAGAAAACTGAACTTGTCATCATTTTATCACGGGAATAAAAATTTCGCTACTGATTTTCCGTTTTTATGATATAATCAAAGGGAAAGTAAATTGGAGGTCTGCAGATGTCCCGAAAGATATACGGATTTACGACTACAATTGCACATATATTGTCTTTGGCCATGATGCTTCTGTTGTTCTTTACGGCATTCTTTTTCTCTGCCTATGCCTTGGATATGGAGAGCCAATTGGTTTTGTTCGCCAGGGATAACCTGCTGGCCCAAATCTTCGCGCTGGGGATTGGCGGCGGCTTATTTTTCCTGGTTGCAAAATGGGCAGCCAAAGACAACAGATACATAGAAAAGATCCTGCTGGCGCTAACCATGGTAGAGATTCTGTTGTTGGGAGGCTTGTTGATTTTATTTGGCAAGACGGTACCGGCGGCAGATGCCTGGTCCGTGTATGATGCGGCGGCAAGGTTGGCGGTGGGAGATACCATGGTGATTCATCCGGAGTATTCCTATCTTTCCTATTATCCACAGCAGGTGGGATTGATGGCCTTTTTGGAGGTGCTTCATCGCATTTGGAATATGCTGGGCATTCAGCAGCATGCCTATCATTTCATTAAAATTGTTTATGTGTTGCTAACCTGTGCCACGGTGTATGCACAGTATCTGGCCATCAAGATGTTTGCAAAAGAGCGGGTCGTGCCATGCTTTTATTTGGTGTTGGCAATGCTGAATTTGCCGATGATCATGTATTCCTCTTTTGTATATAGTGAGGTGCCCTCGGTATGTGCCTTTAGTTGGGGCGCCTACTTTTTGATGCAGTATTTGCGGAAGAATAAAAAATGGATGTGGATTCCTGCTGTTGCGTGCTTTTCTTTGAGCGTGATGTTGCGGAAGAACGCATTGATTTTGATGATAGCGGTGGTAATCGTTTTGGCATTGGAGGCTTTGGGTAAGCGCAAGGTGGGTTACCTTGCGGTGGCTATATTAAGTCTAGTGACTTCTCTGTCTATTTTGCCTGCGGTGCAAAAAGGCTATGAGGTCCGTTCCGGCAGTACCCTGCGCACGGGTGTGACCGCTCTTTCCTATATTGCCATGGGGATGCAGGAGTCCAGCAGGGCCAATGGTTGGTACAACGGATTCAATTTCAACACCTACGAGTCCAATGGCATGGATAGTCAAATGACGGATGAAATCAGTCGAGAAGCCATTCAGGATCGGATGGCATATTTTCGGGAGCATCCCCAAGAGAGAAATGCGTTTTATTGGGGAAAATATTTGTCCCAGTGGGGAGATGGCACCTATGCGGCCAGACAGGCCACACTGGCTACCTTTGGTGGCCGGCATCCTTGGTTCACATCCCTATATCAGGGGGAGGGAAGCCACGGATTCATTGCCTATGCAAACGGATACCAGACGCTTGTCTATTTAGGGGCATTGCTGTATCTGTTACTTCCGCTGAGAGAACTGGTGAGAGGCAAGGGAAGTTTGACAGTTTATTTGGGATTGATTGCAGTGTTGGGCGGACTCATGTTCCATATGATATGGGAGGCCAATGCCCGTTATATCTTTACATATAGTTTGCTCTTGATGCCCTATGCGGCAGCAGGCGCAGGCAAATTGCAGAAGGGGAGGTTATTTCGCTAGTGAAAAAAGTATCCTCTAACATTTTGTTCCTATTAGGTGGTTTGGCTGTGGCGCTCAGCTTCCTTCCTTATTTATTTTGGGGACAGGACAGCATCTTTATTTATCATGACCAATTGGACGGAGAATTGATTGCTTATCTGTTGCATGCCAGACATTTGGGAGAAACCGGTCCCTTCCCTGAATTTATGGGTGGGGCGGCAAGGACAGCCTTGACGGTGCCGGCTCCCATGTTTGTGTTGTTGTACACAATTATGGATGCCCATCTGGCGTTGGCTTCGATGCAATTGCTGGGAAGTCTGGTGGGATATGTGGGCATGTGCCTGTTGGTCCGTGAACTATGGAAATATATCAGCTTAGACAGAATCACCGGCGTACAGGAGACGTCGGATATTTGGGAGAATATGGGATGGGTGGAAACCTTAGTGACTGTTTTTGTCAGTGTACTGTTTGCCTACCTGCCTTTTTTGCCGGTATACGGTTTGAGCCAGTATGGGCTCCCTTTGCTGGTTTATAGTGTACTTCGTATCTGTGGGGCAAAAAAGAGTGGTTGTCCCTGCCGGATGTCCTCCTGGAAAGAAATCATCAAGAATTTCCTGCCTTGGATGTATGTGGTTCTCTATGGATTAGGATCTTCCCTGGTGCTGTGCGGATTTGGTGTATTGGCTGTGGGTGCGGTGGCAGGTTTGTGGATGTCGGTTATGCACCTTACAACAAGCCATGGAGGGAAAAAAGCAGAACCCATTGCCAAGACAAGGGGGAAGGAGGCTGGGAGGGTGCTTCTTGCCACCGGCCTTTTGCTGATGACTTATATCATAGAAAATATTCCTTTGTTACAGCAAATGTTGTTGGGACAGGGTGTGGTATCTCATAAGGAAGAATATGTGCTTCACGGAGCAAAGTTCCTGCTCGCTTTTGTGGAGAACTTCGTTTCCGGAAAGGTACATACCAATGATTTTCATTCATTATTCCTAATCGGTATTGTGGTGGCCTTTGTGATGTTCCTGCTCACAAAGAAACATGGTAAACTGGTGAAACTGATGAGCCTTCTTATGGGCTTCATCCTCAGTATTGCCTTGCTGTCAGCCCTTTGGGATTGTCATATGGGCGTAGCGCTTCGTGAAAAACTGGGTAGTCTGGGAAGTTTCCAGTTGAACCGTTTGTTGTGGATGACTCCCATGCTTTGGTATCTGCTTCTGGCATTGTCTTTACTGGGGATGGTAAGTCTGCTTCGGGAGAGTTGGACGAATCTGCAAGGCGCAGAACCTAGGAAGAAGACGGTTTCCGGTGTGCTATTGTGCGTACTTGCGGCGATGACATTATTTACAGGTGTCAATGTGCTCTGGAACAGTCATTTGAAACCCAATGCCATCAAGGCAGTCAATGGGAAGTATGATGCCATAAGTTTTTCGGATTATCTGGCCCTGGGCGTGATGGAACAGGTGGAAGCCTATTTGCAGGAAACCACAGGAAAAGAGAAGGACGAATATCGGGTGGTGAGTTTCGGTATCGACCCGGCAGCTGCATTGTACCATGGATTTTATTGCTTGGATGGATATTCCAACAACTATGATGTGGCATACAAGCAGGCCTTCCGTAAGGTCATAGCGCCGGAGCTTGCACGCAATGACTATATCCGTCAGAATTTTGACGATTGGGGAAATCGCTGTTACTTGTTTTCCTCGGAGTGTCCCGGGTATTACACCATAGAAAAGGGTGGATTTTATCTGAAGGATTATCAGATAGACACGCAGGCGCTTATGGACATCGCTGGGGTGGATTGCTATCTGTTCTCTGCGGTCTACATTGAAAATGCAGAAAGTCAGGGCCTGGCTTTGATGCGGGAATTGCCTTTTGAAACAGAAGAAAGTTATTATCGTATCTTTTTGTATCAAGTGGTATCAGACAATAGCGGAATATAAATGGATGTTGTGTGCATAAGAAGAATGGAAGATAAATCATATAGACATATGATTATAATAAGAAAGAAAAGACATAGGAGACGGTAGAGAAGATGATTAGTTTCAGAAATGATTACAGCGAGGGTGCATTGCCTGAGATTATGCAGGTGCTGACAGAGACCAACCTGCACCAGACCGTGGGGTATGGTTTGGATGAATGGTGCGACAAGGCAAGAGCGAAGATTCAGGACGCCATTCAATGTCCCGGCGCAGATGTGCACTTTTTGGTAGGAGGAACTCAGGCCAATCAGACTTGCATCAGCGCGTTTCTGCGCTCACATGAGGCAGTGATTGGTGTGGATACAGCCCATATTAATGTCCACGAAACCGGCGCCATTGAAGCCACCGGACATAAGGTGTTGGCTGTTGCCGGCAAGGATGGTAAGGTGACGGCATCAGACATCCGTCAGATGGTAGCCCTGCACACAGACGAACATATGGTAAAGCCGAAAATGGTTTACATCTCCGACTCAACGGAAATTGGTACGATTTATACTTTGCAGGAGTTGGAGGAGATTTCTGCTTGCTGTAGGGACTTGGGATTATATCTATATTTGGACGGCGCCCGTTTGGGAAGCGCATTGACCGCAGAGGGCAATGATATCACACTGCCGGATTTGGCTCGATTGACAGATGCTTTCTATATCGGCGGGACAAAGAACGGTGCGTTGTTTGGCGAAGCGGTGGTGTTAATCAACCCTGCTTTGAAGGAGGATTTCAGATATCTTATCAAACAGCATGGCGGTATGCTGGCCAAGGGGCGTCTCTTGGGGATCCAGTTTGCTACATTGTTTACAGATGACTTATTCTTCAGAGCGGCAAGACATGCCAACGAATGTGCTAAAAAGTTGAAACAGGGGTTGGTGGAATGTGGCGTTACCTTTATGGCAGATTCTGTTACCAATCAGCAGTTCCCGATTTTTACGGAGGAGGAAATTGCAAAACTGGCGGAGCACTTTATGTTTGAGAGATGGGCGAATATAGATGCAGACCATGCAGTAATTCGTTTCTGTACTTCCTGGGCGACTACGGAGGAACAGATTGGTGCGTTGATTCAAGCGGTAAAATCTTTATAAGATGCAAAAAAAAATTAAATAACTTTTGAAAACCAAAAACGAAATGTCTGAAAAAGCCCGAAAATACGGGCTTTTTTGGTACAAAAAAAATTTTCAAAAAAATTTCAAAAAAACTGTTGACTTTAGCGTGGTAGCGTGGTAGCATAATAGCATAACAAAGCGAGAGGGAACATCCCTCCGAAGAAAATAAAATGAAAAGTGCAAAGAAAGCACAGAAAGAAGAGGTAAAGTATTATGAAAAAGAAAATCGCTTTATTGGTAGCAATGACAATGGTCATGGGAATGGCACTGACAGGATGTGGCGAGAAGCCCGCAGCTTCTTCCGCAGCAGCATCTTCTGAGGTAGCAGTTGAAGACGCAATGGTTTATGCAGTTGAGGCAGGATCTGCCGGAGAAGCTGCAGCAGAAGACAATGGATTTACCTATAACTCCGTAAACACTCAGGCAGACGCTTTGATGGAAGTTGCAGCAGGTACTTCTGACGCAGCAATCATCGACCTTTTGATGGCAGGCGCTATGATCGGTGAAGGAACCAGTTATCCTGATTTGACCTACACTGACAAGTTGACCACAGAAGAGTATGGTGTTGGTTGTAGAAAGGGTTCTGACCTTCCCGCTTTCATCAACGCAGTATTTGCTGAGACCTATGCTTCCGGCGCTATGAAGATGGTAGCTGAGAACTATGGTGTTCAGGAATCTTTGGTAGAGCAGACCGCAGACGCATTCGTACCTGCAGCAGAGGATAGTGATGTAGCTTACATTCAGGAGAAGGGCACATTGCTTGTTGGTATCACTGATTTCGCTCCCATGGATTACCAGAACGAAGCTGGTGATTGGATTGGATTTGACGCAGATATGGCTCGTATCGTTGCACAGGAACTTGGTGTAGAAGTTGAGTTCGTAGTAATCGATTGGGATAGCAAGGTAATGGAATTGGATTCCAAGAACATCGACGCTGTATGGAACGGTATGACTTTGACAGATGCTGTTATGGCTGCAATGGATTGCTCCAATCCTTACTGCAACAACGCACAGGTAGTGGTAGTTCCTGCAACTGCAGAATAATTCAGTAGGAAATGTATCCCCCTTTGGAGGTAAAGTATGTTTTGGACAGTGACCCAGTCCCTATTGGGCGGTCTGACCACAACGATTGAAATCTTCCTTTTTACCTTGATATTTTCGTTGCCCCTTGGTCTGATATTTGCATTCGCATCTATGAGCAAGTGGAAACCCTTAAAATGGTTGATGGATGTAATCGTGTGGGTTGTTCGAGGCACTCCGTTAATGTTACAGTTAATTATCATATTTTATGGCCCAGGTCTTTGGCTGGGCCATAATATATGGAATGGCGGAGAAGCCGGTCGACTGACTGCTACGATAGTGGCTTTTTCATTTAATTATGCATGTTACTTCTCGGTCATCTTCCGGGGAGGAATCGAGAGTGTGCCTGCAGGACAAAGAGAAGCAGGAGAAGTTCTGGGTATGACGCGTAGCCAGATCTTTTTTAAGGTTACATTGTTGCAGATGATTAAGCGCATTGTACCCCCTATGTCGAATGAGATTATTACTTTGGTAAAGGATACTTCATTGGCACGTATCATTGCGGCTTATGAATTGACCTTTGCCGGTTTTTCATTTATGAAATCCGATGGTTTGACATGGCCGTTGTTCTATACAGGCGTCTTTTATTTGCTGTTTGTAGGTATTTTGACACTGTTGTTTGGTTATATAGAGAAGAAGCTTGACTACTTCAGATAAGGAGATGCGTATGGCAATATTGGAAGTAAAAAACATACAAAAAAGCTTTGGCAATACGCAAGTATTGAAGGATGTCAGTTTCTCCTTGGAGGAAGGCAATGCATTGGCTATCATTGGTTCTTCCGGCTCCGGTAAGACTACGTTGCTCCGATGCCTGAATTTCCTGGAAAAGCCCAATGGCGGTTCCATCAGTGTACGGGACGAAAGTCTCTTCGATGCAAGCCAGGCGCAGGATTGGGAAAAAAATCTGCGCACCAAGAGATTGCATTTTGGCATGGTGTTCCAATCTTTTAATTTGTTTCCCCAGTATACGGCATTGGAAAATGTGATGCTGGCGGAAAAATTATTGGCTCAGGAACGCCCTGATTTCAAACTGAAAAAAGCAGAAATTATAGCAGAAATAGAGGCGCATGCCAAGGAACTGTTGGCGCAGATGGGACTTTCGGAAAGAATGGACCATTACCCTCACCAGTTATCCGGTGGACAGCAGCAGCGTGTGGCTATCGCCAGAGCGTTGGCATTAAAGCCTGATATTCTGTGTTTTGACGAGCCTACTTCTGCATTGGATCCTGAGTTGACGGGAGAGGTGTTGAAGGTAATTCGCGGGTTGGCGGACCAGAAGACAACTATGATTATCGTGACCCATGAAATGGCTTTTGCCAGAGATGTGGCAGACCAGGTCATCTTCATGGATGAAGGTGTGATTGTGGAGCAGGGCGATGCCAAGGAAGTGATTGATCATCCTAAGGCGGAGCGCACGAAGCATTTCCTGGCAAGATATACACAAGAGAATATTGGATAAGATAAAAGACAGGTTTCCACGGAAACTTGTCTTTTTTGCTGTAAAAGCATAATCGTTTATGATTTGTTTATTTGACACCCATATTGTGCAGGAATATAATATTTGTAGACAGGCAATTCTGATACAAGAGGTGCAACATGGCAAGAAAAAAAGTTTTGTTGGTTGTAAATCCCTGTGCAGGGCAGAAAAAAGCCAACAGGCATTTACTGAATATTGTGAATATATTTAACCGCGCTAAGTGTGAGGTGATCACCTACATTACAGGCAAGGCAGGAGATGGCGAGGATGCAGCGAAGCACTACGCACCTAAGGTGGATCTGGTGGTATGTTGCGGCGGAGATGGAACCTTTAATGAGACCATGTCCGGCATCTTAAAAAGTGGAACGGAAGTGCCCATCGGTTACATCCCGGCAGGCTCCACCAACGATTTCGCTACCAGTATGAATATTTCCACTAAGGTGATGCAGGCAACCAGGGATATCGTAGAAGGAACCCCTACCCTCTTAGATGTGGGATTGTTCAATGAGCGGTATTTCTCCTATGTGGCTTCCTTTGGCGTGTTTACCAAGACCAGCTATACCACCCCGCAGGATTTAAAAAATGCTCTGGGCCACACGGCATACGTGCTGGAGGGGCTACAGGAACTGACACAGTTTAAATCTCACCATCTGCGGTTCGAGTTCCCGGATGGGCAGGTGATAGAGGATGACTTCCTATTTGGAGCCATCAGCAATTCCACCAGTGTGGGAGGCGTGCTGAATTTATCCCCGGACAGAGTGGACCTGCATGACGGAAAATTAGAAGTCATTTTGTTCCGTGAGCCCAAAAGCCTGAAGGATTTGACGGATTGTGCCAAAGCCATTCAGAAGCAAACCTATGACTGTGATATGATGACCTTTTTGAAAACGGAAGAGGTTCGCATTACGGCACCGGCTGACCTCCATTGGAGTCTGGACGGAGAACGGGAAGAGGGCTGTACGGATATCACCATCAAATGTCTGCATCACAAATTAGCCGTGTATCAGAAGAATTGATGGTCCATAGGCATTCCTTCATATAATATGTGATGATTAGGGGATGCAGACAATCATTGATTTGTAATTTGCAACTGAATTCGATTTGATTGACGAAACTACGTCGTATCCAGTAAGAGACCACTTTATACCGCTCTCTGTGTATGCCTACATAGAGTGGTTTAATGTGGCCTTCTTTGTCAAAGGAGGCAATGACGGGGATAATGGTATATGGAAAATAATCGTGAGAATTGTTGGAAATAATCTGTCCCATACGTGAAGAAAATCCGGCACACCATGGATTCAAAATCATCTAACGTACAATGTGCTGGACAAGTGACCTCCTTTCTGATACACTGATTATACACGAACAAATGTTCGAAATCAAGAAGTAAAATAAAATTGTTTTGCCAATCATTTTGGAAAATAAAGGGAATGTTTTTAATGAAGTAGAACACGGGAAAGGAGGAAGAGATGTCTGACAGAACCTATATTGTAATCGACCTGAAGTCATTTTTTGCCTCCGTGGAATGCGTGGAGAGAGGCTTGGATCCTTTGACCACCAATTTGGTGGTGGCAGACGCAGCCCGCACCGAGAAGACCATATGTCTGGCGGTTACGCCCTCCCTGAAGGCAGTGGGTGTGGGCGGACGTCCACGTCTGTTCGAACTGGTGCAGAAGGTAAAGGAAGTGAACATTGAGAGGAAGCGGCACGCGCCCGGCAGACAGTTTACCGGCGCTTCCTATAATGCCGTGGAGTTGGCAGCGTCTCCGGAGTTAGAACTTTCTTATATCGCCGCTGCGCCCCGCATGGCTTATTACATGAAGTACAGTACCGACATTTATAATGTGTATTTGAAATACATTGCGCCGGAGGATATGCATGTTTATTCCATCGACGAGGTGTTTATGGATGTAACGGCGTATCTGGACACCTATAAAATGACCGCCCGGGAATTGACCCTGACCATCATCCGAGATGTGTTGGCCACCACGGGCATCACCGCCACCGCCGGCATCGGTACCAATATGTATCTGGCGAAAATTGCCTTGGATATTATGTCCAAACGGCAACAGCCGGACAAGGACGGAGTACGTATAGCACAACTGGATGAATTGACCTACCGCAAGGCGTTATGGAATCATGTGCCGATGACTGACTTTTGGAGAATCGGAAAAGGCTATGCCAGAAAACTAGAGCAAAACGGGTTACATACCATGGGAGATGTGGCCAGATGTTCTCTGGGTGAGCCGGGGGATTTCTATAATGAAGACTTGCTCTACCGCCTGTTTGGCATCAATGCAGAGCTTCTGATTGATCATGCTTGGGGCTGGGAGCCCACCACCATAGCGGACATTAAAGATTTCAAGCCGGAGAGAAACAGTCTGGGTTCCGGACAGGTATTGCACTGTGCCTATACCTTTGACAAGGCACGCCTGATTGTAAAGGAAATGACAGATTTGCTGGTGCTTGATCTGGTGGATAAAGAATTGGTGACGGACCAGATGGTGCTGACCATAGGATACGATATTGAGAATTTGACCGATCCTGAAAGACGCAAAGCATATACGGGTGAGGTTACAACAGATTTTTATGGGCGCCAGGTGCCCAAGCATGCCCATGGCACGGCGAATCTGCCTTGTCAGACATCCTCTACCAAGATCATTATGGAAGGTGTGTTGGAACTATATGACCGTATCGTGGACCCTAACCTTTTGATTCGTCGCATCAATGTGGTGGCATCCAGAGTGGTGACGGAAGATAAGAGGAAACAGCCCCCTGCGTTTGAGCAGTTAGACCTGTTTACCGACTATGCGGTCTTGGAACGGGAACGAAAACAGGAGCAGGAAGAGTTGGAAAAAGAAAAGAAAATCCAGCATGCCATTATCGACATCCAGAAAAAATACGGAAAGAATGCGCTGTTGAAGGGAATGAATTTAGAGGAGGGTGGAACCACCATCCAAAGAAATGGACAGATCGGAGGGCATAAGGCATGAGTGAGTATTATAGAGACGAACACCGTTATGACGACATTCTGTATGTACCCCACCATCGGTCCAAAACCAGAAAGGGCATGTCGGCCCACGACAGGGCAGCACAGTTTGCTCCTTTTGCAGCTTTGAGCGGACATGGAGAGGCCATCAGTGATACGGCCATCGCGCATATGGAGGATTGGGAAAAGGAATACCTGTAGATTTCTTTGTCGTTGGCACCATCAGGCTTTAGGATGCGTCTTATCATGTACTTTCGGCACCCCGGCGATAGGCACTGGGGCTTTGACCGTGAAAATGGCTGAATATCTTGGAAAAATAGGAAAAGTCCGTGTAGCCCACAGCCACTGCAATCTCGGAGATGGACAAATCCGTGGTGTGTAACAGACGCAGGGCTTCTTCCATGCGGACGCGACGAATGTAATCGGTCAGAGTCATCCCTGTCTCCTTCTTGAAGGTATGCGACAGGAGAGACGCATTTTTGTCAAAGTAGTCGGCAAAATATGCCAGAGAAAGTGGTTCCTCCTTGGAGGAACGTATGTGGGCAATGATATCCCTAGTGAGTTTAGAATAGCCGGGGTTGGCATAGTTCTTTACCAAGAGACAGTATTTGCGGCAGATTTCTGCGGACATCTGCTCTAATTTGGCAAAAGATGTGGTGGTGTCTAATTTCATGCGCAGAGAGTCTGCTTGTTTCAGAATATGGGAGGGGTGAATGTCGGTCTCCAATAGTGCCAGATGACAGTATTCATTCAGTCGCATGAGATGGGCACGATAGTCCTTGGTATTTTTGGCCCTATCGAAATGTGCCGTGTGCCAAAAGGCGCGAAGGGTTGCCTTGGCCTGTTCTGCATCCCCCTGCTTGATATGATTTAAAAAAGAAAATAGTTGTGTCTGATATTGCCGGGAATCCTCGGCATTTTTTTTGTCCAAAATGTCATAATCCAGTGCAACGGCCCGTTTTTGCTCGGCGTATTGGAGCAATTGCGGAACCAGTGTTGCAAAATCTTCATACCACACTGTCAGTACCTGTCTGGTCACACCCAACACGGCATCCAAGTGGGCGAAGGGCATATTTTCGTAGATATTTCGAATGCGTTGTATCGTGGCCGGAGGAATCTTCGCTTCCTTGAGGATGCTGGCGAAATATTCCGGGGTCAGTTCCTCATCCCGGAATGGCCCCACGGAGATAAAGTCTGCCCCCGGTGTCTCCCGAATGGTCAGAATCAGATTATAAAAACCGAGATTACTTTTGACCACCAGGATGCGGTCAGCTTTGTCGGTCTCGCTGAAATACCCGCGGCTGCTCTCATCCTCGTAGTTGGTCCACACGGCTGCGCGGATACCCTGATCGATTTGGGTGAAATCCTGATACGGAGCGGTGTGGTACAGCGTATT
>JAEIGA010000666.1_pt1 | contig 50759 bp, 61 predicted proteins | sample 9270691 | NCBI WGS metagenome assembly JAEIGA01 (sample SAMN17057246, study PRJNA624740) | gut metagenome | biome: biome; isolation source: fecal sample | host: Bos grunniens | place: China: Xizang | collected 2019 | reverse complement strand
TTGAAGCTTATCGGACAGTTCCCTTATGTCGTTCTCTTTGAGCATTGGAGAGCCGTCAACGTCGATTTGTCTAGCCTTGGTCACGAGATTTCGTAGCATGTCCTCGATTGGCTTCTTGTGGTAATGGACGATTTCGGATGGCTTAAAAAAGTATTTGGCGCCGCCTACGATTCCGATTGCGTGAACGAAGGCGTCCGTGAAGTCGAGTTCGCTTACGATGAACCTAAACCTATGTCTTCCGCAGCTTACCATCTCGTCTCCGACGTGGATGGGCACGCCGTCCTTGTCAAGCGGGAGCAAAACGTAACATTCTTCTAGCTCTTGCTCAATGCCCACAATGGCCGGCTTAAGAACTTCTCTCGGCATCTCGACCACGGCTCCCATGCCGTTGTCAAGCGTGTTCCACTCATTGCGCGTGAAAGTGTCCACGCGCTCCATCAGCTCGTCCAACGCCTTCATTTCCTGAGCCTCCAATCGCTGCATTCCTCGCATCCGAGGACTTCCCACGCGTCCTTGCCGCATCCGTCCACCATGGCCGCGCAGAACCCCGCGCGACGGCACGAGTCGAACGCGAGCTTGTCTGCGCTCTCTTCTTCCATTGGCGGCTGCAACCTTGGGTCTTGGTAGCTAGAATATCCCGTGTCCTCGTACATCACGCCACACCCCTAAGCAACGCCGCAAGCCTCAGCTTCGTCTCGCTTGTGAGGGCGCCAACCGCGATCTCGGCAACGTCCGTGTGCCTGTCCGTGGTCGTGTGCTGCTTCCTCTTCTTTGCGACCTTGACGCACTCGCGGCTGCAATACTTTTGATTTGCGTTCTTTGCGTCGTATGTCTTCCCGCACACCGCGCACGTGCGACCCTTGAATGACGGCCCGCTCTGCACCCATCCCCTTTTCAGCTTTGACATGGAGTAGCGATGGTTCGTGGCGAAAAACGAGGTCAGTCGAATAACCGTTTCCTCGTCGCAAGCGGACACGGCCTTCTCCGCCGATTCTAAGCATCTATTAGGAAATGTCGAGTTGGCCTGCTTTCTCTTCTGCGCGGACGCTTTGCGGTAGCAATCCTTGCAGCAATACTTCGAGCCTTTGCGTCCGACGAAAACCTTCCCGCAGACTTGGCAGGTGATTTCGGTGGGCATCACTCGCCCCTTCCCGCGTCGTAGCCGAGTACGTAGCACACCACGCCCACGGCCACAAAGAGCACCACGCCGATGATCGTGAATCCTATGATTTGCTCGGTGGTCATTGCTACCCCCTCATCACGAGCAACGTGAGCAGCACGAGCGCCGCCACGAAAAGCGATACGTACTTGACGGCCTGCCTAATCGCGGCCATGCGGCAGTCGTGGCGGAACTGCTCGGCCATCTCGTCGGCCTGATTCTTCATGCGGTTGACCGCTTTCCTGCTTGTTCTTGTTGCGTTGAGCATTGCCTTTTCCTTCCTCCCAAAAAGGCCACGGCGCCCGCAGAGCGCCGCAGCCGTAGTTGTCTATCCGTACCGCTTGACTCCCAGCTTGTGGGCGCGGGTGTGTAGGTCGTTCTCCGTCGGTTTTCGCTCGGGCATGAGTCTCGCCCATCCGCCCCACGTGCCTCCGTGCTTCGGGTAGTACTCGCGGATTAACGCGTCCTCTTGCTCCGTCCACCTTCGCCACTTGCGGCGATCGATGCCGAATGTACGCATGATGTAATAGACGGTACTCTCGTGGATGCCGTACTTTCGCTGAATCATGTACGCGCTCGCGCCGTCCGCAAGCTCCTGCGCGATTTGCGCCCGTTGCATGGGCGTCAGATTCGGCTTGCCTGCTTTGCCCATAGGTACTTTTCTCCCGTGTGCTCGTCGTATACCGCGATTGCCTTGCCCTGCTCGTCGCGATCGATTTTGCCGACCAAGACGTGCTTGCCGTCGAGCATGTACGAGCGACCAAGCACCGGCTGTGCTACGGGCGCGACGTGAATCCTGATGCTACCGTTTTCGGTCTTGACCACTTGCATGACCTCGTACCCCGCCATCGGGGTCACTTCCACCGTTGCCACGCCGCCATTCTCGTCCGGATACGTGGCGCACCTGATGTACTCGTTAAATGTCGCAGTCGGTCGGGTCTTGCTTATCTCGCCGAATCCAGCAGTGGTCTTCTTGTCGAAAAAGCTTTTGATTTTCATTCTTACTCCATTTCGTGAGTTTTCATCCATTCAAGCCGCCGCGCGACCGCCTCGGGGCTGTTGTCCAAAGGCGTGTAGCAGCACGTCGGCGGCTGTCCGCAGATTGATTTTGTGCAGTTGGTAAAAGTCCCCTCGTGCGCCCAGCACCGCGATACTCCCGCGATTTCGAAGCCGCCGCGATGTGGGCACGTGATGGGGTCGATTCGGTCTGAAAAGAGGTCTAGTGCTAGCTGTGCGCCCACGGTTTCTCAGCCATCACTCTCCGTCCTCCTCCCTGTCAACCACCGCGCGGAACGCCGTGATGCGGTAGTTGTCCTCGGTGTCCGCCCTGCACACGCGGCGATAGATGTTCGTGTTGTCCTTGCTCGCGAAGAGGAAGCGCCCGCGCTCAACGAGCGTCCACCCGCGATAGTGGCAGTGAGAGTTGTGGTAGTTCATCGACATTAGGCAATCCTCTCTACGTCGAACAGCGTGGGCATGGAAAGCTCCGCCTCAAGAGCCTTGAGGTACGCAACGCCGTCCATGAAGTACTGCGTGTTCAGCTCGTGGCCGCGTCCCTTGCGCCCCATCTTCATGGCCATGTACGGCACGGTCATGAGTCCGCCGAACGGGTCGAACACAAGCTCTCCGGGGTTGCTGTAGCGCTCAATCAGGCGCTCGACCGTCTGGTATTGGAGCGGGCAGAGATGGGCCTCCTGACCCTTCATCTTCTGCCTCGTGTTGAGAGTGAGCATGCGGTTTATGTCCGTCCATACGTCGGGTGCCCACGACGCGGGCGCTAGGCACATGAACGTGGACGGCAGGTGTCCCACGCCGTCTATCTCCTCGCCTATCCGCACATGGCTCTCGTAGTCGTAGACGCCGCTCAGCGTCATGTCTCTAAACGCCTTCGACATGTCGCTGACTGAAAGCATCTCTATCTCCTCGCTCGTGAGCGGCCTGTTGCCGCCGTCGCGCCAGAATGCGTGCGCGTCAACCTGCCACCTCGCGCGGCTGTACTCGTCCTTGGAGTGTGTAACGGGAACGTCCGCATAGCCACGGCTCCTGTCCGTCTGCGGCTTGTGGAGTATCAGCACGTACTCTGGGCTACCCACGCCCATCTTCGTCATGTCCTTGCACGCCTCAGACCATCCGAGACGGTACGTCTGGTTGTTCTCTCGCACAACGTCGGTGACTATCGTTATCATGCCGAGGTAGTCGAAGCCATGCTTCGTGTAGTGCTATATGCACTCGGAGTGGAACGGGTACACGGTGGGGAGTCCCTTGCCCGTGACGTTGCCGAAGTCTATGCCGTCCTTCGTGTGGATGCACGCTATCCTTCCCGGCTTGAGCACGCGCAGAAGCTCAGGTGTCAAGTAGTCCATCTGATTGAAGAACTCGTCGTTGTCAACGGCCATGCCGAAGTCGCAATAGTTGTTGCTGTACTGATATTGCTTGCTGAACGGTATCGAGGTCACGATGAGGTCTACCGAGTCGTCAGGCATACTCCTCGTTTCTTGCACCGTGTCGTTGTTGACGGCAACCCATCCATCGCCGTCCGCCTGTATGCGCTTCACGCCCATGCCGACCTTCAGGGCCTCGGCTATGGTCGCGTCCGCGAGTCCGTACTTCCTTATGATCTCTTCCATCTTCTTCGTCAATTCCTCGTGTTGCTCCCACTTCTGCTTGAGGACGCGAACGACGTTCTCCTCCGCGTCCGCGTAGATGATGTCGATGCGAACGCGCTCCGTCTGCTGGAAGCGCTGTACCCTATGGATGCTCTGTATGAAGTCGTTGAACTTGAACCCGATGCCCACGAATATCTCGCGGTGGCAGAACCTCTGGAAGTTGCAGCCCGAACCGCTCAATATCGGCTTCGTTGCGAGTATGCGGCTCTCGCCGTCGGAGAACGCCACGATGCGCCGCTCCCGCTCCTCCAAGTCTTGGCTACCGTAGACCTCGACGGCTTCGGGAATCGCCTTCTTGATTTCGTGACGCTCCGCCTCAAGGTCGTGCCACAGAACGAAGTGGTCTTCTGGCGACTCGTCTATCAGCTCCTTGGCCTTCGCAACCCTGAGTCCCATCGTGTCGCGCTTCGCCCTCGACGCGTCCGATATGGACAGCGTGGCGTCAACGAACATGCGAGTCTGCCCGTCCCTGTCGGCCATGTAGTCGTCGCTCGTCGGAGTCTCGATGCGATGCCAGCGAACGTCAAGCTCTGGAAGGTCGTATCCCTCGTCGGAATATCCAAGGTCGCTGGGACGCTGGACGAAAACCGCCCATGACGCGAGCCACAGCCAGAACTCGCGCTCCCTGTGCGGGTAGAGCGTGAGGTTGTTCGCCTTGGTCGAGTCTCGCTGGAAGAACCTCGTGAGCGCGTCGCCCGTCTTCATGATTCCGAGGTATCCCGCGTAGTGTATAAGCTCCTTGTGTCGGTTGGGCGATGGCGTGGCAGTGGCGACGAATCGGTACGGAACGTCCTTGAACTTGTCGAGAAACGTCTGGTATGTCTTACTGCCGTAGCTCCTGAGAACGCTCGCCTCGTCAAGCGTGGTCGCGTCGAACAGGCTCAAATCCAGTTTGCCGTCCCTCACGCTCTCGTAGTTGGTGAGGTAGAGTCCTTCGCCGCCCACGTCCAGCGTGTGCCTGACGAACATCGGCTCCAAGCCTAGAAGCTCCGCGTCGCGCCTGAACTCCTGCCGCACGCCGAGCGGACACACTATGAGCTGCCTTCCGCCCATGTGGTTGCCGATGAGCCGCATGAGTTCGAGCTGCATCAAGCTCTTGCCGAGTCCGAACGCGGCGAATATCGCGCGCCTTCCACCTATGCACGCCCAACGAACTATGTCGCGCTGGAAGGGGAACAGCACGTCGCTTATCTCGTCCCCTGGGTCGAAACCGCTCTTCGGCGCTATCTCCGCCTTCGCCGCCACGAACTCCTCGTATTGCATATTCTCGGTAGTTTTATGCATTTCGGGCTACCTCGCGTCGTGGAACGAGACTATCGGCACCCTCTTGACCTCCGAGCCGTCGTTCAGTATGTCCGTCATCACGTCCGCGTCGCGCTCGTTGTAGCAGCACGCCTTGACTATGCCGTCGAGCGTGACGATGACGTACATGTGCTGGCACTCCCTGTCGCTCTTTTCTCCCATGTCTTACTCCAATCTCGCCAAAAAGAAACGAGAGCCGTTCTAAGCCCTCGTTTTCTCCCTAATGGGTTACTAATCGTTTTTTGCTAGAAAAGCCGTCTGCGCGTCGCTACGTGGCTCACAGACGTATCACGTGGCTATCTCGCCACATCGCTCAGCTCGTACACGGGGATGTTGCACGATAGCGCCACTTCCCGCTCCTCGCGCGCGCCCTCGCTGTCCTGCCATCCGGGCAGCATGATTACCACGTCGTACTTGCGCGGGAGCGTCCTCACCCACTCCTCGTCTCTCCTGTCGCGCTTCTCCCGCATCGTCAGCTCGTGGATGGTGTCGGTCATGAAGTCTGCGTGCTCCATGTCCCTCAGCTTGTCCGCGCCCATGACGAGGTAGCGTATCGCGGGGTTGAAGACGTAGCCCACGCCACGCTCCTTGAGCTTCGCGTGGGCGATTGAGAACGTCCCGACGTTGTGGCAGTACCGCCCAGTCATCGGGCCGCTCAGGTACACGTTCTTTCCTCTTATGTCGATCATTTGACTTCCATTCGCCTCATGAGTTACGCCGTCTCTCGGCTCCATCGGTTACTCGCCCTCGGTTATCCCTCGGGGATTTCTGATGCATGGAGTGGGTGTAGGTTGGGTGGGGGAGGGGGGGCGTAGCCCCTCCCCCTCCCAACCACCACACACACCCATGAATCAGTGTTTTGTGTCTTACTTTTTTTCGTGAGTTACGAGTTACGGATTTCCCTATATATAGGGTTTCGTAACTCATAACTCACATGAATTTCGTTCCTCGTTCGTTCCAAATCTGGTGCATGGCTCGGAACTACCACGGCTCCCACGGAGCGCTCTTCCTGACGTCCCCCGCCTTCGTCCTCTGCGGCACGTATAGGTTTCCGTCGAGCCTTATCTGCTCGGCCCCGTCGTCGGCCAGCACGCGGACCGGCAAGCCGTCCACGGTGAGCGTCGCAGCCATCAGACCCGCCTTTTTCGTGTACTTCTTTAGGTTGGACTCTTCTATGCCGATGGCCTCCATGATGTCGCCGCGCCTCACGGCGTTGTCGCTCGTGCCGACGAGCATGAGCGCGTACTGGTCGCGGATTTCCCTCACCCAGTCGGTGGACTTCTTCTGATTGTCCCCCACGCCCTTCTCCCCCGCGTCATCCGCCTCCTTGGTGGACTTGAGTATCCCGCCGACGTCGGGGACGTGGAGCGGCCAGTCGAACCACACGTCGAAGTCGGGCGGCGTGGCGAACTCGCGCAGGGTGGACGATATGCGCCAGCCCGTGGGTATGGAATCTGGCCTTTTATGCACGTTTCTGTATGTGTTGAGCTTCGCGTCGTCAACGGAGAGCTCGCTCATGGAAAGTATCGCGTCAGGGTCGCGCGTGAAGACGCCCGAGCCTGAAGCCCTCTCGGACGCGTTGCGGTACTTGGAGCTAGCGCCCTTCGAGTAGTGGTGGGAGTAGACCATCGCGCATCCGCACTCGGTCGCTATCGCGTCGAAGTAGTTGCAGAAGGAGGCCATGTCGGAAGCCGCGTTCTCGTCTCCCGTGATGACCTTGTAGATTGGGTCGATGACGATGAGCCTGTACCCGTCGTCCTTGTAGCGGCGTATCAGTATCGGTGCGAGCTTGTCTAGCGGCACGGACCTCCCGCGCAGGTTGAGCACGCGGACGTTGCCGCTCCTGTCCCTGATTCCCAGCGCGTCGTATATGTCCTTGAATCGGTGCTTGCAGCTTATCGGGTCAAGCTCCAAGTTCACGTAGAGAACCTTGCCCTGCATGACCTCGTGGCCCATCCACGGCAATCCCTCGCCGACGCAGACGCACAGCTCTTGCAGCATGAAGGACTTGCCCGCCTTCGACGGCGCGGCGAGGAGCATCTTGTGGCCCTCGCGAAGGATTCCCCCTATAAGCTCGGGCGCGAGGTCGGGGAGGTCGTCGAGATCGTCGAGCGCGTCCTCCTCGGGCAGCGTGTCGTTGGACTCCTCGACCCACGCTTTCCATTCGTCCCACGACTCCTTGCCCATGTCGCGCGAGACGATGCGCTGCCACTGGCCGTTGCGCCTGACGCCCGGCATCCTGCTGTATCGGGACGGGTTCTTGTTCGCCTCGTCCACCTTGAGGCCGTTCTTCGAGCAGAAGGCGTAGAGGAACGACACCCTCTCTCGGTACTCGCCGATGTTGAGCGCGTCCACCTTCACGATGGCGTGGAGGCTGTGGTTTCCGCTGTGGACGAGGAAGCGTATCGGCAGCTCCAGCTTGCGGTATATCGCGTACTGCGTCTCCACGTCGTCCTCGTCGGACTCGATGAGCGCGTTCGCGAAGCGCGTGACGTTGCTGTTGCCGTCCCCGTGGCCGTCGAGCGGGTTGATGCGCACGTAGCAGCCGTGGTCGCCCACGACCCCCAACGCCTCGCGGACTGCCTGCTCGCGCAGGTCCTTCACGCCGTTGCGCTTCATCGGGCCGTTCCCGATGTCGCGCATTACCTGCCCTGCGGTGAACGAGTGCATGTTCGTCACCGGAACGAGCCTGTCGTTCTTGACCGCGAACTCTCCGTTGAAGCCGATTATCTCGTCGTTGCCGAACATTCCGCTGAGGTATGCCGTAGCGTCGGCCCTCGGGTCGTACTTCTCCTCGTCGAAGTCGGGAAGGTTCTCGCGCTCGGACGACTTGTCAACGAAGACGTAGTCCTTCGTCGGAGATGCGTCGCGTATGACCTGACCTAGGAACAAGTCCTCCCCGTAGTCGTCGGGGTCGTATCCGTACTCCTTGGCGAGGTGGTTTATCGTGCCGCCCGTGGCGGGGTCGCCCGCGTTGTTCTCGTTGAAGCTTGACCACTTGCGCTCGCACGCGCCCTCCTGGTACTTCGCCGACTTCCTCGACCACATGTCCCACGCGTGGCAGTCGTGTCCCTCGTGCTTGAGCGCCATGCCGACCGTGAGCCACGTGTCGTAGTCGTCTGCGGGTATGCAGTCCAGCTTCGATTCCACGTCCTCTATCATAGCTTCTGCCTCATAACGTCTTCCATCTTGCCAAGCGCCCTGTTCATCTTGCCAAGCTCGACCGCTATCACAGAGAGCTGTGCGGCAACCATGTCCAGACGCTCCTCAAGCCCGTTCTGCGAGGGGTTCGTCCCCGCGCAGAAGGCGTCGGCCATGTACTTTGCCTCGTCGCCTACCATCCTATGTCCTCCGAATCCCACGGCGTCGGGGATGCGTATGGCTCGACCTGGGCGAACGTGGGCGGAGCTGCAATAGGCGGCTCAGGCTCATGCCTTTTCGGCCTGTACGTCGCGGGGTCTATGCCGTGCGGCACGCGCCAGTGGTTCTTCGAAAGCAAGGTCATCATCTTGGATGCGTCGTCGAAAGTCCACGTCGCCACGTCCACGAAACCGCGCTGGCTGAGCTGCTTCATCTGCTTCGGCGTGGCAAGACCCTCCTCGCGCCTCCTGAATATCGCGTCTATGACCTTCGACGCCTTGCCCTTGCACATCCCCGTCGTGTCTATGCCCGCGTTCTCTATCACGAGCACCTGCTTCTCCGTCGGCGGCTCCATCTCCCACTTGAACTCGGGCGTGTAGTCTGCGAGCACCACCTCGTTTATGTCCACGAAGAACGTGAGCGGGTCAACGAGACGAGCCCTCTTCCTCCTGTTGGCCTCAAGCTTGGCCGCAAGCGCCTCGCGCCTTTCCTCCACCACGTCCCTCTCGGCCTCGAATATGTCCATCTCCTCGTCAACCATCTTCTCGGACGCCCTCTGAGCGTCCTCGTCGTTGGCCGTTATGAGAGACGCGGGACGGCAGAGGTCGTGCTGCGTCGAGAGCCATAGGAAGTCGAGGACAAGGCAATTCTTCTTGTTCGGCGCGAGACGTGTCCCACGACCGATGATCTGCGAATACAAGCTCCTCACCTTCGTCGGTCGAAGGCACACGATGCAGTCGACGTCGGGGCAGTCGTAGCCCTCCGTGAGCAACATCGCGTTGCATAGCACGGAGCCCTTGCCCGCATTCGAGAACCATTCCAGAGTGTCGTGCCTGTCTTGGCTCTGACCGTTGACCTCCCGCGCGTCGAAGCCGTGCCCGCGAAGCATCTCCGCGAACTCCTGCGCCATCGCTACGAGCGGGAGAAACACGATGGTCTTCCTGTCCATGCAGTGCTCGACCATGGCCTTCGCTATCTCGTCGAGGTAAGGCTCTAGCGCCGATGCCATGCCGCCTATCTCGAAGTCGCCCATGCGCGTCTTGAGCTTCGTGAGGTCTATGTCTATCGGTATCGTCCTCGCCGCTATCGGCGAGAGGTATCCGTCCAACACGGCTTGCCTCAGCCCGTACTCGTAGGCGATGCCCTCGAAGACGTTCCCCAAGCCCTTGCGGTCTGGCGTGGCCGTGAGTCCGAGCACCTTCGCGTCTGAGTATGTTTCGAGAATCCTCTTGTACGACTCAGAGACGGCATGGTGAGCCTCGTCTATCACGAGCGTGGAGAACCCTTCGTATCGCGGCCTCCTCGCCAACGTCTGCACGGACGCCACCGTGATTGGCCGTATGTCCGTCTCCTGACCCTTTATCTTGCCAGCGTCTCCGAACGTCGCGCGAGCCTGCTCTATCAGCTCGTCTCGGTGCGCCATGAAAAGGACCGACCCAAACTTGAGCCGGTCCTCGATTATCTTCTTTGCCGTGTAGGTCTTGCCCGTGCCCGTGGCCATGACGAGGATTTCCCTGTCCCACTCGTTCCACCTGTCGCTGACGGCGCGTATGGCCTCCGTCTGGTACGGCCTGAGCTGCCTAGTATCCGGGGTTGTCATACTGATACCCGTAGCCGTATCCGCCATTTTGCGGCTGCTGTGGCGGCTGTGGCTGTTGTGGCGGCTCGAACGGCATGCCGTCGTTCATCGTCGCCTGCGGCGCAACGCGCGGTTCGTAGAACTCTGCGATGCTGGAATAGACGTTCCCGTTGTTGCCCACCTGCTGCTGAATCTTGCACACGCCCGTCCTGCCCACGCACTGGTCGAAGTCGAGCTTGAACTCGTCCCCGCGCTGCCCGATGCCGCAGCCGATGAAGAAGTTCGCTATGACGAACTTGAGCCTTGCGAGCAGCTTCAGGTGCTCCACCTTCTGCCCGAACACGACCTTGCCATCCTCGTCGCGGTATGGGATGAGAAGCGTCACGTCCACCTGCTTGCACGCGGGAATCTTGCTGTTCTCTCCCGGCTGGTACATCGACGTGTCCCAGCTTTTCACGGCAAAGCGGTAGTCACCCTCGGGTGCCGCGAATGAAGGCTCGTCCTTGATAGTTTGTCCGAGCTCTAGCATCTCTTCTGCCATTTAAACCACCTCCAGAATCCTTGGTTTCCGTACAACCTTCGTCATGCGGCACCAGTCGCAGGTTCCGCACCTCTCGGGCTTCTCCTCGCCCGACTTGAGCCTTGCAACGCGGTCGAGCGCGTCCTTCGTCACGCGACCCATGGCCTCGTCAAGCCTATCTTGCTGGACTTGGATTATATCTATGTCGCACGGCGTCTGCTTCGACAATGCCGCTATGTAGAACGGAAGGCGCTCGCCTGTGTTCTGATAGACTAACTCCTGGTATATCGCGCCCTGCAGGTCGTATCCCCACCATGAGATGAAGTCGTAGTAACCCTCGTTGAAATAGCGCCTGTTGACGTTCTCCACGGTCTTGAGGTCGGTTATGAATCCGTCCCCGAGCACGTCGAGCTTTCCCTTGAACCTGTAGCCGAAAATCTCGCCCGTGAGAACCTTCTGGCGCTCGCCCTTGAGCGCCTTCATGAAGATGCCGCCGTTCGCCTCGTCCTCGAAGGCTCGCGCAACCATGTCGTTGACGGACCTGTACGTGGCCTTGAGCTGCCCCTTGGTGGGGCCGCGCGAGCTTATCATCTCTGGATGCGCCTCGCGGAATGCGTGCTGCTCGTCCTCGGTTCCCGTGAGCATCACGTCAACGTATGAGCCGATGGTGAGCGCGTCGCTCTCTGGCCGCACGTACTGGCCCGAAAGCTCGGCGACCGCCTTCTCCTCGCACGCGCGAATGCCGGGCGTGCCTAGGAACGACTTTAGCTGCGACGCGCTCATGTACTCGTAGTTGGCGTCGCGACCGTAGTATTCCTCACTGCTCTGCAAACGGGTTGTCAACCTCGACCACCTCCACTTCCTTCGTATCCTCTTCCTCGCTTCTCATGATCCTCGCCTGAACCGCGTTCATGTCGAGGTCTATGCCCTTGCACAGACGGCGAATGACGCTCTTCCGATACATCTGGTCGGGGAAGAACTTCCAAGCGGTTCCGCTCTGCGCCTTGCTCATGCGCTTGACCGCATCGAGCTGCTGCTTGCTCATCGTCTCCACCCTGATGCCGCCGTCCTCGAAGTGGGCGACGGCGAACGCGCCGACTACGGGGCCGTCGTTGAACGGCTGTGGCTTGAAGCGGACGTATTCGCGCCCCTCATCGACGCCGCTCTCGAACTCGTCTCCCTCGTGGACGAGCTTCGCGTAGATATCGACCAATGGCCTCTTGCTGTACTGCTTGGCGAGCTTCACCATTCCGATGTAGCTCGGCGTGAACTGTAGCTGCTGGCCGTATGGCACCGCGTAGCACTCCTTGTTGAAGAAGTCCAGCCCGAGGTACGCGCCCTTGAGAAGGACTGGCACGAGCTTCGCCTGCGGCATGTGCGCAAGATTCTCGTTCTCGTTCACCAGCGCTATCGAGTTCTGTATGAAACGCGCCTGGTTGAAGTCAGGCGGCAGCGCGTCGAGCACGCTTGGCCGCTCGAACTCCGCCGCGAGCACCATCCCTAGGTTCTCGTTCATAGGTACACCCCCTCTATCATCTGGCACGCGTCCTCGATGGTGACGCGCACCCACATGTCCCTTGCAGAGTCGCCTGCGATGCACGTGAAGCTACCGCCTGCGACCTTCTCCATGTCTCGTATCTGCATGTAGCACGAGTTCTGCCCGAACCGCTTCTCCCCGCATCCCTTCTCATGGACTATGAGCAGGGCGAAGTCTGCATCGGCGTTCTCGCGTTGCGCGATTGTCTCCGCCTTCCACCTGTCGAGGTCGTACTTAAACCACGTGTCATAGTTCTTGCACTCGGCTATGCCCTTGTTTCCGTGGGCGAATATGTTGAAGACGTCTCCCATGTCCTTGGCTCCATGAAGGGCGCGTCGCTCTATCCGTTCGTCCTTGAGACGGGCGCGGAGGAACTTCACCGTGTCCGTCTCGAAGTCCGTGCCCTTCTTCTTCTGCCTACTCATTGGCTTGTTCCCGACTCAGCTTGTACCACATGCCCTGCGCCAACGTGCAGACATGGCAGATGTCGTCGTACATCTGCGGATTTGAGAAGTGATACGTCTCGTTCGCCCACGTCTCTATCGCCGAGCGCGCTTCAAACAGCTCTTTAAGCGTCATTGGGCGTCCTGCGTACTTGACTGATTTCTGTTCCCTAGGCATCTTCCACCATGCCGTCCTCGATGATGATTGAGCACTCGTCACCCGTGCTAACTCGTGTACCGATGACTTGCAGATTTTCCGACTTCGCCCATGCCGCAAACTCGGCCAATTGCTGGCGGTCGAATTGCTCAAGCTTGTCTACCAGCACAAATCCGCAGTCGGGCTTGGTGGCACGGACGATTGCGGTTGCAACGCGCAGTTGCTCGGCTCCGCTCATGTCCCCCCAAGTCTGGCCGTTGTAGGTCAGACGGTTTTCCTCGTCGATTGACAAGCCTTCCAGTGGCAGCGGCGCTCCGTCCAAAAGACTGTCGCGCTGCTTGCGAAGGTCGAATATGACTGCGTTGAGGTGCATGTATTTGTTTTCGGCTATCGTGGCATCTGCAGCTGCCTCGGCCTTGCGCTCGTTGTCGCGCACGTGGGCGTTGATTTGCTCGATGTTGGCGATTGACTGCTCGATTTCTGCCGTGCTTTCGTCCACGAGCTGCTCGGCGGTCTTCTTGGCAATGGCAAGCTCGTCTGAAAGCGTATGAGCCTTACCTACGACTACCACGCGCTCGCGCCTTAGCTGATTCATGCGTGCTTGCAGCTCGTCAATGCTGCTGTCGATGTCAAGCACCGCTTGGTTTGCCCTTTGGCACTCCCAGTCGAGTCTCGCCACGTCCTCGCGCTTGCGCTTGTTCTCGTTGTTGCGGTCGATAATCTCGCGCTGCCTTCTCATGAGGTCGGCCACGCTCACTGGCTCTTTTGGCGCGTCGTCATGCCACGGGAGACTGTCGGCATGCGCCCGCTTCGTCTTCGCTTCGCGCCCGACCATCTGCCGTTCTTGCGATGCGTCCTTTATTTTGCTGTCGATTGACTCAAGCTGCTCGTCTATGCCGATTGTCTGCAAGAGCGCCGCCGTCCTGTCCTTGTCTGTTCCGTCGAGGAACTTTGGGAGGTCGAGCGCAAGCTCTGAAAGGAACTCGTTGAGAAGGCTCTGAGTCCCCTTCATGCCGTTCGGGTCCGTGACGTAGAGCGTGCCGTTCTTACCCCTTCGCTCCACTATCAAGCCGTTCGACAGCTCCACATGCAGCTTCGCGGGAGTGTCGCCGCCGTCGTGGTTCGGGTTGTCGGGCTTGCGCTTGTTTCCGCCCAACGCCCAAGCTATCGCATCGAGCACGGACGTTTTGCCTTGCCCGTTGCGGCCACCAATGACGGTCAGGCCGTCAGCCGTGGGTACGATCTGCACCGCTCGTACCCGCTTGACGTTTTCCAGCTCAAGCGAGCTAATCTTCACAGGCTCCATCTTACTCGCCATCCTCTCCGTCGGATTCCCGAAGTGCCGCGAAGAGGTCATCCAACGCTTTCTTGGACTCCCTAGCCTTGAAATCGTCATGAATCGCCATGCTGAAGCTCGCGAGGCCGCTGTATATCATGCCCTCCGCGATTACGGGCGGAAGATTCGTGCTAAATGCCACGTCGCCGACGTTACTTATCGCGTCGGCGAGCCTGTTGATGTCGGCCTCGAACTCCTCGATGCTGCCGTAGCACTCGTGGATGTTCGTCTTACTCTTGGTGTTTCCCATTTAAATCGCTCCCGTCATAAGGTCGATATACTCTAGATGTGCAAAGCAGAGAAAAAGTGCCGCGAGCATCGCAATTGCGAGCCACAGCTTGAGCTGTTTGTTGACTTCGGCTATCTCAGTACTTCTGGCACCTTCGCCCCGCTGGGCTGCTCCAAAATCAACTGGTCGATGCTCGGCGCGTAGACGTACAGACCGCGCGGTCGCCTGCCGTCCTCGTCTGGCAGCTTCAGCCGAGATACAACTTTGCCGACGTTGATGTATCTCCGCATGGTCGATTCGCGCACCCTCGCGTAGGCCGCAGCCTCGACAACTCCATTGAGCCAAGGGGACGTTACGCGGTTCTGGCCGCTGTCTTTCATACATAAACCCTCCTCTTTAAGTCTCGATTCACGCGAGCGCCCCGCGACACGTTGCGGGAGCGCGTCAGGTGCGCCCAGCGGCAGAAAGGAGGTTTCCGCTGTTGCTGATGGCTGTGTGAGCTGCCCAAGATGTGCCGTCATCGCAGCGCCCTTTCGAGGGGTCGCGGGTCTCAATAAGTACGTTTCCCCAGCCCCAAGTCGCTCCATCGCAGCGCATCGTGTGGCGCTCGCGTGATGTACAATGGAGGCGGTGCTTCGTCCAGATTCACCGCCCAGCCCGCCCATGGTTGCCGCCATGTGCGGGCATTCTCTTTGTTACACGTCCATGCTTTGCTTTCGCCATCCGCGCTGAGCCTTCTCGGTCTACCGTGTACAAACGTCGTGTTGTCGTGTACGAAACAGGTGCTTCCGTGTACGTATCGCACCTTTGCGTGTACGTGTCGCGTCTCGACGTGTACGCAGTCTCAATAGGGCGCTACCCCTAGCCATCGCGCGGCCATCCATCCGTTGTTCGGACGTGCCTCAATCCTTCAATTCTCGTCGTGAGGTTCCGCGTCTGCCCATCTACGGTACGGTGCTCACACTAGCCGCGTTGACCACGGCTCCGAGTGGTATGTGTCAGCCCTATGGCATTCAAGGTGGATGCATAGTTCTCTCGTCCTTTCCCAAGCATCTGCGCTCGTTGTGGGAGGCGGCGGTGTTTGATGGCCCAATGTTGATAGAGGATTTGTCTATCTGCCGTCTCCCCCAATGGGCGCAGCCGCTGTTGGCCGCGCTTGTTGCCCATGCCCGCCTAGGACTCATGCCATCGCGCGGGACATGGGGTGGTTCACTCGTATGGGTGGTAGGTTGCCGACTTTTCTCTCTCCACCGCCTCCGCGAAGATTCGCGTCTCCGCTACCGTAAGCTGGCAAGGTCGGTACCAGCTTCTCTCTTCGCTTCACTCCTATGTTTCGCATGGCCCCTCCTACTTGCCGCGCATCTCGTCCAGCTCGCGCATTGCGGCCAGAAGCTCGTCGCCCTTGCTTGCCATTACCTGCATCTGCTCCTCCGCGCGCTTCTGCATCTTGTGCAGCTCGTCGGATAGCTTTCCGCATGCTTCTGACAGGGATTGCTGTATCTCCTGCTCGCGCTTGTACTGGTCTTTCAGGGCGTTTACCTTGCGCTCCTGGCGCTCGATTGCAGTCATGATCGGTACCTCCTAGAAATTGAATCGAACTGCTCGCGGGTCGTGACTTGCGAGACTTGCTAGAGCCTTGCGCTCTGCTACCGCATCCATGCGGCGCTGCTTGCGTGCGCTCACGACCTTGCGCGGTGCGCTCACGCGCTCGCGGGTCTTTGTGGAGTGGTTGAACGTCTTCATGGTCGGTTCCTTTCTTCTAGTCGTTCTCGGGGATGTAGATAATTGGATATGACTCGGGATGTGCGCCGCCAAGTCGTAGACGGAATGTTGCTGATGTGACGGGAGCTGCTTGCATCCATGCGTTCCAAGCCTTGATAATCCAAGCAGCGACTATCCTTTTCTGCTCTGACTTCGTGGATTCGCGGTTCTTTTCGAGCTTCTTGTTGAGCAAAAAGACTTGGTCGCTAGGAGTCTTCGTTTCGCTCACCTGCTTGACGAATTCCTCCACGTTGTCTTCGCCGCTCTTCAGCATCTCGCGTATTAGTACGCCCCACATCGATGCAGGTGTCTGCTTGGTTGCGACGCGACGGACAAAGTTGACAATCGTATTGAGCTGCATCGATTCGTAGTTTCTTTCGACGTAATCCAAGAGCTGTCTACGTGTGAAAGCATCGGTATGCACCTTGATTAGACCGCCCTCTACAGATCCCGTCTTATCGGTCATTGCGAGCGATGGTGCTATGGCTGCGAGACACACTGCGTTTGGATATCCCCTCAAAGAGAGCATGTCGGATAGCGTTCTACTTGCGCCTATGTCCATGCTCTCTTGCGCAAGCCCATTTACGCCACGCACGACAATTGTTGTGAACGGAGTGTTTGCACGTACGCACTCTATGAGTCTGTTTTGGCCGTCGAGCAACGTACCGTCTTTCGAGAACACGATTGTCGAGCCGTTGAGCTGCCACATGCCGTCTGCCATGTCCTTTGCATAGCTGACTCTTTTCGCGCTCCTGTTGTGCAGGTTTGCGCCAAGCATCTTGTTTGCCACGTCGGGCGTGATTTCCTCAATCGAGATTTGAACGTCGGGATACCTGTATTCGACGTTGATTCCGTAATCGTATTCATGCACCTTTTTTGTCATCTTCAACCCCTCATTACACGGTCGATTGCTTCAAAGATTTCTGTCAGCTCTGATATACCGTCGTACTTACTGCGGAAAAGCGAAAGCTCAGAGAGCGCGTTGTCTAGCGATGCTGTGCTCCCAGCTTGTTTACTGAGTTCTTGCAGCTCTTTACGCGCCTCGTTGTACCGATGAAGCAACTTTTCGTAATCGTCTCTCTGCTGCTTGTTGATGCTTTCAAGAGTGCGTATGGCTTGCTTCGTCCTTTCGGGTATGACCTCGCGCTCCACTACCTCGGGTTTCGGCTGGTGCCTGAGCTGTTCTTTCAGCGATTCGACCTCAAGCTCAACGTTCTCACTTGCGAGGTATGCGTCCTGTGCTTCTTGTCGCGCTTGGTCGCGTTCGGCTTCGGCACGCTTCTTCGCATTGATTGCGTCGAGCACCTGCTTACGCGACGGGATACGACCATCTGCCTCAGCCTTGTCGAGAACGGCTTGCACGACCTCGGGGTTAGCTGCCATCTTCTGCAAGTCGATGGATGTGGCGTGGCCGATTCCAGCTTGCTTCTCGGCCTGTCTAGTGCTGGTCGGTGTACCGACCACCTGACTTGCGTCATGCTGGTTAACAGCCTTCGGCAGCTCGCGCAAGATTTCGCCGATGCGCTGGTCGCAGAAGATGCCAACCTTTGCAAGCGTCTGCTCAGATTCAATCATTTCCTCTTTGACTGACACAACATCATCGATGCTGTTCGTCGCGGCGATTGTCTTGTGGATGACTTGAGCCTGCGCCCTAACGTATGCGGCGTAGCTGCGAATCTGAGCGATGTTGTCACCGCCGATAATCCCGTCATTCGCCTTAGCCATCTCGAATGTCTGGTAGCGCTCTGCGTTGAGCGCCGCGCCTTGCGATGTTTGGTGTACAATTGACTCGTTCATCGTTCCTCCTTCCGGGAACTCTTGCCCTCGCGTGTGTCCTCACGTGGGGGCGCTTTTCTTTTCAGACTTTCTTCTCTTACCTGTTGTTGAATTTAATTCACCATGCTGGCGAAAAAAATATCCTCGCATTTCTTCCCGAGAATCGAGCAGATAAGACGTGCATCCTTGATGGTCAACTCTTCTGGATGTTGCTCCATCTTCGCATATGTCTGCCTCGTGACTCCTAGCTGGTCAGCCATATCCGATTGGGTAAATCCAAGCTCTGTACGAGCCTCTTGTATAGACTTGAATTTCATAGCACCCCCTTCCGCCTGTCTAGTTTTTCTTACCGTTTGAAGGGTACTTATATTCACCTTGAATGTCAAGTGGGAATAACAGATAATGTGAATTGTGTTCACCATAAGGAGAAAATCATGAGTATGGCAACGGCAAAGAACCTCAATCGGCTCATTCAGCTGACCGGGATTACTCATGAGGAACTAGGTAGGATAGCAGGCGTGTCCAGAAGCGCCGTGTCCCATTGGGTGAGCGGCATGACTGAGCCGCGAATGGGCAACATTCAAAAGATTTCGGATCACTTCGGCATACGAAAGTCGTGCATCTTCGAGGTTGACGGCATGAATGATGTTCACGTCGATTCAATGGGAAGGCTTTACGAGTGCCTGTCCATAGATGAAGATACACCGAAGACAGCCGATGAATTGTTGTCACACTACAAGAAGCTGTCCGAGACGGAACAGGGCGTGATTCTCGGGCTGGTAAGAACGATGGCAGAGCGCCACGACGGAACAGTAATCCTCAAGAAAGAGTAATTAAATCGTAGCTCTTTTAAAGCACATCTAAGACATGAAGGTGATGAACGTGGAGAACAAGGCGAACGTCATGCTCGTATACATGACATACGAGAACGGACTTGTGACGGTTGAAATAGACGATGGAGACGGAAAGAGGCCATGCGATAAGAGCTTCACAAACGCAACGGGAATGAATCCTCACGACTTCTGTGCGAAGACAGCCGACCAGATAGAGCAGGAGACGGGCAAGGCTGTTAAATGGTCAATGAAGGTCGTCGGAAAGCAGACCGATAAATCTCATAGCGAGAAGCTAAAGCAGTTGACAAGGAAAAATCCATTGTTAGTTGCTGGTGTCGTAACACTACTTACGGCAGTGATATATGTCGCGGCGCAAATGATTGTCTCCACGACGTATTCAAGTAGCGACGCATCATCAAGTAGTTACAGAAGCTACACATCGTCAAGCGTAATCCCAACCAAGGTCACGTCCTCGAATTCATACACAAGCGACTATGAAACGACTCCACCAAAGAAGCCGTTCGAGTTCGGCGATGGAGAGTGGGATTCAAACAGCATGTACAACGTGTTCGTCGGAAGTGTCACAAATGTATCGGACGAAACATACAGATTCATACAGGTGCGTGGAACGTTCACCGACGAGAACGACAACGCAATTGATACAGATACGACATACGCATGTGGTGACGAGGGCTTACGACCGGGAGAGACTACGAAGTTCACGCTATCCGTAAGGAAAGACAGTCGAATCAAGAGAATCAAATACAGCGTGTACGACTACAGAAAATGACAGACACGAAAACGCCCCGCGCAGCTTTCGACACTACGCGGGGCGCCATGACTCTCGCCCAAAAGAGTCAAAGAGGAGGGCGTACCCATGAGCAATGATAGCACAAGGCGGCGGCTCGGGAGCATCCGCGAGCTGCCAAGCGGGAGGATGTTCGCGCGCATCACGAGCGGGGTGAAGGCGGACGGCACTCCGCGCGTGGTCAGCAAGACGTTCGACACGAGGACGGAGGCCGAGAGCTGGCTCATCTCGAAGTCCGTCGAGCTTTCCCGCGAGCTCTCGCGCTCTGCTGGCGTCACGCTCCGCGTGCTCTGGGACGCGTACAAGGAACACCGCAGCGGAAAGCTCGCCACAAAGACGTACAACTCGTACAAGTGGCACATGGAGGGAGCCGAGACGCGCAGAGAAAGCGCCAACCACGTGCCGTGGGTCGATTGCATGGGCGATACCGAGGTGTCGAGAATCACGCCGTCGATCGTGCAGCGCCACCTTTCGACAATGCCAGCGCAGAAGGCACGCCACGCGAAGACCGCGCTCTCGTCGGTGCTGTCGTGGGGGGCGCGGGAGGGGCTGCTTGAGCGGAACCCGCTGCACGGGCACCGCTTCGAGTACGCCGACGAAGAGCGAGGGGGGGACGCGTTCGACGTTGACCCCTTCGCGGCCATCGAGGGGGCGCGGGACGTGTGGGACGTGTCAACGGCGCTGCGATGCTTCGACATGATACGCGGCCTGCCGCTCGAACCCGCGTGGCTTGCCTGCATCGGGGCTGGCCTGCGCGTCGAGGAGGCGCTCGCCCTTCGTGGCATGGACGTGCGCCGAATCGACGTGGGCGGAAGGATGCTGACGCAGCTGGCCGTCCACGCGGCCACGACCGACGCCGACGCCCGCAAATCGACCAAGACGAGGCAGAGCGTGCGCATCGCGTCGATGGTCGAGCCTTTCGGGGAGAGGTACTGGGAGATTGCCAGAGAGGTCGGGAGGGGAGACAGGGTGTGCCCCGTGAGCGCCAAGAACCAGAACAAGCGCTGGCGCTCGTATTTCTCAGCGCCCAAGACCCACAAGCGGATGGCCGAGTCCCGCAAGGTGTCGGGCAGGCTCGCAAGCCTCCCATACGTGCCGTTGTCGAAGATGCGCAACACCCACGTCTCCATCATGGCCGAGGTCGGCGTGAGCGACGCGACGAACGCGCTCATGCACGGCCACACGGAGATGGTCGAGCGACGGCACTACCTTTCGCCCGACACGACGAGCGCGACGATAGCGGCCACCGAACGATTTAGGCTAATAGTTTGATTATGTATATCCTTACGTTACACTAGCATGGGCTGACATGGGCGTTTTCGGGCTGTTTTCGCAATTCCTAAATCTGTAAAACCGCAGGTAGATGCGTTGAAGTGCTACACATTGTCTCTTTTGGGAGCAGAGGGTCGCTGGTTCGAATCCAGTCGCCCCGACCAGAGAAAACGCAGGTCATCGCTTCGGCGATGGCCTTTTTTCTTTGAGAAGTTTATACGGCGCGTTACACAGGGTTACACAGCAACCAACGGCTGAGCGTAAGTTGGGCCAAACTCGCAACGCAAAAAAGCCCCGCCACCCACGATGGGTGACGGGGGAATGGTTATCTGACTACGCCCTTGGTCTTGTCGTTGATTGTGACTTGCGCAAGGCGCTCAATCCACGGCCCCTTGGTGGATGACTTCACGCGGAAGAGCGGCTTGCCTGTGTAGTACGTGCTCATGTCATCGAGCAGCTTAATCGAGTCTGGATGATTGATGTACTCAAAGCCCGCCTCGGCTGTCCAGAGCACGCGAGCACCCGCCTTGTAGCCAGAGTGATCGTCCTCAATCTCAACGATGCATGCCAACATGCCATCTCCTGTCTCTTCGATTTCTTCCTTCGCTGGCGGGCGCAGGATGTACGTCCACCCACCAGTTGGGTACTCCCTTACGAGCGTCTCGCCGTCAGTCTGGTCACCGGGAGCGCCGTCAAAAGAGTGGTCCTCACTCCAAAGCGCCTCGGCTTGCATGCCGTCTCCGATATAGAGCGCGGTGTGGCCGCTTCGCCACAAAACGTCATTACGGCGTGGTGCGACGGTGGCGGGCAGGAGTGTGAAGCCCTTGCTCACAAGGTAGTCGATTTCGATTGCCGTCCAAAATCCGATAAGCTCGTCAAGCAGACCGCCCCAATAGAGCCACGCATTTACGCCATACGAGCAGTCGGTCTCTGCCTCGCCCCTACGCAAGAGGTCGAAGGTAAGGTTCTTGCGGTCATCCTGGGAGTATCCACAGGAGTACACGACGCAGGTACAATAAGCATAGTCAGCTGCGTCGCGGCACTCCTCAAGAGATTTCGCCCACCCATGCAGCTCGTCGGGTACGGGGATGCCCAAGCGTTCGTTCACCTCGTCGGCCAAGCGGTCGAATTGCGTATCGAGCCAAGGACCGGGGCAGTCGGTGGCCTGAAACCACTTGTGCTTGGTGAGCAGCATGTCCCCGTCGGCCAAGCCGTCGTAGTCCGCGCTGCCACGGTAGACGAGTCTGGTCTTGCCGTTGCGCTCGCATATGTCGGCGCAAAGCTCCACGAGCGTTTCCCAAGCAGCATCCGTAAGTGAACCATCTTCAAGGTTCGCGCACTCGATTGTCACCGCGCGGTTGTCATTGTCGTAGCTGCCGCTAGTCCACGCGCGGTTGTCCTCGTCTACGTAAAGTCCGACGCGGCCATCAGAGCCTACGCCGTACTGGCTGGATGCCTGGCGCTCTGGTGGCGCGAATATATCGCCAAGCGTCTCTATCGAGACGTTTCCGCCCGCATAGTGCGGGGTTATGCGCGTGATAGGGTATCGTCTCTCTCCGCTGTGGTTGGGAGAAAGCCGAACGTAGTCAACCAATGAGCTGTATCCCATGCTGTTTTCACCACCCCTTCGTAATCTCGTGGATGGTGGCCATAATCGCCGCGCCCGTCGCCAATCCGACGATGAGGTACATCAGCTCGCTCATTTCTCGCCGTCCTCGCCCTCGCCCAATTCCGCGACGGCCTGAGCCAGCTTGTTGACAAGCGGCACTCGCGCGAGGTCGGGGTTGGCCTTGATGAGGTTTTCGACGATGGAAAGAAGCTCCATGAAAACGAGGAAGAGCAGCGTCCCCACGAGCACGGGCTGAATCTGAATCTGCAATCCGCCCAAAAGCAAGCCGTCGATTATGTCTGCCACGAAGACGAACATGATCTCGGCCAGCTTGTGCCAGATGCCCTTGCGCATCTTGGAGCTGTCGATGTTGTTGTTCGCGGCGGCGGCTCCGAAGCCAGAGATGATGTCAAAGACGATGCACACGAGCAAAGCGATGATGAGCGTCTGCGCGAAGCCGTTGTCCCTCACGGGCGAGACGAAAACGTCCAAGTATGTCGGCATTTAAGCCCTCCGAATCTGACCGCGTGACGAAAAGCCGCCCACCCTGCGCGGTCTTACAAGGTGGGCGGCTAGCTGTCTACTCGGTGGGTTCTGCGGGCTCCTCAGTGGGTGTAGGCTCAGGAGGTGCAATCACGTGGTCGTAGCTCTGGTACGCGATTACAAATCCCTCGTTGGTCATGAGCACGGCGGACCAGCGCTCCACGGTCGTGCTGTTGGCCGCGCTCGCGAGCGCCGAGTGGTAGCGAGCCTCGGCCTTGATGCGGTCGCGATGCTGCGTGGTCTGGGTTATCACGGCGTAGTTGTCGTTTGCGTTGTCCCATACGGTCTTCATGTCGGACACGATGTAGATGGTCGGTACTGCCATAGTTCTCTCCTTACTCGTTTCGCGCGATGGATGCGTTCGCCCACATCACGCACTCGTCCAGCTTGTTGATGGATACGCTTCGCTCGCGGCTGCTCGGACACTCCGACTCGATGAGCTTGGCGAGCTCCTTGGCTTTGTCGCGGATGGCTACGTAGCGCTCTGGCTGGCCATCCTTCGGTGCGTGATAGGTGAAGCGGTTCTCGATTCCCAGCTCGTCCATTGTTCTCTCCTTACTCCTGCATTGCCAACAGCTCTGCCGCGACTGTCGTGACCGCGACGTTGGTTCCTATCGCTATTGTCTCGCCGCGCGCGATAGGTGACGTGACCTTGCACAGCGTTCCGTCGTGCACGAGGTAAGTCCCCACCGCGTGGTTGTCAACGGCCACGTCTCTCTCGGCGGGTGCCATGGGCGTCGTGGATGATGCCGCAATCTCGCGCACGCGCTGTAGTACTGGCACATCATCCCATTCGTCCCAGAGCGCATCGAAGTTGGCATCGACATATGCCGTGGTGGTGCCGAGAGGTAGCTTGCCCATTACCTCGTCGGCACGCCACACCTCGGCTTCTTCCTCGACCTCCTTGCGGATGTTCCTGCGAAGCCTGACCTCGCAGAAGCTCCCGTTGTCTGCCAGCTCTATCCTGCCGAGCCGGGTGTCTGATGTAGTCTGCATCGACTCTCCAATCTGTCCTGAAACGATATGACCCTCACCGCATACGCCTTTGCCTTGTCTATTCCCCTGTCGATTCTCAACCGCTCGCAATTCCCGTTGACGATCCATCCCCAATAGGCCATGAAGCTTTTGGCGTTTTTTGGCGAGCTGGCACGGACGAACTTCCTCAAAGCCCTCATGGCCCTAAGAAATGTGGCACCCCTCAACGAGCACCTTCCAACGCTCACCACCCAGCCGCCCAAGTCGAAAGGTTCCGTTCTAGAGGTCTTGGCTATCTTCCAAGGCTTCAACGTGAGTCCAAGCTCGTCGCACATGTACCTCTCAAGCCTTCTCGTCGCCGCTCTGAGGTCGCGCTTGTCGGTGCCGATGAGAAGGATGTCGTCCATGTACCACATCTGATGGCATACGAGCGACTTCCATCTGCCTCTCCTGAGCTTGCCCATTCCCTCGACCTCGTGATATGCGAAGCTGAGGACAAGCTGCATGATGCGTAGCGAGAAGTGGCTGCCAATCTCCAAGCCCTGTCGATAGGTTGACAGGAGTGCCGAGCACAGATAGAGGATGTCATCGCCCTTGACGTACTTCTTGAGGATGCGCATCACGACTTCATGCGACGTGGATTGGTAGCACTTTCTCACGTCAAGCTTGACGTGATACCTCGCATCCATCACCCACTTCTTGAGCACCCTCCTGCACATCGATTGTCCCTTGCCCTTCACTGACGCGACTTGGTAGAACCCGACCTTCGCGCTCAGGAGCGGTTCCAAGGCGACGCACGCGATGTGGTCGCACACCTGCTGCTTTACCGACTCTATGCCGATGACGCGAACCTTCCCGTTCGTAGGCTCGATTCTCTCTCCCCTGCGTATGGGACGGAAGGTGAGCGTCCTGCTTGCTATCTCGCCTACGATCTCGCTCAGAAGGTTCTCTTTGCTACCGTGCTCGCGCTCGATGCGAAAGGCGTTCTTCTTGCCAGAGTCCTTGGAAAGCCACGATTCAAGACCCTTCCTTGCGGCATCCATGTCGAGAGGGGCTATCTTGTATGTCTTCATAACTTCTCCGATTGCCTGCTGAGTGCTCGTCTCGTGACTACTGACCCAGTGGTCTTACGGCTATTTCGCTTCGTTAAGCGGGCCATTGCCGCCTCGCACTCCGACGTGCGGGCGGTAGTCGTGGTGCAGTACGGAGTTTGCCAATCGGATTGCCGACCGCCGATGTTCCACCTCGCGTTGGTGAGGGCGTTGTTCGCGTTGACGTAGAACGGCCCAGCGTTGCGCTCGTTCCTCAGGTTGCCAACAGACTGCCACGACGGTTTCACCACGAATCCCCAAAACGTTTTCCGATGCGACATGCTCAGTGCATTTCGCAAGATTTGTCAGTTACAAAAGCGTGAGGGTTGTTCATGCGCGAGAGGTCAAGGGGGCTTGCAGCCCCCTCTTGCGCTTCGCGCAATTCACCCCCAGTCGCTACGCTGCGCTCCGCGACCGACCATTCACGGAGAGCCGACCGCCGATGTTCCACCCCGCGTCGGAGAGGGCGGCGGCCGCGTAGACGCAGAACGGCCCAGCGCCGCGCCCGCTCCACAGGTTGCCAACAGACCGCCACTCTCTCGTCCCCGTCGTCACGGTCTTGTTGACGTAATGGCCGTCAGCGAGTCCAGAGGTGGTGCTGCCGCCGGTGCTCGTGCCGAACATGAGGCCCTCGTGCTCCTCTGGGTAGAGCGGGTATCGCCATGTGTCCGTGCCTCCCATCGGCAGCGCCGCCCCGGTGGACACGAAGTCTGCCGTGAGCGATGTCGCGTCGTCCTGCGTGTCATGCACGACGAACGGAATCCATCCAGTCGAGCCGTCGGAGTTGATGATGACGCCAGAGAGGATCTCGGTGAATCCCACGGCGCACTCGATGCCTTGGAGCACGTACGGCTCCTTGCCGCCAGAGTTCGACGTGGGAGAGCCGTCGAACGCGATGCCGTCTGTCGCACCGGTCTTCCAAGGCGAGGTCGAGAGCTTCTGGCCTACCTCTGTCGTGAAGGTGGTTGACGTGTCGAGGTTGACGGCGGAGTTGCTCGCGTCGTAGTCCTCGATGCCCGATATGGACGTCTCGCCAAATACCGAGTTGCTGTGGTCTGCGCTACCGAGCGTCACGGTGCTTCCCACGAGCAGGTTCGCGGCGTTCGACTTGGCGATGATCACCCTCGTGACGCCAGACTCGGCGACCGTGACTGGGTAGTTGAGGTTGTAGTTCGTGCATCCCTGCATGTAGGTCTGCAAGTCGATGTTCGAGTACTTGAGCATGCCCATCGCCTTGACGTACCAGTCGTCTGGTACCGACTTGCCAGAGTACCCGGTGGTGGCGCTGTTGGTGATTGTGATTAGCGAGTTGTGGCTCACGTCGTGATTGCGCGTCATGATTCCAGAGACGGAAGCGTACGCGCCGCCGTACATGCCGCCAGCGTACTTCGCGTAGAGCATGTAGGGACGCTGCGTGCCGTCTGGCAAGAGTCCGCCCGGTTGAATCGTGAGCCCCGTCTTCTCGGTGTCGGACACGTCGAAGCGTACCGTGTCACCAGACCAGTCGTAGCTTTCCCACAGCACGGGACACATCGTGAAGACGTTGCCCGTGGTGCCGTCCAGCGCGAAGTCGTCGTCGATTCCGCGAATCTTGGTGACGTATGGCGTGCCGTCATTGTCGCAACCGCCGTTGACGACGTGGTAGATGAACGGGCCGAGCTTGTCGGTCTGGTACGGGTCTGAGCCTACCTGCGCCAAGGTTGACGGCACTGGGTCTGCGACGTTCGCGTTGGCGCCCGTCTTCGTGCTTATGGTCGCGGTGGACTTCGGCTGGCTGATGCCGTAGGTGAGGCCGTCTCGCTGCCTGCGCATCCACTCTGAGAGTGACGCATTGGTGTAGCGTCCCGTTCCAGAGTCCTTCTCAAGCACCGAGTTCAGCGAAGCATAGGTCAGCGTCACCGACACGTCGCTTTCGCCAATCGTGCCGGTGGCGACGGACGGTGGGCCGTACATGCGCAGCGCGTCCGTGACGCTGACGTGGTAGTGGAGGCCGACCGGCAGCGTGAACGCCATCGGCGTTCCCGCGTAGGTCCCCTGCGCGACAACCTCTCCGGTGCCGTCGCCCTCTCGCACCGTCACGGTCTGGCCCGTGACGGTCTGGGCGTCATGCGTGGTGACGGCGACCGTGAGCACCCGCGACGCCATCGACGCCACGCCCCACGAGGTCGGCACGCCGTTCGCGTCGACAGAGGCCACCACCAGCACCTGCCCGACGCCCGCGACGGTCACCCCCATGTCGTGGGTCGCTTCCAACGCCTCACCGTCCATTCTGAGCCCCGCGCCGACCTTCGCACCGCCCTTGGTCGTGGGGGACATGGTGGGGAGGACATATGCGTTCGCGCCCGCCTCGATGCCGTCGAGCTTCGACTTGTCCGCAGCGCTCATGGCACCAGACGTGGTTGTGGTGGCGTCTGGAATCATCCCCGCGAACACGTCCAGCTTGTACGTCGGGGACTCTTCCGTTCCCACGTTCACGCACCACACGTTCGTCCCAGCGGGTAACTTCTTCCCAGCGCCTTCAACGAAACGTGAGTCCGTCGTGAAGCCGTCCGTGACGTTCCACACGTGCCCCAGCACTCCCGCGCCGAGGCTCGGGATGTTCGCAAAGGAGACGCTTCCCGCAGGTTTGGCCGTACTCGATACGGCGTCCGATATCAGTCCGCGCACGCCATCAATGAGATGTCTGTGTCCGCCAGGTTCTAGCACCTCGTACTCCGCCATCACTCACCACCTCCTTCAAGCCACTCGTCTAGCGCGTCGTTGCTCACGATGAGCACGGTGTCTCCGCTGCCCGTGTTGTCGGCTATCTCTTCCAGCTCGTCGATAACCTCTTTGTACCAGCCGCCCAAGACTTCGCTCGGCTTCTTCTCTGCCATTACGATCACCTCTTCCTTCTCTTCTTCTTGCCGTTGCCGTCCTTCGCCATGACGTGCCGTAGCCACTGCTCGGGCGTGACGGCCTCGCTCAGCATGCCCTCGGCTATCTGTCTCTGCCGTATCGGGACGGATATGGCCAACCTCTGATGCTCGTCCATCGCCCTCCACATCGCTCCGTGCTTCGCGAACCACGTGCGGAAGCGGCGCTCCACGCGCCTTCTGTGCTCTCGGTTGACGCAATCGCGCCACTCGGGCTTGTTCATCGTGTAGTAGGAGTCCCACACCATCGAGACGGCGTACTGCGCGGCCTTCTCAAGCATCCCGCGCCGAACGAACTCGTCAATCAGCGCGTCGTTGGAGTCGAGCATGTTGTCGAACGTCTTGAGGATGTACTTCGGGTCGTGCCTGCACACGGACTCGTCGCGCCACCGCCACAGATAGAACGGCTGTTGGCAGTAGACGGACTCCCCCGCGCACTCGCGGGCGAGCACGTTGAAGTACGAGTCCTCGTGGACGGTGAGCGCGGGGTTGAACCGGATGTTCTTGTCGATGAGGTATTCGCGCCTGTACACCTTGCCGTGGACGAATGTGACGTCGTTGACGTGCGGGACGAAGCCGAGGTCTCCGGAGTCGGGCATCTTCGTCTGCTCCATGAAGGTCGAAACGAGGGCGTCGAAGCCCTTGCCCATCTGCTCGAAGACGATTTGCAGCCCGCACATGTTGTGCAGCATGTCGTCCGCGTCGCAGAACATCACGTAGTCGGCGTTCGACGCGTCAAGCGCGGCGTTGCGGGTCGCTGAGACTCCGCCCTTCGGCGCGTGGGTGTGGGTGATGCGAAACGGGTAGCGCTCCTTCCATCGCCTGTCGGGGAGGGGCGCGGCGTCGGGGCCGTCGTATGCGATGATGACGCCGACGTTGGCGAGGTCTACGCCCTGCTGCAGCGCGATTGAGCCCAGAAGCGGCTCCATCACGTCGGGAGTCTCCTGCCAATGCGGGATGAGGAAGTCTAGGGTCATGAAGTCACCTGCCTATGCCGCTACGGATACGATACGGGATGCGAAGTAAGACCAGTTGGATGCAACGAGGAAGTCGGAGTAGAGGGACGCGGGGACGTAGATTGAGCCGTACTGACCCGCGCTCGCGCTGTAGCCGCCGATGGGGGTTGAAGAGAAAGCGTTGCTATCTGCAAGATATGGAACCCCTGAAACAGACGAAAGATAAAGAGATGTGAGATTGTAGCAAGACATGAACGCAGACGAGCCTATCGACGTACATACAGGAAAACTAGCCATTGCTAGCACTGAACAATACCTGAATGCATACATGTATATCGACTCACAAGCTGGAAAATTCACCGTAGACAGGACGCTACAATACGCAAATGCATGTTCCCCTATCAACGTACACGCTCGAAAGCTCACCGTTGAAAGTGATATGCATCTATAGAACGCATATGCATCTACCGTCGTACATACGGGGAAACTCGCTATTGAGATAGCCGAGCAATATTCAAACGCAGATGCTCCAACCACCGTACAGCTTGGGAAGCTGGCCATCGTAAGACTAGTGCAAAAATAAAATGCATACGCATCTATCTGTGTACAAGATGGGAAACTTGCTATAGACAAAGATTTACAATACGCAAACGCAGATGAGCCTATCGACGTGCAGGACGGGAAGCTCGCTATAGATATGGACGAACAAGATAGAAACGCGAACGAACCTATCATCGTACATACAGGGAAATCCGCCGCTGTTAGTGCCGAGCAATACGCGAACGCATATCTTCCTATCCATATGCAAGCTGGGAAACTCACTATTGAGAGAACCGAGCAAGAAGAGAACGCAGACGAGCCTATAGACGTACATGCTTGGAAACTGGCAATCGACAAAGCCGAACAAGACATAAATGCGGCTTCTCCTATTGTTGTACATACTGGAAAGATAGCGTTAATGGCATTTGAATAACAACGAAACGCATGTGATGCAACATAGCTAGCACTTCCATACAAGACAGACAGCTTTCTCTGTGCCATCGCGTCGGCTTGCATCTCGGGAGTTGCCGCCACATCCACAACTACCACGTCGTAGCCATCCACGGAGTCATACGTGGCAGGATAGGTGCCGTTCGCGCTTATCGTCTTTGATATGAGGCTCGCGCTCACGTCAACGATTACCTCGTCCCATCCGTCTACGCCGTGCTCCTGCGCGTAGTACGTGCCGTTGGAGACGAACGCTCGTGACGAGAGTTCCGCGCCGCCGTCCATAGCCACGACAACCTTGCTGTATCCGTCATAGCCGTCGATGCTCGCGCGGTAGGTGCCGTTCCTCGCTATGCTGCGCTCGCCAAGCGTCGGGTTCACGTCAACGACCACTCTGCTGTAGCCGTCCAAGGAATCGTCAACGAGCGCCACGTAGGTTCCGTTCTGGCTCACGCTCTTGCTGCCAAGCGCCGCGCCGCCCGCTACAGACACCTCGACGTATCGGTATCCGTCCGCGCCGTCGCTCGCGGCTAGGTACGTGCCGTTGGCCGTGATTCTCTTTCCCGTGTACACCGCATCGGTCGTGAGCATCACGGGCCTTTCCTCGGCCATGGTGAGAGTAACATCATCCATAGCTCAGCACCCTCTTCAACAGGTTCTTGTCAACCGCAATCTCTATCGCGTCGGTCGCGTCGCGAATCCCGCCGCTCGTCATCCAATTGACCTGCACCTCGGCCACGCCCTCGACGAGCTGCCCCGACTGCTCCTGCGAGAGCGTCACGCCTATCACCGTGTCGCTTCCCGACTTCGTGACCGACAGCGCCGCGCCCTCGACCGTGACGACCGTGGCGGACTTCGACGTGGGCGAGCGCCGCTGCGAGTACGTGACCCACACCTTGCAGCCCGTCAAGTCCCTTCCCTGCACCGTGAGCGTCTGCGTGGCCGTCGTGTACGCCCTCATTCGCCCTCACCGTCCTCCAACATGAAGTAGACGGCAAGCGTCTCCGTGCCGCTCAGCTTGCCTATCACCTCCGTGGACGGGATGCGGTACAGCTCGACCTCGTGGCTGATGCCCTGAAACTCGGCTATGTCCGCCCTGTACGCGTCAAGCTCGGGCGTGTCGGGAAGTATCTCGTACACGCCCGTGGGGTTGCCGTCCCCGTCCACGCGCATCCTCCCGTGCTTCCTCACGAGACGTTCGCGCATGTCGTAGTACTCGGTGGCCGCGCTCCTCAGCGCCCTCGTGTTCCGCGCCGCCGCGTAGCCTATGAGGTCGGCGCGTGGAAGCAGCGGGGCGAGCGCGTCGATCATGCGCTCCATCTCGCCGTTCGTGTACTCAGCCCTCATCCTTGGCCTCCTTGCCGAACTCCACGCGCTCCTCGACCGTGCGGTAGACCGCATAGCCCATCTGCGCGTATGCCTCCACAAGCTCCTCGGGGACGTGCATCGAGCGCCCGTCCTTCTCGACCCTGTAAAGCGTTCCCATGTCTTCGCCTCCTTACACGAGTACCGTGTCCATGATTCCCTTTGAGAAGTGGATGGTCTGGTAGTTGACCGTGCTGCCCACCACGCTCGTGACGACCGTGATGGTGCCGCTCTGCCCCTCCTGGTACACCACGTCCGTGTCGTAGTCCACGTAGCTGCCGACGCCGAACGAGTTGGTGAGCACGCAGACGCACCCGAGTCCCGCCACCCTCGCGCCCTTCAGACCGCTCTGGGTCGCCACCGTGTTGAACGAGAGGTATCCCGTCGCGCTGTAGCCGTTTCCGCCCGTGAGGTGGCCGTTCGCGAGCGTCATGAATATCGCGCCGTCGCCAACGCTGATTCCGTGCGGCGAGACGTACACGCCCGCGTCGCTCGAAACGAGCTCGTCCTTGCCGTCGTAGAGCGCGTCGCTCGCCAACGTGAAGCCGCCGATGTTGCCCACCGTCGCGTTGACCTCGGCGCCGTTTATCGTGCCGCCCGTGATTGTTCCACCCGTTATCGTGCCGCCCGTTATCGACGTGCCGATGATGTCCCCGCCCGCTATCGTGTTGCCCGTTATCGTGCATCCCGTGATGGATATCGCGTCGAGGGTTCCCGTGACTATCGAGCTCGCGTTGAGGTTGATGACGTTTATCAGGCTCGCGTCAATCTGGCCCGTCGTGATGTGTCCCGCGTCGATGATGGTGCAGTCGGTTCCCTCGACCATCGCATCTCGACCGACGCGAAGAACGCCCGTGTCGAGGTTCCAGAAGCTCCCGCCGCTCGCGCTGCCGATGTAGCCCGATACGATGTTCGCAGCCGTCACGAGCTCGGCGAGGATGTGGCCGCTGATGAACACGCTTCGCCAGTCCCAGTCTCCCCCAGACGTCCTTGAGTTGGCTATGCGGATGGCACCGCCGCGCATCTCGACAACCTGATGCGCCTCGATGCCAACGGCGGGGTCCTCAACGGGAACGTCGTAGGTTCTCGCGCCTATCCCGTCCACGATGTAGAAGTACCCGCCAGTCGCGTTAATCTCCGCGTTGAGGGCGTCAAGAAGCTCGTTGAGGTAAACGAGCGTGCCGCCCTTGGTTATCATCTGCTTGAGCCTGTTGCCGACCAGAGACGCGTAGTCCGCCGTCAAGTCCTTTATCGCGTCGCCCAGTCCCTCGCCGATGCTGCCGATGGTCAGCTCCATGTCGGACTCGTCGAGCATGTTCACCTTGCGTGCCATGACGCGGGCCGTGAGCCTGAGCGGCGCGGCTCCGAACTTTCGGTCAACCACGTGCACGTTGTCGCCCAACGCCACGCCGTGCGCGTCTAGGCCAGCTCGCGCGAACTGCTGGACGGTGGCCTCGTAGGTCGTCGCGGGGCGCGTGTATGAGTGCAGGTCTTCCGTGGCCCTCTCAAGCAGCTCCTCGGGGTCGTCTATGTCGGAGTAGACCACGATCATCGTCGGGTAGTGCCACGTGCAGTCTCGGTTCGGGCGGCGGAAGTTGATGGCCGCCTCGTCGTCTTGGATGTAGGGGACGTGGCCGACCGTCTCCTCCTCGATGCCTATGCGGTCGCTGTACGCCACGCCGTCCTCGTCGGTGGCCTCGTTGCCGCCGCGCGGGATGATTCGGCAGTATCGCGGCCCCGGTGCGGGTATGCGCACTATCTCGGTGCAGTCGTCTCCGTAGTCGAAGCGCCGCGTCGCGTCCTCCGTGCCGATGCGGTCGAGCCAATCGACGTAGCGATGGGTGACGCCGTTCCCGTCCACGACGATTCGCGGCTCGACCTCGCCGCCGAACGTCTCTATCAGCTTCGACAGACCGCTCCATGCGTCCGTGTCGATGATGGACGTCGCGGCAGACGTGCCGACCGTGACGCGCCCCACCTCCCAAACGTCCTGAACGGAGAGAAGGATTGACAGCGCGGTGGCGGCTGGAACGTCCTCGTATGCGCCATCCTCGGAGCTGACCCAGAGCGTGCCGTTTACGGGGGACTGCGCGAGGTCGTACTGGACGGACCACGTGCCGCCGTACTCGCCCACCGTGGCCAAGTCCTCGCCGTGCGTGCGCTTCGGCTGGTCTATCGCCCACTCGTGCCACGCGAGCATGCCGTCCCGCCAGAGGATTCGCATGCCCTCCTCAAGCTCCTGCGTCGTCTCTATCGTAAGCTCGTGCGGGCCGTTGACCTCCTCTGAAAGCTCGGCGCGCCACACCTGCTCGTCTATGTCGAACATCGGCGCGTCGCGTCGTGAGAGCACGACCATCCTAGAAGCAGCGCTCATCGGTGCCACCTCTCCAACCACGTGACCTCGCACGCGCCCGCGCCGAGGTCGTTCTGAATAACGTGAGTGCCCGGCTTGAGCACCAGCCAGTCGCTCTCAAGCGAGATGGCCGTGGTCGCGCCGTTGACCGAGCACTTGCGCGAGGGGCAGTCGATTTCGACCGACGATGCGGACGCGACGGGGATTCCGACGCGCAGCACGTCGCCGCCGTCCAGACGCACGCCCCAACGGAGGGTGCCGTCGTCCCTCGTCGCGGACGCGGCGCTCACCGTGGGCATGGTCGGGGCGTCGCCGCCAACGAGGAACCGCGCGTTGCCGCCGCTCGGTATCGTGACTGAGCGCTCTGAGCCGTAGAGCCACGGCTCGGTCTGCATGAACTCGACGGTTATCACGTCGTTGTACTCTATGTCCACGACCTCGGGAGCGCCGTTCGGCACCGCCATGCGCCACAGCCCGCCGTCCTCGGAGAGCGAGAGCCTGCGCGGGCCTTCCACGTCGAGCCACGAGAGGAGCGCCGAGATCGCGGCGCGCGTCGGCTCGCCACGGGCGGGCTTCGCTACGAGGGTGACGGCTATGGTGGCCGTGCCGACGCGCATGCCGCCGACGTGGGAGCCGTCGCCCACGCGCTCGTGCGCCCTCGGGACGAACTCTGGGAGTCCCACGGACACGTCGCCGACAAAGAATCGGTCGTTGAGCCTGTGTCCGTCGAAGATGACGGTCTGCCCTATCACAGCCCCCTCCTTTCCCTCGCCGCGATGCGGTCTGCGAGGCTCCTTCCGATGCGGTCTGCGTCCGCAGCCTCGCGTATGACGGTGCCGTTCATCACGACCATCACGGACGGCGAGCTCGTTCCGCCGCGAAGGGACTCGTATGTGCGCCCGACTGGTGCCGCGACGTTGCCCGACCATCTGGACTGGGTTCTGACCGAATCGCTGATGATGCCGCCGATGCGCGATGCCTGGCTTGCGAGCGCTGGTTCCATCGTTCGCATGCCGTTGACGATGTTCATGACCAGCTCGCCGCCCCACTTGTCGTCGTCTCGCATCGGCCCCTTGTCGGGCGTTGAGTGATGTAGGTACGCGGCGGCGGAGTTGGCTAGGCTCTGCGCCGCGTTGGCGACGTAGGGCTGCGCGTTCGTCATGCCGTTTGCGAAGTTGATGCCGAAGTTCCATCCCGAGTTCTGCGCCCACTGAGACGTGCTGTCGAGGGCGCTTATGGCCGTGTTGGCGAGCATGCCCGCGCTCTGGCCGACCTGACCCGAGCCGTTGGCGATGGCCGCCGCCATGCTCTGCGTCCCCTGCGCGCCGACCTCCTGCATCTGCTTTGGTATGTTCACGGTGTTCTGTCGTATCGCGTCTTGCAGACCTTGCGCCGCCTGACCCGTGGGAGCCTTGCCGTTCTGGACGTTTTTCACGAAGTCGTCAGTTGACCTCTTCGAGATGTCGGGCATCTCGGTCTTGAGTCCCTTGAGCTTGTCGAGGGCGTAGTTGTGGATGTCACTCACAATGGTATTGGTCTTGGAGCGAGTGTCCATGAACGGGTCTAAAAAGCCCTTGTTTATGTGCGTGCTGCCCTCGCGGTAGACGGTGGCGGCGCTCTCCAACTTCGTGCGGGACTCGGCTATCCTTCGGTCGAGGTCTGCGATTACCTCGTCCGTGGTTCGGCGGTTGGACTCTAGCACCTGAGCGTTGGCCTCGTCTGTGGCCTTTGCTTCCTCGGACTTGCCCGCCTTGACCGCCTCAAGCTGTTCGGCCAATGAATTTTTCAGCTGTTCGAGCTGGATTTCGTGGGCTTCCTTTAGATTTTCGAGCTGGATTTGGTTGGCTTCCTTCTGATTTTCGAGAAGGATTTCGTTCCGCTCGGACATCGCGTCGATTTCGGCCTGATTCTGAGCCTTCAAATCCGAAAGGCGAATCTCGTTCTGCTCCTTCTGCAACGAATATTGGCTGTCTAGCTGCTCTTTTAGCATCTCGTATGCAGCCGTGTTCGCTTCCTCCATCGCCTCAAGCTCGGCGGCTCTGGAATCTTTGTATAGCTGAACGCGCTGGTCGTATTCGTCCTTTAGCTCGGCCTTCCTCTGGGCGTATTCGTCCTTGAGGATTGACTTCTGCTCCTTCAAGTCCTCGATTTGCGCGGAGCGCTCCGCCTCCCTCGCCTCCTGTGCGAGTTCGGCCATGTACTCGTTGAGCGCCTTCTCCGCGTCGGCGCGCTTTCGGCGCGTCTTGGCCTGCTCGACGGCCTTCTCAAGCTCCGCCTTCTTCTCGTTCTCGGCCCGCTTCTTGGCCTCGGCCTTCTCCGCCTTCGTCTCGTCCTCGAGCGCCTTAATCTGCTGGTCGATTCCGCTGGTGTCGTACTGGGACTCTAGCATCTTGAGGCGCTGGTCGTACTCGGCCTCCATGACGCGAAGGCGCTCCTCCGTCTCGGCCTTGAAGCTCTTCGTCTCCTGCTCGTTGGCTTTCTTGGCTTCCTTGAGTCGCTTTTCGTTCGCGGTCTTGGTGGCCTCAAGCTCCTTGTCAAGCACGGTTTCGAGTTCCTTGTATCTGGAATTTAGATAATTCTCTAATTCCTTCTTCTCGTTGTCCAAAGAGCGCTTGTACTCGTTGTACGCCCTCGTCAGAGCGCGGGACTGCGCGCTGTACTCTCGGTCGAGGGAACGTTTCGTGGCGTTGTAAAGCTCGTCGTTGGCTCGCTTGACGGCATTCGCGGCTTCCTCGGCTGAATCGCCCATTTCCGTGAGCGAGTCGCCCAAGTCGTCGTTGGCGTTCGATGCGGTCTTTGCCGATATGCCCATCTCCCTGAGCATGTCGTTGTACTCGTCGACGCTGAGCGATGAGGATTTCAAGCGTTCCTCAATCCACTCCTGCGCGTCTGCAAGTTCCTTCGCGGAGTCCTTGAGTCCGTTGTAGGAGTTGATGAGCTTGAGCGCGGCGACCTCGCTCTCGGCGACCCTGAAAATCGACAGGTTGAACACGCCGTTCACGTCGTTCACCGCATCGGCCATCTGCCGCGAAGTCTGTTCGAGCTTCATCTGGTTCTCTTGCTGAGCCTTGATGTTCTCGTTGAGGAGTTCGAGGAGCGCGGTCGTGGTGGCTTGCCGCTTGTACGCCTCCGTAACCTTATCTATCTGGTCTGGCAGCACGTTGAGGATGCCGTGAGTCTCGTCCATTATCTGAATCGACGTGCCCGCGACCTCGTTGTACTGGTCAACGGCGTTCTTCAACTCAAGCTGCTGGTAGGCGGTAAGCTCGCTCTCGCTGGAAAGCTCCTTCATCTTCTCGGCGTAGACTTCCAAAGTGCCGGAGTCGTTGCCCACGTTGGAAAGCGTCTCGCCCATGTCCTTCGCGTAGTCGGCTGCGGACTTCAACCCTTCCTCGGCCACCTTGAGCGTGTCGGCCATCGTCGCGTGGGACTCGGCTATCGTGCTCATGACGTTGCCATACCCGTCGAACTGCTGTGACGCCTTCGCAACGGCGTCGGACACGCCGCCTGTGGCGCTGCTCACGAGGTCGAAGTTTCCCTTGAGGTCAACGGCCAATCCGATTAGCTCACTGAGAGCTAATATGGCGGCACCTATGACGGCTCCGCTCGCCAGCTTCGTGAACGTCGCTTGCAGTCCCTCCGTCGCCTTCGCGAGTTCCTGCGCGCGCTTGACGGAATCAACTTCCTTTACGGTGACTTCCGCTATCGCCGTGGCTAGGCTGTATCCCGTATCCTTCGTCACGGACATGGCCGTGCGGTAGACCGATATCGCCTTCGCGCCGTCGCTAACGACGTTCGTGAGTCCGCCAAGTCCTTTCAGCAGCCTTCCGCCGACGGATAGCACGGGGCCCGTCCCCACGACCATGAGGGCGAGGTTGGCTACGAGCGCCTGCGTTCCATCGCTCAAGTTGTTGAACGCGCTGAGCGCCCCTTCAACGGCTTTCGCCACGTCGATGACCTTTGGTGCGAGCGCGTTCCCGAAGTTCACGGCGGCTGTCTCGGCCTCTCCGCGCGCAAGCTCAAGCGCCCATCCGAGGTCGCCGAGCTGGTTCTTCGCCATCTCCGCCGCGTAGCCCGAGTCCTTCGTGGCCTGTATGTAGGACTTGAACCCCTCGGTTCCCTCCTGCAGGAGCGCGACCATGCCGTTGTAGCCGCGCTGGCCGAAGATGTCCCCGAGCGCCTTGTCCCGAACCTCGTCGGACACGCCCGCGAGAGCGTTCTCGAAGAGTCCCACGACCTCCACGGCGTCCTTCATCTTGCCGTTGGAGTCACGAACCTCTATGCCGAGTTCGTTGAGCGCGGTTCTCGCGGCCTTCGTCGGGTTGGCGAGGCGCAGGAGCATCGTCTTGAGCGTGGTGCCCGCCATCGCGCCAGTGAAGCCACGGTCTGCCATGAGCGCTATCGCGGCGCTGACCTCGTTGATGTCCCATCCAGCGTTCGTGGCGGCACCGCCCACCTGAACGAAGCCCTGCGACAGGTCGCTCACCTCGGCGACGGAGCGGTTTGCGGCTCCCGCCAAGGCGTCCGCGACCGACGCGGAGTCCTCGGCGGACACGCCGAACGTCTTGATGGCCTGAACGGCGACCTCTGCGGAAGACGCCATGTCCATGTTGCCCGCGCTCGCAAGCAGCATCGCGGAGTTGAGCGCGCCCGCCTTTATCTGGGCGTCTTCCATGCCGCCCTTGGCAAGCTCGCGTATCGCCTCGCCCGCCTCCTGCGCGCTGTACTTCGTGTCCTTGCCGTACTGCAGGGCGAGGTCGCTCATCCTGTCGAGCGACTCGCCAGTGAGGTCGAGGTAGCCGCCTATCTGCTGGACGGTGTTGCCGAACTCGGCGGTCGAGCCGACTATCTGCTTGCCGAACGTGGCGGCGACGATGCCGCTCACGATGCTCATCCTGTCGCCCACGGAGGTCAGCTTCTCGCCTATGCCCGTGAGCGCGTCGCCGACCTCGCCCGCCTTCTTCGAGAACTCGCCCATCCTCGTGTTCGACGCGTCGAGTTCTAGGCGCGCGTACTCGGCGGCTGCGCCGTATGCCCTCACGTTGGACTCGGCGAGCTTGATGTTCTTGTCGGTGCTGACGATGCTTGCGGAAAGCCGCTCCTCCTTCTCGGAGAGGGAGTTGACCTTGCCCGCCATCGTGCCGTACTCGGTGGACGCCTCCTTGAGCGCCTTCTGCCGCTTCGCGTCGATGTCTGCGCTTGCGTTCTGCGCGTCGATGAGGTCTGACTGGGCGGCCTCGTACTCGGCGGTTCCCTCGGCGTATCGCCCAAGCTCCTCGCGGGCGAGCGCCACGGCCTTCTGGCTCTGCGCGAACTGGCTGTTGAGCGCGGCTATCTCTTGGTTGCCGTTGCCGATTGACACGGCGAGTTCGTCAAGCTTGCCCCTCGCGTCGGCCAGATCAGCGCTCGTCTTCTCGAGCTTCGCCTCAAGCTGCGGCATCGCCTGCGTGAGGGCGCTCAGGCGCTCCTTGGCGAGGTTCGCCATGTTCGACAGCTCGCCCACCTTCATCTGGGCCAGCGTCTGGTTGAGCGCCTTGCCGTTGGTCGCGGCGTTCTTCATGGCGTTGTTTACGCCAGAGAGCACGCCCTGCGCCTGCTTCGACTCACGGCTTATCTTCGCGAGCGCGGCTGACAGGCTCGTGGTGTCGCCGCGAAACATGATGTTGAGTCCCTTGTACTCAGCCATGAGACCCCCTTACAGTAGCAAATCCAAGTCTGCCTTCGTTGCCTTGCGCACGGACTGCTCGCGCTCGTCGGGCGGTATCGACCATGCGGCGGCTATGCACGAGTACCTGCCGTAGTCGCGGTAGCTCATGTTCCATGCGTCCTCGTACGAGAAGCCGTGCGCCATGATGGAGAGGACCTTCGCCTCGTCGGGGAACGTCCTCGCCTCGACCGTCTCAGGCTCAGGCTCGCTGTCCTTCTTCTTGTTCGCCCGTCTCGTCGGGTTCGCCTTCGCCGCCCTGTCCCTCGTGGCTTCGAAAGATGACGCCCGCCCCGAGCAGGAGAATCACGGTCGCGTAGAGCGCCGCCTCGTCGCTGACCGAAGCGGGCAGCTCGTAGACCTCCTCGGCGAACTCCTCGTATCCCTTGTCGGTCGACTTCGCGGCGCGGCACATCGCCCACATGATGCGGACGAGCGCCTCGGTGTCGACGACGCCCGACGCGACGACCTTGGCCTTCTCGCCCTCGCCCTCGACCTTGGGCTGCGCCCTGCGCCACACCTCCATCATGTCGTCCGCGAGGATGCCCTTGTAGGGCGGCTTGAGCGGCGTATCGTCCCTGAACTGGTTGGCGTAGGTGATTCCGGCGCCGAGGCACGCCCTCAGCTTGAACTCCCTGCCGCCGACCTCGACGGTCGCCACGTTGTCTGTCGGCACTCCCATGTGCGTCTCCTTACTCCAGATTCACGAAAATGGGGACGCCGCGACGATGCGACGCCCCCGTAAAAGGTGCTGATGTCGGCGCTAGGCCGTGTGGTTGACGGTGACGCGGTAGATGGTCTCGTCCTCGCCGTTGGTGACGGTGATGGTGACGGAGTTCTCGCCGTCGAGCCACGTGGCGGTGGAGCCGCTGTCGACGTTGGTGCCGTTGACGTTGATGTTGACGGCTGCGCCGGACGCGGTGGCGGTTGCGGTGATCGTGGCGCTCGCGCCATCGGTGGTGACGGAGTACTCGGTCTTGTCCGCGTCGAAGGTGGGGGTAAGCGTCTCGGTGCCGACGGTGAGCGCGGAGAGCGTGGTGTCCGCCTCCACGTGGACGGCTGCGAAGGGAACCTTGTCGAAGAAGGTGTTGTAGCCAACAGCGCCCTTGTGCTTGCGGTGGGACAGGCGGCGCGTGCCGTCTGCCATCTCGGTGCGCTTTGCGGTGATGGCGGCCGTCTCGGACGCCTCGGTGATGGTGCCGTCCGCGTTGTTGGTGGCGAAGGTCGCGGTGGGGACGGTCGAGGTGCAGTCGAACCACACGAAGCGGTCGCCGCCGTCGTTGCCGTCCACCTCCCACATCAGCGCGAACTCCTTCATGGTGCCGTCCGACTCGGTGAGTCCGCCCTGCTCCTCGATGAGTCCGAGGATTTGGGTGAGGTAGAAATTGTCGAACTTCGCAACCTGAAGGTCTGCGGTCTTGTTGGCAGCGCCGTTGCCGTTGTAGTACTCGCCGTTGTCCGCCGAGATGATGTTGTTGGTGTTGTCGGAGTTTGAGACGGTCAGCTGCTCCGCACCGGGCATGTGGTGGGGGATGCCGTAGCCGTCGCTGTACTTGCGTGCGATGTGCAGCTTGCAGATGCCGAACTGCACCTTGCCTTCCTTAGCCATTTAGGCCTCCTGCTCTATCAGGGTTGTCGGTAGATATGAGACGAGCGCGCGGCTCCCGTAGACCTGCTGTGGCCCCGCCGCGCGCCCGCATGGGATTCCCGCCGCCTTGAGAGCGGCCTTCAACGACTTCTCGAGCGCCATCTCGCGCCCGTCCTCGCCGTCGTAGTAGAGTTCGACCGTGTACGAGCGGTAGGTGTATCCCGCGTCGTTGTCGGCGGTCACGCCCCGCTCGTCTCCGGGGACTAGCACCACGTAGGGCATGGGTGGCGCGTCGTTGTGCGGCCATACGAGGTTCGTCCATGGGAGTCCGAGCGCGTCTACCGCCGCTCCGAAGTCGGCGATGGTCTTGTGCATCGCACACCTCCTACGTGAGGGTTTCCGCGCCCTTCCGGTACGCCTTCTCGATGTGGTTCCTAGGCTCCGTCCTCTCGCCCGTGTCGCGTCCGTAGACGAACTTCTCGTGGCCGTTCTCGATGAGGTGGGTGAGCGATGGGGCGGTGGCGTTCGCCACGACGGCCTCGACGTGGCCCTCACGCATCCTGTACTTGTATGCCTTCCACCCCTTCTCGTAGAGGAGCCTGTCGCGCTCTGGCAAGTCCTCGGTCTGCGACCACTTGCCTATGTCCTCCTTGAGCGCTTCCGCAGATACCTCGGCGGCGTGGTAGATGGCCTCCGTGACCTCCTCCTCCGTCTCGCCTATGGACTCGACCATGAGGCTGTGAATCTCGGAGTAGAGGTCGTTCACGTCGATGGTCACGAAGCCGCCCATCACGCACCCGCCGTCCCGCTTATCACCACTACCTCCTCGGCCTTGTTGACCGACTCGACGTGGTAGGTGTCGCCCATGTAGCGGAACGCGGAGTACCCGTCGTCCCACGTGTCGGGCGGAAGCTCGAACATGGTCAGGCGCGAGAGCTCGCTCGCCCTCGACTCGCTCACGGAGTCCTCGCTGAGGCGCAGGAGGTTGGCCTTCGTCGGCGTGGCCTCCCACTCCGTATGCCACCCGCCCCACTGGTCGCGGGTGCGGGAGGCGCGAAGAAGCTCGACGTCGTAGAGGAAGAGGGAGCGCGTGGCGGTAACGCGGCAGTCGTACCCGTTCGGGCTGTGCGCGACGTTGAACGGCTCGCCGTAGACTCGGTAGCGCTCGCCACGGATCACGAGGTGTGCGCCCATGAGGTCGTGCGGCGCGGACTTGGGCCACGTCACGTCGAGCGTGAGCTGGTCGCCCTTGTACCGCGCCTGGTTGATGAATCGGGTCTGCACGTCCATCACGGACTGGTCGGACACGTCGGCCTCTGCGCAGAGGACGTGAGGGACGGAGACGGGTTCCGAGCCGTCCGCAGGTTCGAGGACTACCGTCTCGCCCATTCGCTCAAGCAGCATCTCGGCCTCCCGTCCCTATGGTTTTCGGTACGTGTGTTCCACGTAATTTCGTTCTGTTTCGGTACACGTGTTTTTGCCACTAGGCATACGGTGACAGAACACACGCTCTACCCGCGCCGATGCCGAGGGCGCGGCGCTCGGACTCGGTGAGGTACATGTCTCCCGTTGGGTTGGCGAACTGCATGGACGCGCTGAACTGCGTGGCCGTCTCGGATAGCTGCGTCGCGCCGAACGGCACGTCGGAGCCGTCGGTGCTGGCTATCGCCCTGTGCGCCACGGTGCGGCAGACGCGCATGAGCCGGAACGTGAACGACTCGGACGGGTCGGTGTAGCTGATGTCCGAGCCGTCCATCTCCGCGCACATCACGTCGGTCGCCTCAAGGAGGCGTTCGAGCAGGGTCGCGTCGTCTATCGAGTCGTCGGGGTAGGCCCTGCGGTAGTCGGCCACGGTCGCGAACGGCTCCATGGCTAACCACCCACCATCGCAAGGAGCCGCGTCTTCGATACGCGCTTCGGCACGTCGATGCCGCGAGACTCGGCCAGCTCGCGCAACTGCGCCATCGTCATGTCCGCCAGAACGTCGTTTGACGCGCCTGTTCGTTCGTCAGGGGCGTTTTCATCCGCATCGTGGGCAATTAGTCCATCACGGACATAGCCGCCCTCACAGAGCGTTCTGAGGCGTTCTGGCGTTCCCGTCCACTCGTCGCCGACCGCATACGCCCGCCACGTCTCTAGGTCGCGAAAGGGAATGAGCACAATCGCCATGCGACGCCCCTATCAGGCCACGTGCTCCATGGAGCCGCGCACGACGAACTGCTCGACCTCGGGCGCGATGGTGAGGGTGCGCACGGGGTAGACCTCGATGGCCGCGTGGTCCATGGCCTTGTCGTAGGCGAAGCCGATGAGGTTGGAGCCGTCGGTCTGGTAGTCGAACTCGGCGGCGTTGAGGGTGGCGAAGTCGATGCCGTAGGCCTTGAGGTTCGCGACGGGGGTCGCCACGCACGTCCCTGCGGTGACACGGTTGGTCAGGAAGACCTTGTTCACTCCGAGGAAGTTCTCGAGGTAGGTCATGCCGAAGAGGTCCTGCGTGGTGATGGTCGCGTTGGCGAGGTAGTCGTACACGTCGGAGCGGTTGAGGAAGTGAACGATGTCGGTGTCGTTCTCGCGGTTCGTCTCAAGCGTGTTGAGCAGCGTGTCCTCGGTGTGGGCGAGCATCTGCTGCAAGCCCCAGGTGGTGCCGCTGGCGGGGTCGGCGACGGTCGCGCCGTCGAAGAGGTTGAGCCAGTCGAAGATGTCGGCAACGGTGTCGGAGCGAAGCTGCTTGTACGCCTGGTCCACGAAGCGGGTCACGGCGTTCTTGAGCCCGCCCTGCTGGATGGCCTGCGCGGTGACGCGGAATCGGTAGGGGATGAAGTTGACCTTGCGGAGCGGCACCTCCGTGAGGTCGAAGTGGGATAGCGCGATCTCGTCGCCCTCGACGTACTTGCGGCCGGAGGAGCTTCCAAGCTGCGCGTATGCGACGTAGTAGTTCTTGAGGTCGGCCTTCGCGGGGGACTGGACCTCGGTGTAGGTGTCGCCGCTCTTGGTGTAGTAGGTCTTGCCAGTGACCACGTCGGTGTCGCGGGTCTTCTCGTATGCGATGGTGCCGGGGTCGATTGCGGCGTCAACGAGGGAGCCGCTGACCACGTACTTGTACAGGGTCGTCCCTGCGGTAACGACCTCGGGGGCGAAGAAGCCGACCACCTCGTTGAAGCGGTCGAACTCTCCCTGGTACCGGCTGATGTACTCGGAGAAGATGGCCGGGATGGTGTCGGACGAAAGGATGGTGTTGGGAGTGACAGCCATGTCTGTGCTCCAATCTCTCTAGTTGTCTCTAGTGCTTGCGGTGCTCGGCGTTCCACGCCTCGCGGATGTCGATGCGCTCCTGCGCGTTCTTGGCCTTGGCGAGTCGGTCTTCGAGGGTCTCCCTGACCCCGCCGCCGTCGCCTCCGTCGCCCATGGAGCCGAACTTCGGGCGCGACTCCTCGACGCTGGCGAGGTACTTGGCGTTGTCCTCCACGTCGCCCGCCATGCGCGAGAGTGTCCCCGCGTTCACGCCGTACTGGGCGGCGAGCCTCGTGACCTCGTGCGCGCGCTCCTGCTCCGCCTGCGCCTGCTCGAACTTGGCCTTCCAGTCGGCGGCCTCGGCCTCGGCGCGCGCCTTCGCGTCGTTGGCCTTCTCCAGGTCGCTCTTGTTGGCCTCTTCGAGCTGGTCGAACTTCGCGGCCTTCGCCTTCAGGTCCTCGTAGTCGGCGGGAGGGGTCGCCTTGGCGCGGGCAAGCCGCTCCTGCACGATCCTGTCCACCTGCTCCTGCGTGAACGTCTTCGGCTCGGTCGCGGTTCCAGACGGGTCAGCTGCGCCCGTCTGTGCGTTGGTGCTCCCGCCGTTCGGCTCGGTGGTGATGTTCTGTTCGGCCATGTCGGCCTCCTTTCCCTGCCCCAGCAGGTGTCGGTGCGGCGGTTGACCGCCCGCCGCGTCGCGTGGGTATGAAAAAGCCGCCCTCTCGGACGGCTTTGTTCATCGGTTGATTCAGTTGGTGGGGGATGCGGGTGTCGAACCCGCGTCTGGCGGTTATAAGCCACCTGCCCTGCCGTTGTGCTAATCCCCCGTATGGCGGAACGTGCTGGACTCGAACCAGCGGACGGCTCGCGCCGCCTACGAATTAGCAATCCGCCGCATTGCCACTCTGCCAACGTTCCGTGTGTCGCCTCGCTTTCCGGCGCACGGCATGCCGATATGAAAAAAGCCGCCAATCGGACGGCTTGGTTCATCAGAGGTTTTCAATTGGCAGGCCATGAGGGAGTCGAACCCCCGTCCTCGGTGGAGACCGACGTGCTTCGCGTTGCACCAATGGCCTGTTATGGCTGGCACGGCGGGACTCGAACCCGCAACGTCACGCTTAGGGGGCGTGCGCTCTGTCCAGTTGAGCTACGTACCAGTTTTCGACAATCTTTCGACAGTCGGGGAAACGTCGTTTCAGAAGTTGTTCAGAGACTTTTCAGAAGTCGCATAGCTGGGCGTTCCACTCGCTGTGTTCTTCGGGCTAGTTGTGAGTTGTTCGTGGAGTAGTTCGGTTTTGCATAAAAACCCCGTCTTTCTCCGTTACGCTCAGCGGCGTAGCGTGCCGCACACGCGCCCCAAGGCGCAGCGCGGGCGGTGCGCGTCACACGCCGCTGGCGTTACGGACGCAGAGAGAAATCCCACGTAGATAACCTATGGCCGTTTTGCATAAAACGGTCTTTTTTATTAAATGCGCAGGTAAACGTATTAGTTACTGTCATTTTCGCCCCCTGTAACTCAGCAAAACCGCAGGTCACGAGTTGTAATAAACACGCTGTTTTTTGGTACTTTTTGCATAAAACAGCTATTTTTATGCAAAAATTGGGCGTTTTATCAATTTATTTTGTAACTCATGCGAATGGCCGATTTGCGTCTCCGCAGGTAGCGAATGAGTTACCGTGGGATTTGGCTAAGAGTTGGCTGACTGTAACTTGCACCGAAAATCTCAGCAATGGTTCCATCTCGTGTCCGAGTTCTCGCGCATCAGACGCTCCCAGTCCACGTCGCCGAAGTCGATTTCATGCGGCACCCTCGCCCTCGTGGTCGGTCGCGGTCGCGTCGGCTCGCGTATGCTCTCGCCCGTGTCCTGCGCCCTCTGCACGCACGCGCGCACCATCGCGTCGGCCATCGGCGTGAGGTGGCGGCAGGCTATGTCGAGGATTTCCTGTAGCGTGAGCATGGCTTACCTCAATCTCTTTCTCGCTCGCTTGGAGGCGTTAGAGTATCTGTCCATGATCTTCACGCGTTCAATCTGGTACGTGGTGCCATTCCTCGACGCCCTTCTGCTTGCCATGTCGCTCACCTGTCCCTGCCAGAGGTCGTATAGCATGTCGGGGTCGTAACCCTCTACCTGCGTGGCGCTCGTGGCGTCCGCACCGTTTCCCGGCACGGCTATGCAGTCGCAGCCAGCGTGCATGCCCTCCTCGGCGCGCGCTTGGCTGTAGTACACGAACCCGCGCGACGCGAGCATCAGGCAGAAGTCGCACGTGTCTGGTCCCGTGGGTACTCGCGCGTAGCGGACGTTGTTCCTGTGGCAGTTGCGAATCATGCCCTCGTAGTTGCATCGCCTCGCGTAGAAGTCCGCAAGCGCCCCGCAGTCGCCAAGGAACCTGTCGCCGTCGCCCTCAACGAGCGCCCTCGCGTAGTAGCGCACCTTCTCCTCAAGCATCCCGAAGTCGATTATGTCGTCGTACAGCTCGAAGTCGTATGGGCCGATACCCTCCATCTCGCATACCTCGTCAAAGAGGCGGCTTGCGAGCGCCTGACCCATCTCGCCGTAGAGTCCCACCGACTCACGGAGCGCGTCTATCGCAGATTCCCTCGCGTCGGTAACGCCGTCCATGCCTACAGACCTGACGGCATCCTGCACGTACTCGCTCGCCTGACTCGCAATCGACGCCAGCGAGGCGCGGTAGTCCTCTAGGTCAGCCTTGGAAATCTGCATTTCCCTCGCCCGTCTCGCCGAGAAGACTCATGGCCCGCGCCCGACCCGCACCGATGTTCTGTTCTATGTTCGGTTGGGTGTTCTGCATCGACCTGTTCAGAATAGTACCCATGTTCGCCCTTGCCTGATTCATCCGCATCTGCGAGTTGACGCGGGCGATGGTAGCCTGGTCGAACCCGACCATCTCGAAGAACACGTCCGTCTGCGCGAACGCGGGGTTCACGGTCGCTATCTTCATTGCCGCGTCGGTGGTGGCCGCTATCGACGGCATGGCAGGGTTCTTGAAGTGCGGCATGACGGAGCGCTGAACATCGTCCAGCTCGCCCACGCTCGCCCTGTTGCCCTCGACCATCATCACGAGCAGCGCTATCTGCCTGAGCGCGGGTATCAGATGCTCGTCCTCGAAGCTCTGCGCGTCGTCTATCAGGTCGCGCCTCGCCTCCACGATGGCCTCCGCAGAGCTGGGGTTGTCCTGCACGATTCCCAGCGATTGCAGCGGGACGCCCGTCGCCGACGCGAACAGCTTTGCCTGAAGCTCTATCACGCTTATGAGCGACTGCGGGCTGTTGGACGGGAGCTGGTCGATGCTCGGCGTGTGACCCTGCCTGTCCATCGTGGCGAGCAGGAACGGGTTGATGTACATGCTCCACTGCGGCTTGTCTTGGAGCGCTTCGTACATCGCCTCGGTCAGACCCAGCACAGCCCTCATCGGTATCGCGTAGAACGCCTGCGATATGGCGATGGCCAATCTCGCGCTCAACGCCTGGTCGATGATGCTCCGAACGTCCTTGGTTATCCTCGTGCCGCCAAGAGGCTTCTTGTCCGTCGGCTCGTAGACGAACGGCACCATCATCATCGCGTCTCGCGGCGTCTCCACGTGCTCCGCCCTCCACTCGCTCGGCGAGTCGCGGAATATCGAGACGCGGTTCCCCGGCATGTGCAGGTTCACCTGCGTCGTCACGTCGCGCTTCGGCGACCACGCCGTTCTGCCGGTGTCGGCCATAACGAAGCCGCTGCGCATCCTCCCCGTGGCTCGGTTCATTATCGCCGCGCCGCCGTCCGCGCTGTGGAACGTGACCGACGCGCTCCTGCCGAAGTTGTTGACGCACGCGAACGAGCAGCCCTTCTCAAGCGTCCCCGTCCTCGTCTTTGAGAACTCGGACACGAAGTTGCCCCTGTCCATCGCGCGCTCGAGCCCCGCGTCCATCGCCCCGCCCTCGAACACGAAGCCGTCGAACCTGACGTGGTTGGCGAGCGCCTTGACTGCCTTCCTCGCCCAGTCGCAGGACAAGTCGACGCGAACCTTCTCCTTCGCCTCCTCGGGGAGGATGTCGATGCCGATGTCCTTCACCATCACGTCGCCCTCGAAGTAGCTCTCTATGAGGTCGTTCCTTTTCCTCGTCTTGCGGTACACGTCGAGCAGCGCCTCAAGCTCCTCGGACTCCTCCTTGGTCAGCCCCCTCGCTTGGGTGATTCCAGAAAGCTCCATCATAGGTTTATCCTCACCTCCTCGGAAGGCTCGCGCATCGTCCTCACCGCCCACCAATGGGCGAGTGACATGGACTCGGCTATCGTGGACTCGACGGGCTCATCTGAGTCGAAGCCGTACCCGCCCGCGTTGCCTATCTTCCTCTTCGTGCATTTGTGCAGGGCTTCCGTGGCCTGCTCCTGGTCGATGTGCGTTAGCTCGCGCGACCGAACCGCGTCCACGAAGCCGCTGCACGCCTCCGCCATCTCGTAGGACTTCGGCAATATCAGCATGTCCTCGTCAACACCTGCGGCCACGAGCTTGCCGTAGAGCGTCATCGCGTCGCTCTTCCCGTCTATCACTATCGACTCAGCGTGCTCGCATGCGTCGAGGAACCACTCGACGAACCTTCCTATCCCACTGTTGAGGGGCCAGCTGTCGATGTACTCGACGTGGGGACGAGCCCTGTCTTCTTCAGGTATCAGGCACACCGCAATCGAGCCAACCTGTCCGTCCTTGTCGAACTTCACCGAGTAGACGGGCATTCCTCGCAGGTCGCTCGCGTCGGCGTCCCCTATGCAGCATGCGTTCCAAAGCGCCCTGTCTATCGGCCTTATGGACGACACGACGCCGCCCCACCATCCAAGGTGCTCGCGCGCGAACGTCTCTGCGCTCATGCTCTTGCTGTCCTTGCGTAGGCCGCTTATCAGTAGGTTCAGGCCGAGTGACGGGTTCTCCATGTACCAGCGATCCTCGTCGGTCACGTCGCCAACCTCGTCGGTCGCCCACTCGTGGATGCAAAGACCCTCGTATGGATCCGCATGCGCCATGTCGCGCAGCCGCATGAACACCTCGCCCTTGTGCGGCCTTCTCGGGTCGGGAACGGTGCCCATGAGAATCGTCTGCGGCGAGCCTGACGGCGCAGCCGAGTTCAGGGGCGAGAGCGACGCGTCCTGCTCGTCCGTGTAGCTCTGCGCCTCGTCTATCACTATCAGGTCGAACGTCCCGCCGCGCCCCATGTCGCCGCCAGTGCCGCGCGTGCGGAACTCGATGTGCCCGCCGTCCTTCAGGTCGAGGATCATCTGGTTTGCGCTCGTCGTGTACCTGTCTACCAGCCTGTTCAGTTCCGGGTACTTCGCGTTTATGTCGTGCCTGCACTCGCCGAACTTCTCGCGAAGTCGGTCGAAAGCCACGCGGCTCGTCTGGTACTCCTGCGCGGTGTGCAGGATGCGCTCGTTTCTGAACCTCATCCCCCACGACTCGCGAGGGTCACATACGCCGGTCTTCCCGTTTTGCCTCTGGACTGGTAGGATGCACAGCGAGTTGAGCAGCGTACCGTACCTGTCCACAGCGAGCCAGTCGTCGAGGACCGTCCGCTGCCACGGATGGGGCGGCAAACCGTATGCCTCGGCGTACTCCGCCGCGAGCGCGCCCTCCGTGAACTCGTATTGTGCCGCATACGTGTACGTCGGGGTCTGGTTTCCGATTTTCCTGCGCCTACCCGCCATCGCTCTCGTTTCTCTTCCTCATGGCTTCGAGTCGTTTCTTGATGTCCGCGTCCGGTGTGTCCTCGTCGGTGCCGCCCGTTATCGCCTTCCACCTGTCCATGGCCTCGAACATGCCCGTTGCGAGCGGCTTGATGTCGCGCCCTGAGTCTGTCATGTCCAGCACGCGCGCATACTTGCGCACGACTTCGAACACCATCCCGGCCTCGTCACCCGCGACTAGCATCTCCTCGATGTGCGTCGAGCTGGACGTTTCCAGCGGCTTGTTCTTCGGCATCCTGTCACCTTCTCTCAAGCTCCCCTGCGCCAGTCGCGCGACGTGCGTACCTGCGCGGGCGTCGGTGGCCTTCTCCCGCCCTTGCGACCCTTGGCGATTCTCATGACCTCTTCGACCGTCTTGTTTGAGCGCCACTCGTTGCAGCACTTGTGCGCCGCCGCGAGGTTGTCGTAGTCGAGCGCCGCCGCCTGCGCGGACGGGTATCCTCCCAGCCAGTACTTCGACACCGGCACCAGCTCGTCAACCACGAACGAGGACGGGTGCGGGAACTTGAGTGAGTAGTCTATGGTTCCCGCCCTGCCCATCGCCCTGCATATCCAGCACGGACGGCCCTCGGCGCGCAACCTGTCTCGCAGCTTTCTACGTGCGCTGCCGTTCGCATATCGAGGCTCGTGGGCCATATGCGTACACCCGTTTCTATTGTGGATTTGATTCCTAGTGTGTTGGCGGTATGCCCCGGCGTTCGCCCGCGACCCCGCCCCGGGGAGGTCTCCCCACCCCCGCGCACGGAATAAGAACGGTACCATTATGCATACAAACGGCACGTATTAACGCGTCTACCTGCGTTTTTATGCGTTGTGTATTCGTTAATACGCGGATAATACGTGCGTTTATGCATGGCGTGGAAGAGACCGCGCGCCCTGGCCGAGCGGTGGCCCTTGGCTATGGTGGGCCATGGTAGGCCGCGCACGATAAGGCCGTGCCCGTGTCCCGTGCGATCGTGTGCGCACCTCGTG
>JAEIGA010000665.1_pt1 | contig 50773 bp, 77 predicted proteins | sample 9270691 | NCBI WGS metagenome assembly JAEIGA01 (sample SAMN17057246, study PRJNA624740) | gut metagenome | biome: biome; isolation source: fecal sample | host: Bos grunniens | place: China: Xizang | collected 2019 | reverse complement strand
GCCTGAGTGCGCTTTATCTCCTACAATGATAACATCCATATCTCCGTATTGCAATTGGTCTTTGTCATCACCATACGTTGCTAAACGAGCATTGCCAACTGTGCGAGCATTTGGTTTCCAAAGCATAGTGTTGTATTTCACTTTTGCTTTTTCGTAGTTGATAAGACCATTGACAACAATATCGTTCGCTTCTCTAAAGGCAACTTTTTCTACCGATGATGAGAGAGATGCTACATAGTCTTGTTGCACATCATTGCTTGAAAGTGCCGACTTATAGATACGAATACCATAGATGTCAATTTCGGCTTGTGATGCTCCGATACGAATACCTTGTGATGTTCTTTCGCCATCCAATAATTGAACAAATGTGTCGGTAGTAGCATAGTCTATCTCACGATTGATGCAACCATTCACGAATATACGAATATAGTTGATACCACTATTAGCAAGATTGTACACAATGTTTACTGCGATGTGTGTTCTTACTCCCTCTTGCCACATAATATCTTGGTCAAGTCGAACTTGCTTATTGGCAGTCATAAAGCATCCTTCCATTGGTCTAAACTCCATACCATAATGTTTAGTTGGGTCGGTAACGGAATAAGTACACATACGGATAATAGGCTCTATTTCGTTCACTACATTGCGTGTAGCAATATCAAACTCAATAGTGAGTGAGTTGGTATTATTGCCACTCATAAAGCCACTAAATGCTTCGTAGTCTATGTTAAGTGATGCTCCTGCCAATACACGCAAACATTTTACTCCACTCTCATCGGTAGTCCAACCATCATTAGAAAAACCAAAGTTAGTGAATGTAGCAGGCACTTCTTGGTTGTTCGCCACATTGATAATTCTATCTGGATGCGCTTCGTCATTGGTGCGTAGTTTTGGATTGAGAATAAAGTCTGCACCAGCGGTAGGAGAGAAATTCTGCGAGTTGTCAATACCAAATACAAGTTCTTTGAGTATTGAATTATCGGCATTGTTGATAATATCTAAACGAGCAGAGAATGTTTGCAATGTTTCCTCTATCTCAATCATATTTTCAAACGCATATTGTACACCCTCTTGTACCTCTCCCATTGCAAACTCTGCATATACCTTGTTTCGGTTGTAGTCATACAAACGGAATGTAATATCAAGCACATCATCTTTAGGACTATAAACTGCGTAACGGAACAACAACTGATTAGTCCAATTGACAAGTGTCTTTTGTGTGTCTTGGAGCATTACCGAAGGTGTAGCACTTGCTTCATCAAGCACAATCAATAATTCGTTTTTGATATGCTCGCTTTCTATTGTATTGCTATCTGCCGTAACCGACAACCAAGCCTCAATAGTGTGAACTCCTTGTGTGCATATTGGATTTAATTCATCTTCTGCATCTTGGATGTTTACCGAATATGGTGTTTGAATGTATGTTGCTTCGCCTATTTCATAAGTGAAAGAACGACTACCATCAATGAGCAAATGTAGTTTCTTGTTCGCTACCGAGCCTTGAATGTAGTACGATAGTGGCAACATTGGAGTTGTGATTGCATTTTGCCATTGCCCTGCAAACTCTACATTAAATTCGGTCTTGGTTACATTGAGAACGATTGCAGTAGTTGTAAGTTCCGACTCTACACCTTTCACAACCAAACGTACTTGTTGTGTACCATTAGCACAATAGTCGGTAATGTTTACATCGGTAAACGATGTGCTTTCTTTAGGGAGAGAGTTTATTTTCACCTCTCCTTTCTTTTGCCAATCGTAACTTTCATTCAAACGAGTATAAACTGACAATACACCAGTTTCGTTTGTGTCGGTTTGCGATTGGTCAATAGGGTTGTAGAGTACCGATGTAAATCGCACTTTCACTACTACGTTATTGTCAGTAGAGATGATTGTATTGCCACTACCATTAACGAGAGAAACAACATACGATGTTGCAGTTGCTTCTTGTGCTGGCAAACTTACATTAGTAAGAATAAGACTTGCATCTTGGCTCTCTTGCCATTGCTCAAAAGTCGCTTGATTTGCGAAACCGAAAATATGGTACAAGTTATCATCTTGCTTGTTAGGTGTGCGATAAAGGAAACCGATTTTGTCTTTAATTTGACTTGGGTCGGTCTCTTGTAATTCAATTATAGCAGCTACAAGTTTGTTCCATTCTTCTGCTTTGACTTTACCTTTGTCGTCTTTGCCTTTGTTTTCGACTTTTCCGCCTAAGTTGTTTATATCTATCATAATTTACAAATTAAAAAATTATCGGTAAAGAATAAGGAAAGAAACCATTTTCGTCTTTAATCGCAATAGTCAATTCTCCAACATAGAAACCTACTAATTCTCCGTATTCATCAACAACGAAATAGAGAGTTAGTTTTTCTTTTTTCATTGATTGGTATTCACTTTCGGTTACTACTACTACATTTGAGTTGCGAGAACTAACAGCTTGAAACACTACACTAATCTCTGGATGTTTTTGCAGATGATAGTTTATGTCGTTGTGTTCAAGTTTAGGACTAAAATTGGTATTCTCTACCTTAATCGTAGGACTTGTTTTTTTGTCTTCAAATTTGACAACTATTGGACTATCGGTTAATTGCATACTCATAACGATATATTTTTAGACACCGAACATTCAAGAGTAAACATATGTTTATGCTTATAGATACTACGTTCATTATTTGGGGTTATAATAAGCAACTCCATATTATATATACCCGTAGGCATATTGGCTGTAGTTTCTGCTATAATTCGACCAAGATACGTGTTGGTTTTATTTTCTTCGCCATCAAGTATAGCTTCGAAATTTTCATCTTTACTCAAAGTTACTAATGATGTTGGTTCCTCGCAACCTTCATTGTGTAAATACACTGATACATAGAAATCATTATCATCAAGATTTATTTCATGATTGCCTTGCAATGTGAATTTAATATCTTCGCCTTGTTGCGCTGTGTTATTCATATTATTCCTCCTTTTTATCTTTTTCTTCGACTTCGATGATGTCAATGCTTTTCTTCTTGAACCAGTTGAAGATGTTTACCTTTGCATTGATACCTCGATAGTCAAAGTAGTTTTGAAACACTGAATTTAACTCTATGCCGTATATAACAAGCATAACGAACACTGGTATTAGTGGGATGTGAAGCGACATTCCGAAAGCAAACTCAATGCCAACACTCAACAGGATCCAACACGTGTAATCAACGAGTTTGTTAATCGTTCTACGCATAGCACGGCTTTTGCGTATTTTTTCACCTCTTACCTTAGCTGCCATTACTCCGAACCGAAGGTCGCAGAACACCAAGATAATTCCACACAATGCAAGCCATTTAATAGGCTCAAGATAATTCAGCCAATCGGCTAATGCTACAGTCATAGCTCCATTCACAACATTTCTCTCTTGTTCCATTCTAATTTAATTTTAATAGATTTTCCAACTCATTTATTTTATCTCTCAATGCTTGCCTTTCATTGTACAACTCTTGTGGGTCGTACAAATCAAGAACAATTTGGTTAGTTTCACTTGTAGCCATCATAGCCATTTGGTATTCCATATTCTTGATTACTTTGTAATCTGTTTCTGCAAGTCGTTGCTTTAGTAAGACTATTGATTGCTCTATTTTAGCCTTACTAATAACTGCTGTATATTTATACTCATAGTCGCCATCTTCTCTTTCGACTATCTCTCTTTTGAGTTCCATTGTGGTTTCGTCATAATCATTAGGCACTACACCATCATATAATTTCTTGAAACCTTTAATTTCATTGCTTGAAACGCAATAGGAATTGTTTGAGTCTTTTCGTATATATTTCATATAATTACTATTATTCTTCGTTACTACGTTCTGCGATAATCCAACGCATAAATTCACATTCGCTTGTTGTTGTATAATAAGCTTCAGAACCATCAACAGGAAAATCTAATCTTGACGTGCCTTTTATTTTCCATTTATGCAATGGTGTACTATATTTCTTTCCAGAAGGTATTATCGTAGCAATTGCTTGTAATTTAATATAATTATCAACCATAGGGGAACATAAACTTGGAATAATGCTCCATCTGTAATACTGCTTCCCACTAATATTTTCGTGAGAGAATATAGCAGAAGCAACATCAGCAATAGAACCTTCTGTAAAAGTCTGACTGAAATTAGATAAATCGCATTGGCTTTTAAGTGGAGTTTCGCTACATTCATAGAACATGTATCCATAAGGATTTAGAATTTCCAAAGATACACCTACATATATAATCTCTGTAGGCAATACGAAACACCAAAAATTCAATCCATATTCTGCTTCCTTTTGAGAAATGAAAGAACTAATGTTGTCAATATAGATATAACTTCCTGTACGTTGAAAATCAATCTTGAAACGAATATCAAAGTCAGTTTTTTCTATTGTAATAAGACTTTCTATATTATCGTTGTTAATCACAAACGCACCATTAAAACCATAGAAATTGCCAGCATGGACAGTACCATCTTCATATACTCGGAATGGAGCATTTGAAGCATTCTCTCTTGTAGCACCTGCCCATATGCGAAGTGAATTATCCGAGCCACTCAAACCAGTAGTGGTATTACCTTGTGCATCTTTAATTTCGATATTGTCAGTAAGGACAAGACCACCATCAATAGCAGTAAAAGCATCCACTTCTGTATCGTCATCGGATAGGAACTTTATGTTACCTACAATCGTTGCACCTTTGCGAGCTATGATTTTCTTTTGCGTAAAATCAACTATAAGTTGTCTTGATGCATCTTGTATCACTTCCGTTGTGATAGTACCGCCAACGAGTGTAGTAAGTCCACTTGACTGATTAAACACCCTTATTCCTTCGTATTCGGCTGAGAGGATGCCAAGAGTAAAGAAATAGTAATCACTTTCCTCTGGTAGTGCTATATCAATTCCAATTTCGGCAATAGAGTTATTCTTAGGGCAAGCAAAGAACACATAGTAAGGTATATCTTTACTATATGATGCCAACGATATTTGTAGAGAATTAACTGACCATGCACCATCTCCGTTGTCAGGCTTATAAGATTGATGCTCAACATAGCCTTTAGAGATAGTGAGTAACTTGGTTTCATTGTTATACTCTACTTGGCAAGAAGTAACAAAAGCACTATTCTCATCACCTACAACAACCATTTGTTTTTGAATACTATCAAGCATTTGCATCATTTCTTCGGTGTCATGCCATTGTCTGCGAGATATAGCACGTTGCACTTGACCTGTTGCGTGTACCTCTTTGGTAACATCAGCAATCATATTGTCAAGTGTAGCAAGACGACCTGTTTGGCGAGAAGAAGCCAAAGTAAACGATATGTCGTAAGGTTTAGTAAGTTTATAAGAGAATTTAATAATACGGCTTGCGAGTTTGCCATTGCGAAACACATCACTTTCTACTGTGATACGCTGACCAACTTTGATTTGTTGGTTGTAACCACCTTTTCGGAATGCTTCTGGTTCACTCACACAATCGGTATCTGTGATAGATGTAGCGAGTTCTTCGATGTATTTGATAGCTTCAACACATAGTTCTTCTTGTGCTATGTCTATTGATGATTGTGCCATAGCGAGGTTCCACAAAATGAATGTATCACCCACGTTAGGCTTGTACACTCCAGATGGTATTTGCACATCATTCTCATCAATAGGAATAAGACCAATGCGAGCAGTGCTTTCTTCCCAAGCACATTCAAACTCACGACCATTGAGAAGTCCACTTGTGAAAGTACACATAAGAGTGCAACCTTCGATAAGTAAACCGAGTTTTCCGGGATTTATTGAGCCATCAACTGGGTTTTCGGTTACGATAGATTTAAGGCGATCTGCATTGAGCCAATAGATAGGATTTTCGCCATTTGGATTTTGAATAGAAACGGCAGTTACTTCCATATCCATTTTCGGATAGATTTCATCAAATATTTTTACTTGCTCAAAATGGTTGTTTATTCCGCCTATAGAAAGCGAACTATCTTCATTGAGGGTAATTGTAAGGTCAAGAGAGTTATTCTCGTAAATCGCATTATTTGCGCCAATAATCGTATTTGGAAATGTTTTAGGTAGGCGAAGTTTCTTATCGTAAGATACATTCATCGCTCCACCTTCGATTTGTTGCTCTACTGTCTTCTTGATGATATTGCGCTCCGAGCCATATACATATAACTTTTGAGGTATAATGTTGGTGTTGCTACTTTGCGACACCGATTTAAGACCACCACTTTGCCATACTCCATTGTAATCTTCTGTGTAGTTGTCGTTGAGTTCTATTGTTGTGCCAAGCTCACACTTATCAAAGTGTAAGATGTATTTTCGCTTGCCATTAGTGTATTCGGCAGTAGTTTCTAACCACCATTCAGTTTCGTTTTGCTCTGCAATGGTAGAGAGTGCATCAGCAATAGAGTTGCCACTGAATGAATAAGTGAGCAAGAGTGTATCGGTATAACTATCATTAGGTAAAGCAAAATAAGCATTACTATAAGCACGATTAAGGCAATCTACAACAATATCGGCAATAGTTCTAAGATTGCCATTGAGTGACCATTCAACTTCTTTCCAAGAGGTTGTTTCGCCTGTTGTTTGGTCAAGTATATCTACATAACGGAAAAACAAAGGTCTGTTGAATGTGTCCTCTATTGCGTGAAATTCGATGTCATACTCATAGATACCATCATTGTGTGTAGGGAAATAATCATCAAGAGCATAGAACACTTGACCTTCATACTCAATGTAAGCATTAGCAGAGATAGGTGTATTCTCTGCCGACTTCCATACTAACTTAACATAGTTATGTTGTTGCAAAGAGTGAGAACGTTCTGCACTATCTGTAACAGGTATCGTTAGTCTGCTGGCTCCATTATATAGGTAGATTGTTTCCATTATTATACACTTTGATTTTCAATGCAAAGTTAGTTATTTTATTTGAAATTCAAATAAAAAATAACATTTTTTTAGTGTGTAATTTGTGAACGGGCACAATTCCCACAAAAAAAAGAGAAAGCCATCACTGACTTTCTCCAAACACTAAATTAAATTAACTTAAAATTTATGAACAACAAAGGTTATATTTTATTCATCATGCTTGATTAAAAACTCTGGACTTACTACTTTGAAACTTTTTTTACCATCAACACTACGAACTACAAAACCTTCACGCATTACATTAGGGTTAATCATAGATTTGCCATTAGACAAAGTAAGCATATCTGTAGCATCGTGAGTTTGTAGGTAGCAATTTTCCATAATAACAGGAACAAACTCACACAAAGAAAAATTACGAATAAAACTTTTTGCAAGGCAACTATCTTCTCTGCCATATTTCTCAGATATAAGATTGAACACATAGAAATATGTATCTTTTACTTTGTATTTGTTTCCTTGAATTTTAGGAGAGATACATTCTCCTTGAATACATAACCATTCACTATTTTTGTATCTCCCCCATTGTATTGCTTCCTTTAAGAATTTTTCCAATTCATATCTTTTTGCAACTTCCCAATAAATAGAGCCGTCATCTTTGAGTATTCTTCGGTTACGACTACATACATAAAATTCGTATTTAGTACCATACCATTTCTTTATTTTGCGTAAAGCGAATGTTCCGCTTGTACCATCAACCTTTTCTGTAACTACCCAATTTGTATCACTTTTCAATATCTCTGGAATGTTTTGAATACGAGTTTCATCTGTCTTAGTTAAGAAACTTGGGAAATCTTCATATAACTTTGGAACAACGAGATTTCTAAACCAATTGTATCGCATCAACCATTTAGGGTATTTATGTTTTGGTTGTGCAGTCGGTTGCTCTTTATCCATTGTCTTTTCGTATTGAGTAATTCCGAGTGCTTTTGTTACATCCTCTTCTAATTTGTAGTAGATGTTTTTAGGCAATAGGGTTGTCGGCAATATCAAGCCCTGAGATAATACACCACCCATTTTCATTGTCTTAATTCTGTAGTTTGTTTTTGCCAAAAACTCAAACTCTGGTTTTTGAGGTAACACACTATCTGGTTCACAAAAGATAACGAGGTTTCCAACTTGAAATTCATCTTTCTTTACGATAGCTTGCCAACCGTCAATGTGAGCTAAAACGATACGGTCTTTACCTTTAATCGGCTCAATTTTTCTGATTTGCTTAATGCTTGCTAATTTTCTCATATAACGACTTGTAATTTTTGTTTGATATATTTATTTACCCGTACTACCAAAACCTCCTACAGCACGTTAGGTTTTAGATAATTTTTTTGCTTCAACAAATTCAATCGGTAGAGTTATACCCAATTATCTATTATCTCCATTTCCTTCAATAACATTTCGTTGTTGTCTGCTTGCAAGTTTATCAAGGTTTTGTTGCGCTATGTCGTTTAATGACCAACCCATAACCGAGCATAGTCCACTCAACTGCCAAAGTACATCGCCAGCCTCTTTCATCAATTCTTCTTCTTGTGGAGCAATTTCTGGGAAATAATCTTTGTAAAACAACATATTATCTTCACCAATATATGCTTCACCTTTACGGATTGATTTTGCTACTTTACTAGCAAGTTCTCCAACCTCACCAACGAGATTAAGAAACATATACGAAAAATTTTCACTTTCTTTTAGGCAAGTCGTCATTGCTTTTTCTTGATACTCATTTAGAGTTAATTCTTTTTTACTTTCCATAGTTACTTCCATTTTTATTTTTTTATTTGTTATAATCATTCAGTATAACCATCCTCAGCTAATATGCAAGGAGTTTTTACTTTTGCTTCTAATAGAGTCATTTCAAACCAATCTTCTCTGCGATAAGTTGTACTATTGCATTTTTTAACATCTAATGTAAAATCACCATTATCATCAATGCAATCAAGCATGTACTCATACATTTCATCAGAGTGAAAGACCTCAAAAGCTTCTTCTTTAGTGTTAGCAGCTACAATAGCTAATCCACCACTATAACCACCATTTCGATAACAACCAAATACTTTCATAGTTTAATTTTCATTTTTAATCATTTCTATCATAGGTCCATACATTTAATTTGCTTAAACCATATCTCTTGAGGTAAGAGTTTAATCTTTTCTCCATCTTTTCTCTTTCATTGAGAACTGCTTTGTAAATTGTTTCAGCATCTTCTTTTGATGCGAGAGTAATATCTTTATAATGCTCTTTGTATTCTTCAACGTGAGATGGTGCGTAACAACGAATTACGTATAAATTCATTGGCTCTTTTTCTCCAGAGTAAGAACTTCTTTTCAAATATAGTTGTGCTATGCAATCATCATCCAAACACTCTTTTAAATCAAAAAGCAAATCATTGTACTTTTCTAAGTTGTAATGCTTAAACATTACCTCTGATTGCATTGCTTTATTTGCTTGGTCAATTGCTTCATCATAGGTAATTCCATAATTATAACCAAAGCAGAAATCGGTTTTGATCTTCTCTTTATCAAAGGCTATCAATTTGCCATCTGAGAGTTGAATAACTGACGATACTTTTTTATCAAAGTAGTCCATCATACTTTTGTCATTACCCCAAGCCTTTGCTATTTCTTGGAGATAGAGTGCTTTTAAGTTTGCTTTTGCTTCCATTGTTTCAAAATATTATGTTAATAAATTGCTTCAATTTGTATCAAATTCCAGAGGATTGAGTTACTACCTATAGCAGAGAACCTACTTTCATCATCCATTTTATTGATTGCTTCGAGAGTTTGTTGCTTGTTAAAATCGAAAGTTTCACTATCAACGTAAAACATTCTATCTTTTTCTTCATCATAGTAAAAAGGAACTAAAAGTGCCGTTTTCTTAACTAAGAGAGTTAAAAAACCTTTGACCTCTTCTTTAGATAAAACTCCTTTACTATAATCAGTAAGAGTGTCTTGGATTACTTCTTTCCAATACATTTGGTGTTCTTGATAATTACCAAATTTCGAATAATCACTTTGCGCTTTCATAATTCATTTGCTTTTAAGGGTTAATGTTTGAATTATGCTGTAAAGTTAATCATTTTATTTGGATTGACCAAATGTTTTTCTTGTTTTAACTTTATTTTAACTTTTTGACTATCAATAACTTAATAAAAATCCATAAGTAACTCATCATCCTCAACATAATTCTTTTGATTAGGATAAAAAGTCATCGAAAGAGCATCAAAATTATCCGTTGAGCGCTTCAATCTTTCCTTGATTTTTTCCTTTGGCTCTATGATTATGCTACCATTACTTTGAAAAGACCACTTAATTGATGTTGCTTCCTCAGTAAATCTGTCATTTGGTGGCAATGCTGGCATAAATTTGTTCTTTGGATTGAGCCAATCACGAACCGCCCAAAAGCAATAAGCACGCATATTAGCAAACGAATATTGTCCTGTTATATCGTGTAGGTTGCGAGTTCCCTCCGAGAATTTAGTAGATATAGCATTATGATAACCCAACTCTTGTAAACGAGAAAAAACACCTGCGCCCTCGCCAATGGTATCAATGAAAGCTCTTGCGTTTTTATCTTGCAAAACATTTGCAATCTTTCCAGCAATGTTCATGTGGTCAGCCTTACCACCAGAGTTGTAAGCATCGAAATAAGAAACATAATTTTCGTTTCTCCGACAAAATACACTTGCATCCCTACCCATACCTGCGACATCCACACCAAGCAAAGTTTGAGTTCCTCGTGAGGGGTGGTAAGGCTTTTCTTCATTCATTTGGAGCCAACGTTTATTAGCGATCTCAATCCACTCATAAGGGATAAGGCAATCTTCCGACACTTTAGGGAACATACCAAGCACTTTGACACGAAATAGGTCGTTAGGTCGGTACATTACATTCTCCCAAACAAAATCCCCTTCCCCCTCATCAAAGTCTTCTTCTCTTACCTTTACACACCAGTTGTCAACCTTATCCTTTACCCAATCATAGTCAACTTGTCCGGGAATAATCACTTTTTTTGCCAATACATTCTCTGCATTGAGAGAATTTAATCTAAACTTTTTGAAACGTTCAGACTTCATTGCATCAGCTGCATAACCAGTAGTTACATTGGGGTTAAATACAATCAATAAACGAGAATTACCTTGCAAGTTACCCTCAATAGCATTAAAGGTAGTTTGAGAAATACCAGATGCCTCTGTAACTACAAACATCGTATTAGTTGCGTGGAAACCAGACCAAGCCTCTGTATTATCATCACCAGCCTTAAAACCTGTCAAGAACCATTCCTCATAATTTGTACGAATATCACAAGCAACAAGACGACCGGGCAAGAACTGAGCATTACGAAATAATCTTCGTATCTCTGGTGACATGATGTTGATTACTTGACGACCAGTTGGCGCAGTCATAGCCACCTTAGTATTGTGAATAAGTTTTCCATATTCATCAAAACGAGGTGTAAGATACATAAAGCACAAAGAAGCACAAGCAGCAACGAAGTCTTTACCACGAGCGGTTCCACTTGCTACTGCAATAAGTTTATCATGCTGAACAGCAGAGATTATATCTTGTTGCTCTTTGTCAAGACGAGCTTTTAAGACATCACGAACAAACCTATTCCAGTCTTCTCGCCATGATTGCATGTATTTTTGCGCTTTATCTACCATTTAATCTTCTACCAATTTTTGAAAATTCTCAACTTGTGCCACAAAGATTTTTATTTGTATTTCAAATAACTATTTGTCTGGAATTTCTGGCAATGATTTCATCAACTCCTCAAATGGATTGATATTCAAGTTTTGTTCTTGAGTTTCTACATAACCACGTTTCTTTCCTTTGGTCTTCAAATGAAAGATAATTGCTGTCAAATTACCATCTTGAATTTGCTCCAATAGTTTGCTTTCTGAAAAGTCAATCAAACTTTCCTCAATCTCAGAAAGAGCCTCTCGCAAATCTGCATATTTTTCTCTCCAACTCATAAAGGTATTTCGGTCTATACCTAAAGCTGCACAAGTCGAAGAAATATTTCCTGCTTTCTTTGCGTAAACTTCTGCCACTTTCTTAAACGGAATTTTTTTGTATCTACCCATATTTACTTTTTAATGCGTGAATTTGCTTATTTTCTTTTATTTGGATGAAGTGTTTATGATTGCAACAATTGCGTCTTTATACGACATATTTCGAGCTAATAAGAGGCATTTAGCAAAGTGGTCAATAGGTCCAAGACCCGGCAATAGATTTACATCTATCAAATAGTATTCTCCATTTTTATCTTTTCGAAAATCAATTCTTGCATGATGTTTGATATTTAGAATTTTGAATACCTCTTTTGCTATATTCTTTACTTTTAAATCGTGGAGAACCGAGCAACATTCTTTGAAGCCAACTTTGCAATCTCTTGTTTGAATACCAAGAGTTTCTTCGCATTCGACCTCAATAGCACAAGTATGAATAGTTGATGCTGGTTTGTGGAGTTTTCCTGCTGGGCTCCAACATAAATCCGAAGGTTGCCAACAAGCGACAGTGCAATCTATTCCATCTATAAAATCCTCAATAATGGCTTCATCTTTCAATTCATTGTGAATATAAGAGATTTGTTTCTCTACCTCTTTCTTGGATTTGCAAATACTTTGTAGAGATATACCCATGCTATCACTACCAAACTTTGGTTTAACAAAATAAGTTTTTCCGTTTACAACCTCAGTTATATCGTATTGTTTTGGCACTTTTATGCCTTTTTTTGCGAGTAAATTCGCCAAAATAGTTTTATCACTGATGAGTTGATAAGTTTCATAGTTTTCAGCTGTACTTACCACACCTCTTTTTTTGATATTGTTGATGATGTTTTCGTTTGCCGTTCTTAACAAAACAATATCATCTTTTTGAACAAAGTCCAAAGTGTCTTGTTCATCTACTATGGCGAGCTTTATGTTCTCTTTGCCTAAGGCTTCTCTATAGAAACGAAATACTGGGCTTGTTCCAAAGCCATCCATTTCCTTTTTACTTACAATTGACCAAATCATCGTTATTTCGAATTTCTTTTAATCTTTCACTTGCCAACTCAAGCAATTTAGCAAAAGTTGTACTTGGGGATTTAATATTAAACTCTTTACCTATTTCTGATTGCAATTTTAAAAGGAGCATTTCATTTCCTTCTTGTTCTGCAAGAATTAAGGCATCACTTTTCTTTGCTTGTTCTCTTATATCTCCAAATAGTTCGTCTAAATTTTCAAACGAATTTGGATAAAGAATAATCGTGAATACAAAGTTTTCTTTCAAAGCAAAGATGTCTATACCATCCATTGAAACAGGACTAATTTCATCAATGTTGATGTGAGCAAATTTTTTGAAATCTACACTTTGTATTTGCTCAAATAACTTTTTCAAGATACTTTGGTTATCACTACCATGCAAAGAGTTGTGTGAAAGTTGGATTGCTATAATCTCATCTCGGCTGAGTTCGCTTTCATCACAATAGAGAATACCAATGGTTTTGTGATAAAGTTTTTTGCATGCCCTTAGTCTATGATGACCACTAATCATTCCAAAACGACCATTGCTTTTTTTATAACAGCAAGGAACACTACTCAACCCAGATTTACCAATATTGTCGCATAATGTAGCAAAGTCTTCACTTGTCATTTCATTTGCGTTCAATTCAGCTTCATCAATGAGATTGATGTCTACAATTTCGTATTTCCACCTATTTTCCATTTTTTAGAGATTTTATGTATTTTTCAACTACTTCTTTTGTTGATGGATATATTCCTAATATACCCTCATAAGCCAAATATGATGATGTACTTAATTCAGACATTTTATTATATACACCTCTATATTTCATACTAACAGGTTTATGAGTATATGCCAGAGAGATTACCCTTTCACATAGTTTGTGCATCTTTCTACTTAATGCCTTTTGGACAAGTGTTGTCTGTATGCAATATAATATCAATTTGCTCAAACGAGGGATAGCATTGTTAGTGCAAAAGTCTGTCAATTGGAATAAATCAAAGCCTTTGTGTTGTGGTAAGGTAAAACCAAATCCACCAAGTGTATATTTATCATACATTACCAAGAAAGCAAAAGTACATTGACTAACCATGTCAACCTTTCTGATGTATTTCTTTTGCAGTTTATATAAATAACTACTATTTACAAGTGAAATTGTAAGTTTTTTGTAATCATCAATAACCAAATCATCCGGTGGAACAATCTCATTTGTTTCTGTGTTGCTTGATGTGTAGTAGGTATTTACTTGATTTCTTGGACAATCTTTATTGCAATACACAAAACTTCCAGCAGATCTTCTTTCTCCATAAGACGAGTCAAACATAGCAAGTTTGTGCATATTCCGTAAATAAGGACTATTGCTTATGTAGTAGAAGTATGTATCTTTAGGCAGAGTTTCTATGATTTCATAGTATTCATTCCTTTTTACATCAAATTGCAAATCCAAATCACTATTCTCATTGATGAGTTTAAAACTGCGTTTTTGCAATTTGTTTTTACCATAATTAAAGAATATAACACTATGCGTCTTTATTGCATCTTGCACTGTTCCTATATGATAATCGCAAGTAGTCAACAACCTTAAAAGTTTTTCACAAGACTTTTCTGTCTTTTCAATAGACTCAGTTGCTCTTGCTTTTAATGCCTCAAAAATAGCATCATTTCTTGCTGTGCTCGACATAAATGTTTTTTGCAATTTCGAAGCATATAATGCCAATGCAAGTTGTCTAATAGGAGTGTCATTGTTATAATCTTCCAACCAAGCTAATTTTTTGTCATACTTTAAGACTATTTTACCATTTGCCAACATATATAACAAATGGCAATATGGGTCCTGTGCATATATAGAAACATTGAGTTTATCCAAGAAAAATAACTCATAGTAGTACATAAATCCGTTTACTATACAAATGTCTTTGTGATTGTGCTTTTTTATCGCATCATAAAGTACAGAAGTATATTTTGAATTATACGGCAATGATTTCGTCTGAAACGTCTCTATAGCGCTATAAGGATTACCTTGGTATAGTAATGGTATAAGTTCTGGTGGACACTTGTATTTCAACTTAGTTTCTCTTAAAAACTCATCATAGTTTGAGATAGATTTGAAATCTTCTATATCGTGGTTTACAGCATAGTAGAAAATACGATATGCAGAGTAAACACAATTCATAGCCAAATAAAAATCATCTGTAGCATGAAAAGTCCGAAACTCTATCGTTTTTGTCTTGAAATAAGATGAGATATTGATTGCATGCCTTATGAAACCTTTCTTTGATTGGTTCGTAAATAGTTCTCTCAAATTATCAAACGATTGAGCATTCAATACCCCTTCATAAAATTTTTCTGTTGGCTTTGGTTTGCAGTTAAATGCAATTTCATCCCAATCCGAGATATTTGCATATCGTTTTATATGTGGGTAACACAAATAAAAGAACAAAAAGACTTTTTTTAGTTGGTCAACAGTTACATCTCCAACATAGATGTGTATATGAGTATCAATGCTCCATTTCATTTTACCACCAGCTTCGACCATTGATTGATACACACTCTTTAATTTATGTAATTCACCTAAATTGCATATATGGAGAGGTGGTGTATTTACCTCCCCTCCATATCTTTTATTCTCCGACCCATCTGTATTTACTATATCTTCATCCTTACTCCATGTGTATCCATCTGGAAGTATGACTTTACTCCTATCAAGATTACACATCTCAATTTCGACACCAAATGTTCTTGTTTTTATGTCTTCGCTAAAGCCTTGCATATTGTTTTATATAATCTACGGCATTAAGTTTTTGAATTGTTCTCCCACTTTCTCTAAAATTGCAACCGAGTGCTACTTCTGATAAGTTAATTAGTGATGTAGCTACAGGAACATCAACACCAATCTCTTTTGCTATACTTTCCAATAGCACCAAACCTTGTGGTACATCCTCTGTTATATATCTTGATTTGATAGATGTTGGACTTATTGCTCTATCTGATGACTCCGAATAAGAGTAAAAACTTTCCATTGGGTCACCTAAAAAACCACCTGCTTTGAAAATGTCAATAGGTCTACAATCTAACTTTTTAAGAACATTTTGTTTCTCCTCATCAAGCTTAAGCATTATTTGAATGGTTGCATTGTTTTTCCTTGAATATGCTTCACGATACATACAAAAAACTCCTTGACTATATTCTATACGAGGAATACTCATAACAGATCCAATAGTATGAAGAACCATATTCGGATTTAGTAAAGCAGACTCAATAACAGAATAGTCATTACTAAAACCTTTATAAGCATGCTTAATTTTCTCCATACACTCATCAGCCTTATCTTCTTGAAAAATAGAAAGAGGACTACGAGTTAATCTACATCCAACCCTAAATACAATTTCATTTTCAATATCTTCTTCTTCAATTCTACCCTCAAGATAAGGACCTGTAGCTTCAACTATTATTGGTAGAGAATGACAATATTTTTTAAAATAAAAAGACGACATATAACTACAAATAACAATCACTATTTGATTAGATGTAAGATATTGGCTCATTTCCCTAATTAACTGTTCATGATATTTGCTCTGAATAGTAACAAAGATAATATCCTTTCCAGTTATTTCACTCATGTCATGTGTTAATCTATGAATGGTTGTTTTCTTGTAAGTCCCATTTTCCTTCAAAAAAACTCTATTTGAATTATTCTTAATCTTTTGAAAAACACCCTCATTCGTATTAGATGTCTTAATTATAGACACTTCATGACCTTCTATAGATAAATCAGCGGACACAGCAACACCAACGTTGCCGCATCCGACCACACCAATTTTATACTTATTTTTCATAGGGGAATTGTAATTAGAGCGGAGAGATGGACTTCCACCACCATTTAGTATCTGGATGACACTCGTTTTATTTTTTAAACTATCTCCGCATTATTTAGAATAAAGATAATTCTTGAGGTTCTGCTTTCTGAATTTCTTTTCCTGTATTAGGCTTAAATTCTTGAATATTTAGACCTAATTCTTTATTAAGATATTCCGCCAATAGATGTCTATGACAAAATTCATTTGGCTTTTCATAACAGAGTAACGCACAAGATTGACCTTTTGTAAAATATGAAAGATTTTCAATAAACTCTCTTGCATTGACGTTTTTAATCATTGCCTTATATCTGGCAATATATTCATCTCTTGTTATATCGTCTTTGAGCATGCTTGGAGTTGGAGCTACATTTTTAAGAGCAATTCCATTATACCATTTAGGCAACCATCTCGCTATACTAACAGGGATAATACCTGCTTTTTTTAGCTCTTTTATATTTCCAAAATAAGATGTATAAATTTCCATATGTCCTATATTTTATGTAAAGTTACAAAAAAAAATTGAATTGACAAAGGATTTTTCTGTTTTTAACATGCTATTTATTTTCGTTGCAAAGTTAATAAAATTATTTGATATACAAATAACTTTACAGAAAAATATTTGTTATATAGCCAATATTTCTTCATTGCAGTTATATTCAGCAATATAGTAGTTATATAATAGACCTTGTGTCTGCATATTCTCTGTTATTTGGTCTATCGCTCGTATTTTATCATCAATATCCATATCTGTTCTATTTTTGATCATCTCCTCAAATAAATCAAATGCTTTATATTTTGAGGTGCAAACAGCCAGTATAGTTGAATTAGATTTTGTCAACCATTGGTCCGTTTCAAATAGAATGTAGATTTTCTTTTTATCCATAATTACTTACACATTAACTCTTTCAACATATTATACACAATTTCTTGTCCACATTCTCCGGAATACAATGCTTCATTTTCATTAGTTGGGTCTATACCATTTCTTCGCATTTCAAATGCTACTTGCAAAACAACATCTGCTGAAAAATCCCATAGATTATCTAAATCTATATCTTTCTTGTTTTTGTTTTCTTTCTTACTCATAATCTCTATTTATTTTTAATACTATTTTTTTCAAAATTTCTCGTTATTATCATTTCAGTTAGTGTTTGTATTAGTTCTCTCCGTTGTTTCAATGTGTAGCCGTAAAACGAGCAAATTTCAGCAATACCTTCAAGATGTAATGAGAAATAAAATGCTGTCAAATTCCTACCATTGAATATCTTCGGTTTTGTGATGATATTGTCGGCTAATCTTTGAGCACAATCTGATGTTTTCATAAAATCAATACCATTCTAAAGTTATCATATAATTGTTAGGGTCGCTACCTCTTAATACATCTTCAAAAAATTCAATGATGTCTTTTTTCTTATAACCAGATTTAATCAATACTTCTGGAAGATCTTCTTCTTTGTACGATTTGAGTTTTTCAAGACCTTTTGAAAAATCTTCTCTTTCTATCTCCAATACATATGCAAAATCTATGCAATCTTCAGAATAATACACATTTTCACATAAATCATGTATTAGGTTATTCATTGGTTCAAGTAACTGCCTAAAGTAAGCAGTTTTTGAGTATTCTACTACTCTTTTTGTGCAATAATGTAATCTGCTCATATTACAACCAATTTACAGAGTTAATATAACTTATAATTTCAAGCGAATATCTATTGTTTATAATGTACCGAGCTAACTCCCTTTTGACATCATATTCATCACCTTCATCCATTGCTCGTGTGATATTATAGCCTGTTTTACCATAGTCCATAACATCAAGATAAAACTGCTTTGGATTGTAGGCGAGGGGAACAGATATAGTTCCATCGCCATTATCTACTTGCCCAATAAACTTCTTACTCATATTAGGGTAAGTGATGTAGTGAGTAGCACCTTCTTTTATTTGCTCCTCTCTGTTCTTACGTTCAAGAATTAAATCTATTATCATACTTATAAATATTTATTTGCGTTCTTTAGGTAATTGCCAACCTTTAATCTTGGCTACTTCATAGTTGAATTTGTGCCATACATTTTCATCTAAAAATTCAAAGTGCATTGTACCTTTTTTGTGTCCTTTTATTCTAAAGAACCCTTCGATATATTCTGGATTACGACCATCATTAAAATATTTGAAATGTCCCATAGGCTTCCAAGTTCCCCAAGGTATTTTGAACTCTCTACAAAAGTCACTAAGTGATATTTGTTCGTCATAATTTTTGCCTGTAAGATAGCATAATACCTTAATCACATCTTCTATTTTAGAATAATCCCAATGAGTTCTGACATGCGGACTTGCCCAGCGAGCATCATAGTCGCAAATATACGGAACGATAAATTTTTTGTTAATTTTATAATCAGAATTTGTTTTCCACTTTTCTCCAGCGGTAGAGTTTTCCGCAGAAAAAGAACATATATGGTCAAATGCTTCAACAAGTACGTGTTTCATTCTATCTCCATGAGTTCCGACAATCATTTCTATCATACGATAGATATTTTTCATCGTAAATGGTATGTTCTTTTGTTTCTCAACAAAAGAATTTATGTCGTTACGAACTTTTTGTGTCAAGTATTTTTCCATCTTAAATTTACCAAACAACCATTGCCAAGCATTTTTTTGCAAAGCTTTTTTGAATTGGTCTTTTGTTATAGAGGTAGATACATCGCCATTCTTTAATGTTGCACCAAAACAAATATGGCTGGCACCGATAGCAGATGTAAGATTATTTATTTTCCTACTTGCATCCATTATATCATCGAACATTTGAACGGCAGCAACATATCTATTGACACAATCACGAACAAAATCGTAAGTTATAAGTCCGTCCGCTTGTACTTCTGGCACATCCTCTTCAGTATCAAAGAAATAATCTTGAAACTCATTATCATCAGTCTTTGGTTTATAGAGCCTAATCACTGATACCGAAACATTTGTTTTTCGTTCTGCCGTCGAGAAAACATCTCCAAGATATTCGTCATCGCCGTATAATTCAATCAGTTCTTTTATTTTACGTTTTTTCTCCGTCTCACTATAAAAACTTGTACTAAGCATTGATGTATTACATAGAGATATAATCTCACAACCTTGTGGTGCTATTTCGTAGGCATGTAGGATGTGTGTTTCCTCACATGAGAAAGGTGGGTTCATTACAATCATATCAATATGGCTAACCATATCAGAAGTAACCGTAAGGAAATCATCTGCAATAACAGCACATTTCTTTTCAATAATGCTTCTTAACTTGCTATTCTTTTCGCAAGCAATTACTTCTTGTGCTCCATTTTGTTGAAGATATTCAACTATGTTACCACTGCCAGCAGAAGGTTCAAGTATGACCTTGTTGTTTATGTCGGACATAACCAACATTTGCGCAATCACCTCTTCGGGTGTTGGGTAAAAATCTCTTTCAAATATACTTTCCATAACTTAAAATTTTAGTCATTTGTAAAATCATCAACTATAATAAATCTTTCGGTCTTGAGAGGGATATTTGGCTCGCCATCAAATTCGTTGTTTACTTTTGAATACAATCTCATATTCTCATGAGAGTAATCAAGGCTTATATCGCATAGCAACGACCCCTTTTTTGTTTGGAATACCTCTCTATCCCAAGAATCAAAACCTATACTTTTAATTTCAATTTTCATAGCCTTCCTCCTTTATTATTTTGTCAAGTTCATATTTGTGTTGTCATAATATTTCAATTATTTTTTATTGCTTTTGTTATATTGAACATATTCTCTAAATAAACGAAATCATACTCGCATTCAGTTTGCAATCTTTGACAGAAAAAGTCGAATAGCCCTTTTGCTCCACCGGTGGCTAATACTTTCGATTTCATAATTTTCAAGACCAACCCTTTGTAGTTGTCCTCTACTTTGATTGTCTTACTCTTTCCGTTGCGAGTGATAGTAAGGATGTCTTTACCATCGTAGGTTGACACACACCAATTTGTTGTGATAGTATCAACAAGATTGTGCTTGTATTCTCCATTAGAGAGTAACTCTTTTTCGTACACTCCTTTAACTTGTCTAAAATTCATTGTTGCCATTGTTTCAAAATCTTTATAGGTTATACTTATTCATTATCTTCATAGTCTTTCATTAAGCCATCTGCCATTGCATCAAGAATATCGCATTCAGTTTTCCAGTATTTCCATGCTCTTTTTAGGCATTTCTTGTAAAACGAGAGATAGTCTTTTGCTTCTTCGTAATCTACTATATCTCCTTGTTCACAACCATCATATTCGTATGATAATTTGTACACATTGTAACTATACTCCGAACCATCATACTCTTTTTCGGTTACAACCTCGTGTATCTCTACTTTGATAAACGAGAGAGTGAAATAGGTATTGATGTCTTCATAAAGAGTTGCGACATCATCTCCTGTTTCTGAATTGAATAGAGCAAGTTCCTCGTTGAACTTATCTACTGCTTTCTGTAATTTCTTCAATTCTTTCATAAGGCTTAAATTAACATTTACCAGATAAATCTCTCAAAAATTTGCTTTTATCTTTAATTGTTTCAAAACTTCTTTTAATTCACTATCTGTGTAGCTTTGTGCTATCTCAAGAGATACGCAGTTATGATTGCTGGCGATCTCTATTGCTCTTTTACGAGATACTTCTGGACTTTTACTTATTCGTTTCATATTTATAATTCAACTTTTTCTTCTAATTCTACTTTTATAATTTCACCTAAGAGTTTTGCTCTTTGTCTTAAATACTTCAAATCTCCTTTAGGAACTCCTGTTGTACTTCTATAACAGAAGCCATCTTTATAAAAATCTACCGAGTAGTAGTATTCGAAAAATCTTTTCTTTGCCATAACTTTATGCTTTTAATTGGTTATTGTTTTAAGTTGCTGTAAAGTTACTCATAATTATTTGAATTACAATAAGTTATGATATATTTAACTTTGTTTTAACTTTTGCAATCTTTTTTCAACTTTATTTTCACTTTTGCTAACTTTTTGACCACCCAAATACCTCATTATCAGTGATTTTTGCTAACTTTTATTAACTTTACGGCTCCAGTTTTTATACAATAATCAAACCAAATCAACTATTTTCAGATAAGATTTTTCGAGTTTTTCCAATTTTTACTTGCAAAGGTATATATTTTTGCACTATACAACAAACAAAATAACAACTTTTTATTTGATTTTCAAATAAAATAGTGTAACTTTGCAAAAAATATATAGCTATATGGAAATAAACAAAATCTTTAATTCAAACTTAACTAATTCGGAGCAGATTTCAAAACTAAAAAATAAAACTGTCCGAATTCAAAAAACATGGTCGGAGTTGTTGAAAGAGTATGACTCAACTAAACACTCAGTTAATGACAAAATGAAGCGCAAAGACAAGCGGAGTAAAAATAAGGTAGAGGAAGTAGCACGCATCCATTTAGACCTTGAAAAACTCATTGTTAAGCGCATGGTTGAATTTATGTTTGCTTTACCTGTTAAACGTGTTTACTCTGGACTTGAAGACGACCCCGACAGAGAAGATATCATCAAAGCAATCGAAGCAATATACAAAGACAATAGAATTGATACAGCAAATATATCAAGAGCCAAAGAGTTATTAGCAACTTGCGAGATGTGTACTTATTGGTTCAAAACAGAGAAAGAGCATAACCGATACGGCTTTGAAACAAAAACAAAACTTAAAAGTAAAACCTTCTCTCCTATGGGTGGCTATAGGCTTTATCCATTATTCGATGAGTTCGACAATATGGTAGCAATGTCAATCGAATACGATGTAGTTAATTCAGAAAACAAATTAGAAACTCATTTCGAAACATATACTGACACTAAGCACATTAAGTGGGTTGACGATGAAAAGGTATTAGACACAGACAATCCTCTCAAAAAAATACCTTTTATCTACTCTTATAGAAATACTCCTATCTGGGATGGCATTCAGCCTATAGTTCAAGAGATTGAAACTATATTATCGAACAACAGTGACATCATTGCTTACAACGCATCTCCTATCCTTGTGGTAACTGGAGATATTTCTGGGTCAGAAGACAAAGGCAATACTAAACGTGTTTACCGACTTCAAAATGGTGGTAATGTTAGTTACGCAACTTGGCAACAAAGTATTGAAGCTATCAAATACCAAATAGATATGCTTCTCAGACTAATGTGGGCATTGATGCAGTTACCAGATATGTCTTTCGATAACATTAAAGGTTTAGGCTCTGTTAGTGGTAAAGCGATGAAAGTAATTCTATCTGATGCACACCTTAAAGTTGGCGATGAACAAGGTCCATTCATTGAGTTCTTTGACCGAGAGTCAAATGTCATTAAAGCATATCTATCTTCATTAAATCCAAAATGGGCAGGTAAAATCGAACAATTAGATATCGAACATGTAATTACTCCTTTTGTACAAGAAGACTTACTTGAACAAATAACAATTTGGCAAAAATCTAATGGAGGCAAAGCTCTGATGAGCCAAGAAGAATCAATCGAAAGATTAGGACTTTCTACAGATCCAAAGGTAACAATAGAAAAGATTAGAGAGGAAGAAACACAAGCCGCTGCTAATAATGTTATGAGTCTTTTTGAACGAGCAGAATAATGAATTATAGTGAACAACAGAAAAAAGCCTATAATGAGCTAAAGAAACGTCTTGTAGGCTATATGTCGTCTGTGCAGAGTATATATGATAATATCTCTGCACAAGCGGCTGATATAGCCTTAAAATCAGAATATGACCCAGAGAGCAATGAGGTATTTTCTTTCTCTGACTACCCAGAGCAAAGAACTGCAATACAAAAGATGCAGAATGATTTCGTTACAGATTTATCAAATCTAATTGATAGAGGTGTAACAAAGGAGTGGCAAATGAGCAACGAAGCACAAAATCTACTTGTCAATTCAATGGTTGAGAGTGCTGGTGTGCGTTTGAACAACTTCTATCAAAAGAAATTTTGGCAATACAATGATGATGCTCTCAATGCGTTCAAAAAGAGAAAAGACAAAGGTATGAGTCTTTCGACAAAGATATGGCAACAGTCGTCAGAGTTAAAGACACAACTTGAAGACACAATCTCTGTTGCTATTCAACGAGGGATGAGTGCCGTTACTTTATCAAAACGAATATCGCAATACTTGCAAAACTACCCAAAACTAAAACAAGATTACGGAGAAAAGTTTGGAACTGCAATCAGATGTAGAGATTGCGAGTATAAATCAATTCGTTTAGCTCGCACCGAAATCAATATGTCTTATCGAATGGCAGAGCAAGAGAGGTGGCGCAATCTTGACTTTGTTCTTGGCTATCGTATTAAACTAAGCAAGAACCATACCTGTAAAGGGGTAATCAACTTTTATGACATCTGCGATGAACTTGAGGGTGATTATCCAAAGGACTTTATATGGGCAGGGTGGCACCCATCTTGCAGATGTTATGCTATTCCAATCTTGATGAGCGAGGATGAATTTGAACGATACAATCGTGGAGAGGAAACAACAGAAAAGCCAATCACTGAAATGCCAAAGCAATTCGATGAGTGGCTTATGCGCAATGCAGATAGAATAGAAAAAGCACAAAAGAGAGGAACATTGCCTTACTTCTTAAAAGATAATAAACAACTCATATCATATATAAATACTACAGTAAAGACACAACGTAATACTTTTAATAGTAAGCATAGTGATATTGATAAATTGACCAGCAGCGAAAATATATCTGATTTTGTCCACAAAGAACAATTTGCTAAAATGTTCGGTGTCCAAGAACTAAGAGTTGAGGAACAAAAAACAATAGCTAAAGTTATAAGTGACATTGAAACTACATATGGTAAAATTATTCCTATAGACATTTTATCATACGAAATGAATAACCCAGCAAGTGCTAATGGGGGTCACTTAAACATCAATTCAACTTTGTGGGGTAAAGACAATATAATTGACACAATAAATAGAAAATTCAATGAAAATGCTGGAGATTATATAGGCTTTAATAAATACGCATTAAGTGTATTACAAAACAAAATATCTCAATATAGCGAATATATAAAAACTGGCAAAAATATAGAAATATATAAACAAAAAATATCTGAGTTCTCTGAGTGGATAAAAAAAATAGAAAAAACTCTAAACGAAGGACACAAAAGATATGGTGTGTTTCTTTCAAAAGAAACAATGTTTCGTGATACTATAACTCATGAGATGGGACATGTTATACATGATCAAATATTAGGAACACTGAATGGAGATGATTTCTTAAATCCTAAATATTTACCAAAAGAAAAACGAATAGAGGCATTGACTTTAGATAGACAATTACATTCATTATTTGATAAATACAAAAGTAATGGAACATGGCTTTCTGAATATGGGTTGACATCTCATGTTGAATTTTTAGCAGAGTGTAATGTTTTATATCTATATTCTCGCAATACGCTTCCACAAGATGTTAAAGATTGGTTCGATAAACTATCAGAATTTGCAAAAAAATAAAGTTCTCATACATGAGAACTTTATAACTTTAAGTATGGGTCTTTATCAAAAAAAACATCTACTCCTTCTTGTTTTTCATCTATTTCTGTGTGTTTTTTTCCCCCTAATATATATTTCTCTGGAATACCACTCGGAAACGCATCACAAACATGTTTTCCGTTCACATTAATATAAAAAGCGCATATATTACATAAAGAGCTGTTAGATAACTTTGCCATAATCTTTTTTTTTGCAAAGTTACAAAAAATTACTCAAGCAACAGCAATCTTTTTAATCTTTTTCATATTTTTCTCAACCAAAGAAACAATTCTATCGTGTTGAGGCGAAACTCCATTGAATTTTGACCTACTCTGGATAACATTAAAGGTTTTCAAGTCAACCTCTATTGTTTCAAGTCTTACTCCTTTATTATCTTTTGCAGTTAATATCAAAGAGTTATTTTTTGCATAGTATTTATTAGCAAATACACAATGGTGCATACTTTCTCCTTCATCAAGCATTTCTTGGAGGTCCTGAATAGTCTTAATGACAATATCACCATCATCAGAAATAAAACATAGTCCGAGATATTTTCTCTTTGCTTCAATGTAATTTTCGTTATCTTTAAGAAGTAGTTTCAATTTCTCTTTCCTATTTTCTTTTTTCTTACGTTCTACAAGTCTATCGTGTACTTCTTTCAAGTTATCTGGACAAACATAGTGAGGACTATGCAAATCTAAACCATAGTGTTCGCAAAGGTCTAAATAATCAAACCACATTGATGGGTCCTCTACTATGTACTTATGTCTAATAGCAATCTTTATCGAATTCCAATGAGGTAGCGATCTCCAATATCTTTTAGCTCTATATCTCAAAAGTTCGTGCTGACCATTCTTATAGAGTGTTTCAAACCTAAAATCAGTAAGCAACAAATGAAAGGTAGAATAATAGGTATCGTAATACCTCTTATTAAAGCCATTACGTTCCATTATAGGCAATATTTTCATCTTAGGGTAGATATGTAAAGGAGCAATATTAAATCTATCGTTTAAGAGCAAAGAGGAGTCTTTTCTTTGAGATTTTATTTCCATATCTGTACCATAGCACCAACTTGCATCATAATTCCAACACATTCCATTGTATTTGATTGACATAACTTCGGTTTCTCCTTTATCATTCATCCAGAGTTGTACAATTTCTTGTATTGCTGTAAAGTTGTAGTCGTTTTTCTTTGCTATCTTGTGCATTTGAAAATGCCTAATAACTTGCCAACCTTTGTAAGTCGTGATAATGCTAAAATAACTATATTCTGCATAAGTTCTTATCTTTGTATTTTCAATCGAAATAGACCTTCCACAATGTGGGCATATAGCTGTATCATTTTCTGCTATTTTCGACTTAAAATTACCATTACAAGATAAACACCAAATTGTAGCTCCAGAGTTATATCCTATATGTTTATAACAATTCTCTTTTGCCCATTTTATTTGAGCATCTGTGATTGCTGGAAGTTTTTTACTTAACTCATAAACTTCTTTTTGTCGCTTTGTTTTTGGTTTCATGATTAGAATAATGAGCCTTGTTCTATTGTGGTCTTATTTTCGCTTATTTGCGCCTTTTTAGCAGGTTTACGCATTGATTGGTATGTTTCTTCCTCAAATCGTTTTATAGCCTTTTCTCTCGCTTCTTGTTTCTCTTCTTCTGTAAGTTCTATAGTATGATTTACTACTACTCTTGAACAAGCAACTTCTTTGATATCCTTTAAGTCATCTTCATCAAAGTAGTGTATTGCCATACCGTATATTTCTTCGTCTGCAAATCCGTTACAACCACTTTTCTGAACCTCTCCGAGTATGTAGTTTACACATTCCTTGATATTCTTATTTGGCTTGTTGTATGATTGAGCGAAAAGCTCATCTTGTTCTGCTCGCTTATCAAGATATGCCTTGATAGTTTGTGCGAATTGTTCTGTTCCTTTCATAACTATTAAAACTTAATTGTGTAGTTTATACCATCGTTCAAAGACACATTGAGTTTTTGCTTTGAGCACCAATCTGCAACATTCTTTAGAAAGGTGCGAGTTTCACCTTTTGCAAATAACTCTTTAAGACAATCAGTCAATGTTAGATAATCATTTGGCTAGAGTTTTGCTCTCTTTAGGTCTTCGGCATTACTAAGTTTATGCCATGCTAAAAAAACTTTTTCTTTCATAGTTCAATATTCATTTCTTGGTTAGTCATAGTGTAAAACGCATTTTGCAACTGATGCAAGTAATAAACATTATGCTTGTGCATAAATTCATCCTTACCTTGATGCGAGATTGTCAATAGTTTTACTAATTGAGGTAAATCACTCCATTGAACAAAGTAGCCATTTATGTTCTTTGTATAAGTTTCACCTTTTTTCTTAAATCCGATCTTCTTCATAATATCAGAAGTTAGTTCAATAGGTGCCAACTCTTCTTCTATTATTTCTCCATTTTTATTACAAATTACTACATCATGTCTTAATTCATCTACTTTGGCATAAAACTTTGTTATTCCACGATAACCTTTGTGATACTCTAAATAGTTTCCTACTCTTAATTCTTTTTTCATATTATTTATCTTTTAGTTTGTTTGTGGCAGATAGGATTTCACACCTATTCTGCCCTATAAACTTGTACCAATCTCACGACTACCAAGTTCTAACCAATTAAAAAATTTATGCTTTATTACCAGTTATGATTGCTTTTGCTTGTTCATACAAATCTAATTCTTCTTTAGAATAAGGTACTTTAACCATTAGGTTATAATCATTGCCCCACATAGGCACACTGAAACGAAAATAGTTTACTGCTTGACCTAATTTTTTTGTAGCCTTTCCTTGTGCATCTCTCATTGATTTTTCTAAAAAATCAACCATTTTTTTTCTTGATTGTTCAGCATATAGGGATTGTAATTTTTCGTGCCATTTAAGGAGCGACTTCGTGGTTTCGATTGAAATTTCTAAGTCCATTGCTATACGTTCTATGGCATCAAGTTTGTCATCATAGGTTGCATAGTATAAATCGCTATCTATAAAATCAAAATTATACGTTCTATTAAGCCATTCAAGCTCAGCATCTTCATTTGTGCTAAAATGCTCAATAATTCTCCTCTTGCCATTAGGCAACCATTCGAACAAGAAATAATCACCATCACTTCCACCTACTTGTAACTTTGACTCAATCCCTCTTGGTGATGTAGTTTCTTCTGCTACCATTCCCATAAGGTCGCCATAAGTACAAATATTGTCTATATAGAAATAGCCTTTACTATCTTTCATTACTACATATGGCTTTGTTTCAAAAAATCCACGTGTCTTCATTATTCTACTTTTTTTTAGTTAGTTCTACAAATTCATTTGCATCCTTTAGTTTTTCAAACCAATCATAATAATAATCTGCATCTTCTGTTACATCCATACTTGCCTTTGGAATTTCATTAGCAAATTTACTTGAAACAACTTTACTTTGGACTTCTCCGTTACTATGAATAATAGTAGCTACACAATAAAACTTTTTCATAGGCTATTTTTATTAACTCCATCCAATCTTTCTTTTAAATACTGGATGTCGGCATTATTTAATTCAAGATTATGCTCAAGTTTATAAAGAGTGGCATCCTTTTGACCAATCAATTTAACAGCCATATCGTAATCATTTTGACTTTTCATATTGGCTATTAAGTAAGTTGCTATTTCGTATTTCTCATCTTTAAGAGCATCTATCTTCGACTCTAATAGTGCCACCTGAGAATAAAACACTTGTAACAACTTACTTTGGTAGTGCTTTTGGAAATCCTCATAAAACGAAGCTTTGTCCATTTTGTCTCCTGCATAGATGTACATATCGTACACTCTATTGAAATCTTGAGTTGGAATAACTAACCCAGTCTTTTCTGTGAATTCTTTGTGTGTCATATAGGTTTTAATTTGCGGAAGACTATTTTGCAACAAGTATGCCAAAACTAAAATTCTAAATCGTAATATTCATCTTTGAACCCAAAAGCTACATTTACATTACTATAAATCTTTTTCTCATAGGTAATACCTTTAACTACTTTCACAGGTAAAAAGTAATCTTGATAAATATCTTCAAAAGTTTCTTTACCTATGATTGATTGCCAAATTTCTTCATTTCGTCTAAGACCAGATGTTGCTCTTACTTGACTATATTTTTCGTGCATTTCTTTTGTAAAATCAACCTCTGTTGTAAATTCCTTCCATCTACCATATCTAAATTCCAATTCCAATGTTCCGTGTTTTTCACTTCCCAATCTGCATTTCTTTCCATCTTTTGAAACCCAAGTAACATCATAAGCATGTCTGTCTGTCCAATACAAGATAGTTGCACCCTCTCCAACTACAGGTTTATTCTCTTTTCTTTTTGCCCTATTGCCTAATATCATATTGTTTAGGCTTCCGTATTCTTGTGCCATAATTTCAAGTGTTAGAGTGTTAAACTTATTTTACTTTTCTCTTACTATAAAGTATTTGTACATAGGTCTTCCATCTGAATAAAGTAATTCAAACATACCTTGGTTCATTGCTTTATTGTAGCTTTCTCTAATGTTAGCTGAATTAGCCTCAAATACCTTATAGTATGATTTCAAAGCTGATAAACATTGTCTCTTGTTACCTTTAACAAGAACTGTAACGTCGTCGTTTGTAGAAATTTTAATAAGTTTCATAACTTTATGCTTTTAATTGGGTTATTGTTTTAAGTTGCTGTAAAGTTACTCATAATTATTTAATTATCAATAAGTTATAATGTATTTAACTTTGTTTTAACTTATACAATCTTTTTCAACTTTTATTTTCACTTTTGCTAACTTTTTGACTATCTAAATACCTCATTTACAACAAGTTTTGCTAACTTTTATTAACTTTACCACACTGATTTTCAACCAATTATCAGTCTTGATAAACTTTTTTACCAGAGATTTTTCGAGTTTTTACATTTTTTCTTGCAAAATCAAGAAAAATATCGTAACTTTGCATCGCTTTTAAGGGGTTATTAACTCCATTGTTTCAAAATTCAATAACACCAAGAGTTCATACTCTCTTGGTGTTGTTTTTTTATAGCTTAATCTCTTTTTTACATTTCCAACAATTTAATTCATTTCTCAAGTTTTCCACATAGTTTATGCTTTTGCAATGCGGACACTCAAATTCAACAACCTCAACTTGTCCATGTTCCTCTAACCAACAATGTAGTTTAGCAATAGAGTTCCATGCTTCTTGCGCCAAGTGCATTGCCCCTGTTTCTTGGTCAATAATATGACCTCTCTTATGTTCTACACTATGTCTTATCTGTGCTCCATCATATCTATTATAGCCATCTTGCAAACCTTGCCAAGTATTACGACCATACTTTTTCTCCCCAACCATATAGACTTTGACTATTTCTTCTATTGCTGGACTTTCTATTGGGAATAACTCATACTTTAGCTTATTATCAATTCGGTCATTCTTTTTACTTACATTGTTTTCCATACTATATAACATTAAATTTAATTGCTTGTATTCTACGTTTAATTATCTCTAAACCTATCTGAATAGATTGATTTTCCATATTAAACGACTTATCAATTGAAGAAAACTCTTTAATCAATCCTATTAGTTTTTCCGTATGAATATCAAACATTGTAGGCTCTAAATCGTTCTTTATTTGTTTTTCAAATAAAAGTTTATCCATATCTTTGTTATGCTCAGCAAGCAACGTTATAACAAGTTCACTAATAATTGCATAACTTCTCATCCTATCATACTTCTCATTAGGATATACTCTCTTAAATTCATTGTTGATTGCAAAGTATAATTTTAGCAAATCCATTCGTATATCGTCTAATACGTTCTTTGTTTCATTCTCTATGTGTTTGATATGGTCATAGTCTAAATCTTTGCTAAGAAACATATTATATTCTTGATATACATTCCTAATTGTTCTACACAACTTCTTTACCATTTCTACTCTATCTTTTTTGGCTTCTTCACATGCTTGAAAAGCATAGTGCCAAGCTATCTGAATGTAGATGAGAGGAGCAAAAGAAACTTGCATTTGTTCTTTCTGCGTTAATTTTTCTAATATTCCTCTTGCAGTTCTTTTGCATTCTGAATAATAAATAGAGTCAGACAACTGTTGTAAATCTGGTATTTCACCTGTATACTCCCATAAAGATAACTTACCTCTTACATTTAGAATAGGCTCTTTGAATATTATCGGATTTACAAGCACCCAATTCCATTCTCCTTCATTCGCCCAAATAGATGGGTGGTTTTTTACGCAATCTACAATCTCAACAGATCCGATGATAGCCGACATGTGAGCTGTGTCGCCAACATTAAAACGTGCTTCGTGTTTTTGTGATTGAGTGAGAGCATCCCAACCACCTTTGAATTGGGTGGCGCCTGCGTGAATAAGGATGCGACCTCTGTACTTTGTTTGCCAACTGCGATTTTCTATGTCTTTAATTCCGCATGCGATTAAATGCGCATATGGCTGCTTAATTGTTAATGCTTTCATATTTCTTCAATTTTAATAGGTTTGCCACTTAATTCACATCTCAATGTATCGGAGTTATACACCGACCATTCGTTAGTATTTCTTCTGCGAGTGAAGTAAACGAGAATATCACGATAGAGAGGATAGGTTTCACAAATGAATTTACGTTGCTTTTTGTTCTTGCAATGATTGCCACACCAATCATATCTATCATATAAATCATAATAATCATCATTCATTACAAGGTCATGCAAGTATCTCATATTATCGTGTAAGTCGTGCATATCCTTACATACTGATGTAGTAAAAGAGAGTTCTATTTCTCCAGACATGAACCTATGCCAATCTTCTACACATCGTGATATTTGATAAAGTTCTTCTTCTGTAAATTCACAATATGCTATATGATTGATTGCGTCTTGATGAACAAGATGAGTGTACATAAACTCTCTATCTTGAATTGTGTATGCCCAACCTTTATCTTCTACTATCGGTTTGAGTTCGAATAGTAGTTTGATGATTTCTTTTTTGTTATCAAGGTCTGGTAGGTTACTTGCCGATAGCTGTATGTGTCGCAAGAAGTCGTATGAGTTCTTTATGCACATATCGCATAGCATAAACTGATGAGTGGTAAGGGTTAATTTATATTTCATAATCTAATTATTTATAATTGAGCCAACATACATAAAGTTTTCCTATTGAGAACAACTTGTTAAGACAGTTATGTTTACAATTATAATCTCCAACAAGTACGTGTTTTTTCGACATTTTATAACTACCATGCCTTACACATTCTTTACATCTTTTATATGGACTATTCCATAAAATCATTAATTTTCCAATTTTCATAACTCAATATTATTTTCTTTTAGTTTATTTTTTAACTCCTCTATTTCTTGCTCATACAATTCTTTTCTTTCTTCTTGAAGTGTAGCCAGCTCTATATATTTACCAATCAATTCATTATGATAGTTATTTAACTCTTCAAGGTCTTTTATAATATCTCTAAGTGAAAAAACAAAAAGCCATGCTGAAGCGCAAAGTGCACTCATTAGATGAAATAAAACCGACCTCCAATCAGAGATGAAATAAAACATGCAAAATAGATTATATGCTAAAGATAAAATCAATATTATACAACAAAACTTTTTCATAACTCACCTCCATTTATTTTACAAGTTCAAATTCATAGGCATAGCCTAATGGGTTACTCTCCCAATAACCTTTGCCGTTTAGTTTATCAATCAATTTTGCAAAAGGTACTTGTGGTGTTGAATAATAACCATCGCAACCATCGAAAGTGTATCCCTCAAAAAAATCTCCTTTATACAAAAAAATACCTTCTGCACAACATTCTAAGTCATTTATATCTTGCAACCGACATTGCTTGATACCTGTTATTTTAATTTTGTGTGGCATTTCTTCATTGCGAGTAAACATCTTATTTCGCCACCCTTTTTCACCGCTATAATAGGCAATAATTCTTTGTTGGTAAGTAACATTGTTGTTGTCTCGGTGATATTGCAACACATCATTGTACGATTGCTTAATTGCAACAATCTCGCCTATCTTATAACGAGGTTCTTTGTCGGCTCGCCAAGTGCGAGTTTTAGTTTCATCAAGTACCGCTTGCTCTAAGCCGTACTTCGTATTAAACATTATTCCTTTCATAATTCATTTTTCATCAAGACTTTGGTCAATTATTTTTTTTACACCTTTTAACGAGTAATGATGGGCAAAACCACATCCATTTTCATCGACTGCCTCCCATACTACTCTTTGTTCTGGAGGATAATATCCACAGCAATAAATTTCATAACCTCTATAAATATATCTTCCAGCTCTTATTCTTTTTGTTTTGTGTTTTGTATTCATAATTTCACCTCCAATTCTTCGCCTGTTAGACAATAGTATGCATTTTGAAGTTCATGAATATATTTGATGTCATACTTATAATATTGACTCTTCTCACCTTGTATGCTCAATAAACAACCATTCACTCCATCAATATATGAAATTAAAAATTCATCTATTTTTTTACTATATTGTGTAATCATTGGGTCTTTCTCAAAACCATTTTTTAAGAAAAATTCTTCAGTAAGTAAGATAGGTTCTATGCCATATTTAACATCCAATAAATCTTGTCCATATTTATGCGAACAATAAACATCAGCACCTTGATGTGCATATATATCTAATATTTCACAGATTAAATCATCAAATGTTGATTTAACAAAATTTCCAATTCTCAATTCTTTTGTTTTCATAGTTCAATTTCTAATTCATTATTTGTTAGACAATAGTATGCGTTTTGTAACTCGTGAAGGTATATCCTTCGAGGAAACTCTAATCTGCTATCATAATTTACCTCTGCTACATCTTCGGGGCAATGAAATAAATTAGCATATTCTATTGTTGTATATTTATCCCTCATTAGAATACTTACTTCATCTTCCCTACTTGGATAGTATTCCCACCAATCATTATGTTTATTTTTCTTAAACCCAATCTTCAACAACACCTCTTCGGTGAGTTCGATGGGTTGTGCGTTTTCAAGACTTCTATTTCTAAAGTCGAAAATATCTATACTGTGTACTACTGCATCTACTTTTGTTAAACTTTCTATTTGGTAAGGGATGCCATCATATTGCACCCAATTACCTATTCTCAATTCATTTGCTCTCATAGTTCTTCATTTTTTCAAAGATTTCAAATACTTCTTTGCCTCTTTCAAGTCGCAAGATTTCGTTCTCAAAAATTCAAATAATTTATCTCTACCAAGTGCTCTATATATCGGTTGCCATTCTTTGAGTATTAGATCGGCAGGCTCGCTCGCAGGAATTAACTCATCGCCAATTTTCACTTTGTTTGCCAATTTTCGAATACTCACCCCTTCTTTGTTGACAATCACATATTCTTTGCAGTTGATTGTGCATCTACCATAAAAGCGAACAATTGAGAGTTGTGAGTTCATCCAACACTCTTTTTTATAGATGATTGTTTCGGTTGTTATCATAATCAATTAAATTAAATGTTCAACAACATATTCAATACCAGCCAATATAGCATCATCATAATTAACGTAAAATTTCTCTATACAGCCTTTTAAGAAGTGTTCCGTAAGGCTATCCTTGTCAACGATTTGAATAATTTTAATTACAAATCTGGACATAGAGACATTAGTAAATGTTCCGACAGTAACGATAATGTTTTTCTCTTCTCTCAACCACTCTAACACTTGTTCTATGGTTGGAGCATCAACGATGTCATTTTCTCCACGATGTCGTATCATTGTATCTACTACATTCCCACCAAATGGTAGATGAATAGAGGTTATGTTCAGAATAAACTCATCTTCTTGGTAATACCCAAAGCAAGGCTTATCAAAACCTTTCTCTTTGAGTTTTATTGCTAAATATTTTGATACGAATTTCATAATTTTTTCTCCTTTATCTTTTTATCATAGTTTTTCATTCGTCGGCAATTTCCATCACATTGTGCAAGAAAATGCCAACTACCACCTTGTGAATGTAGTGCGCATCCATTACTACCTTCTACATAATGCTTACATTTCATTCGGTAGAGCATTCGTTCATTTGTTTCTTTCATATTATCATTTTTTATAAGTATTATCAAATGAGTATATAATATAATCCTTAATGTTTGTTGGTGTGTCTAAATTTGAATGTTCCATTACATCAAATCCATATACAATATATATATCAGAAATTCTACCTTTATTTGGTTCTGATTTTTTTATTTTATCTATTGTATTAAACAAGAGTTCATCATCAGTTGTAGTAAGTATTATATCTTCGTATGTAATTACTAAAATACCTTTTAGTGGCACTTGCCATTTGTTTTTTATTACATAAAACATAATATTACTCCTCCCAATTTATATATTTCTCTGGTGGCATTTCAGTTGTACGAACAAGATGTTTTGTTTCATCATTATATGGTACGCACTGATTATAAGGCATAATAGCACAACCAAAACATTTTAATTCATCATTATAACATTCATAAAAATCAATATTCCACATTGTATAATCATCTCCTCTACCTAATACCTTATCAAAAGGTTGTAAAGTAGAGATATCAAACTTTGATTCAATTTTTACCAATTCTTTTTTTTCTTCATCCCATTTATAACCATCTTTTTTTATTGCATTTAATAATTGTTGCTTCTCCTCTTCTGTGGCTTTACGTAATTCTGTAATATTTTCATTATTATTTGCTATTAAAGCATCTTTAAATACTATTGAATAAAGCATACCAAGTGCAGCATAACTTTTTGTTTTATATATCAAGTGTTTTTTATAGATGAATATATAGCTATTTTCTTTTTTATTATTACCATAAAAACAGTAATAAAATTCACCATCAACCATTTCTAGTTCTACTTTAAATTTTGACCAATCTCGCTGATCTTTAGAAGGAAATAAAATACATTCTCCATTATACTTAGTAGCATATTTACCATCTATCGATACAGACGCTGCGTATCTCAAATCAGAGTTTTTACCCTTAACTACGAAACTAAATTTGATGGGAAAAGTATCGTCATTTATAATTTTTTCAAATTCAACTTCTCCGTGAACAGTTGAATATAGTTTTGTACCTTTTGGACAATCTTTAAGGATTTCCACCAAATTAAGATTTTCGTTCATAATTATTTCTCCTTATTAAGTTCATTGATTTTGTTTATTATTCTCTCGCCTGTTACAAGTATCGCATTGATAATAGAACCAACACCAAAAAAAATACAAATAAGCAAGCACTCTTCAAATGGCATTTTTCCTACTTCCCATAGCCAAATGTAACCAAACATCATTACTATTCCAGTGATAGCAATAAAATACGCACTGATTTTTTCTGAAAAACTTTCTTTTTTCATCGTTATTTTAATTTTTAGGTAAAACAATTCTTTGCCAATGGGTGATATATTCCACTTCAAAACCATCATCATTATACCACCTATAATTTTCATTTATTTTAACAAGTGTTGCTGCTCGTACAAACATACTACCATCACTAAAAGTTTGGCATACAAGCGCTCGTTCTCCTAATTTTGGCAACTTGTCTTTTACACTTTTCCAATCTGACTTTTTCATAGTTTATACCTCCTCATTAAGTTTATCTAACAATTCTTTAGCACACAACTCTGCGTATTCTGGGTCATCGCCATAAGGAAATACTTTGATTGAGGCAATTGTACACGATTGTAAATTTCGGTTATCTTTATATGTAACATACATAACTATGCTTACACTTTCGACATTATACCAAAGTTCATATTGACGTTTTGTGTCATCTACTCGCAAGGCTTTTAGTTCACATTTATAACTATCTATTAGCGACTTTAAGTCTTTTACATACTTAAACTTTTGTAAAATTCTTATCAATAATTTTTTCATGTTTCCTCCTTTATTTTACCATCAAGGTAAAGTTTATGTTTATATGCTCTTAGGTTTCTTATAGCCTCATTATGTGTTTCTCTGTCGTAATAACGACCATCTTTTCTACGTTCTTTATATTGTGCTTTTGCCCTTTCGTGTTTCTCTGGGTCAATTATAAATATTATTAACTTACGACTAACTCCGAACATACGAGCGAGAGTGCGTTGTAATAAGTTGTGTTCTTTTCTTAACCTTACGATTTCAAACTTATCGTCTTCGGTTAGTTTTCTCCGCCTATCATATTGAGGTGGTAGTTTGATTTTTTCACTTACGTATGGCATAGTTTCAAATTTTAAAAAGCATCGTGGGTAGGTTCTTTCCCTACATCAAGTTTCCGGTTACCTGTAGCAAGTAAATGATATAGTTGCCTTGCCCACTGATCCTTACCGCTGTAAGGTTACCGCTTTACTTTTATATACTTTGATTTTAAACAATGATTTACCACATTAGCAACTTTTTGAGCTCTTTGTTGTATCTCTGGAGATTTAGAGATAAACATTTCATATAATTGCTCAATAGAGTCAATTCCATTATCTACACAAGCATCAAAAATGCGCTCCATATCTTTAATACTTTTTATCTTCTGCAAAAACTCTTCTGGCTGATCGTCATAAAAGTTTTTCATTCTTACTAACTTACTATACATGATTAAATTTCTCCTTTATCTCCAAATGAATAATACTCTCCACTTGGTGTTAATATTAAATGGTCTAACACTCTTACATCTATCAAATCACACATATTCTTAATTCTTCGTGTCAGAGCTATATCTTCTTTACTTGCTTCTAAAGTCCCACTTGGATGATTATGCGCTACAATAACACTACTACACATTGTATCAAGAATATATTTTGCAATAATTTTAACATCAACCAATACCATAGATACTCCTCCTTGAGCTATCTTAGCAAATGCAATAGTTTCGTTTCTTCTGTTCAACATTAGCACAAAGAACGACTCATAAATCTCAATATCGTCATGATAAAATTGCTTAATGTATTTTGCTGCATCTGCTGAAGTAACTATCTTTTCTCTTTTAAACTCACTATCTTTTTTCTTTATAGTAAGTTCTGCCTCTTTGCAGTAGGCTACTTTGTCCTGTGTGTTGCTATATTCTTTCATAATAGTTTCGCTATATAGTATTGTTCGACATTCTTTTGATATTCTTCATCAGATGTGCTTATTTCTTTTTCAATCAAATTATCAAGCACAATACCGAGATTATCACAATAGACATCTTCGACTAACTTAATTTCCTTATTACCATCCATAAGTCTGATTTCATAAGTATCACTTCCTTCATTAAGTGAGATATACACCCAATCTTTGTGGAGCAAACCATTTACTTTCATTGCTAAAATTGGCATATCCTTATAGAGAAATCCAGCCTTTTTCGACACTCCCCAACTGAGTTGGACCATTAGGTTCGCCGACCAACCTATTTGCTGGTTGATTTCATTAGCTATTGCTAATACTTCATGTAAATTTCTTCCTTCCATTGTTTCAAATATTTTACAAGATTATACTTTGAGTTTCAAATAACTTACATTAAAAGATTTGTGCATAGTTATCAATAATGCAGATAACTTTGTTGTGTTTATCACATACATCAATAACATCTTTTAACGATGGTGTAGAGAATAAGACATTGTTATTAGAATAAACTCTGATATGGTCTGAGTAACCATTAGAATAGATTGCTACTTCGAATTTTTCATACTTTGCAAGAATTGATTTTAATTCTGCTTGAACTTCTTGGAGTGTTGCTTGATTTTTCATAACTTTATGCTTTTAATTGGTTATTGTTTTAAGTTGCTGTAAAGTTACTCATAATTATTTGAATTACAATAAGTTATAATATATTTAACTTTGTTTTAACTTATACAATCTTTTTTCATCTTTTATTTCACTTTTGCTAACTTTTCGACTACCTAAATACCTAATTTACAACAAGTTTTGCTAACTTTTATTAACTTTATCACGCTGATTTTCAGCCAATTATCAGTCTTGCTAAACTTTTTTACCAGAGATTTTTCGAGTTTTTACATTTTTTCTTGCAAAATCAAGAAAAAGCCATCAAATTTTACCACATTTTTGCCTAAAATAAATCTTTTTGATTTTAATGCGTTTTTACGCATTTTTACCAATCCAGATGAGTGATTTATTTACTTTATATACAAAAGTTCAAATTTGGGGTTATTTTAAGCTTATTTTGGCATTTATTTTACATTTAGAGATTGTAATTTTTCATTGACCATTTTTTTCAACATTTCAACCTTATCATCATTACTTATCTCTAAATTCTCTATCTGGATCCAACATTGTCTTTCTATGCGCTTGATAAGTTCCTCTCTATTCTTTTCCTTTTGCTTTATAACTCTCGTTTCTTCATCAAGCCTATATTGATTGAATTTTTTTACTTTCTTACACAGGTTACCAATAGAGCAGTAATTCTCATTATCTCCAAGTTCCCCAATGTTAAGTTGGTGAAAAAAATACAACATTTCTCCAATAGACCAATACTTCATGCCTTCATACATTGACTGAGCTATCATAGTGAGAATTTGCTTTTGGTCGCCTTCTGGCAATTTTACAGAGTTCATTGATGTGTAACTTAACAAGTGTGTCTTCAATAAATTCAGTGCCGTTTCCTCTCCCATTTGATTAAACACATCAACTAATCTTGGTGATGTCTTGTCAAATGTATAATCTGGATTTCGGTATGCTTTGATTTCGACACTTGGATTGTATCTTAACAATAATGCTTTTGGAGTTGATGCAAAATTTGCAACAATATTATTCGAGCTTTGAGATTTCGTCAAGCAATGCTTCTCTTGCTTCACGATTTCTTCGTTCTGTCTCCGTTTCTGTTCGCTCAGTGCGTCTTGTAAAAGTTGTAGTCCCATTGTTGTTATATCGTTTATTTTTTCTACTCCACATTGATAATCTCTTTGATGTTTCCCATGTGTCTTGTTCCTCCCATCTCATCTTTGTACCTTGCTGGTTGATTTCTGACCAATAATCATAAAACTCTCTAACCATTTCTCTATCGTATTCACCACCTTGTTCTCTGACAAATGGTATAAGATGTTCATAAAAGATTTTTTCACGTTCCTCAATTTTTAATTTCAAAAAATTTTTTTTGCCCTCTATATTATATATATTATATATATAATTATATATATTATTACTTAGAGTAGTATTTTCTTTTTTGCTTCTTTTTTCTTTTGTTGATGTGATAAATTCTTCTGTATAATCTTCAGTTAAAACTACATCAACATCCGTAAATAATTGAGGTTGAGATTGTTGAGGCTCTAAAATTTTGGGTTGTTTTTGGGTTGTTTTTGGGTTGTTTTTGGGTTGTTTTTGGGTTGTTTTTGGGTTGTTTTTTTGTGCATTATTATTGCCTTTTGGAGCACCACCTTTACAACCATTTTTATATTGCTTTATATCGAAATCAAGCTGAGATTTTAATGTCATAAAAGCATAATTGCATAAATCATTCAAACCTTTTGGCTCTTTCTCAAATAAACAATACTCAACTATTGCCATTAAAACATTTCCTTTGTCATTGTCGTTTAATAGCTTTATATGCTCATAAAATTGAACATAAAATCTAAAATACTCTCTCTCCATTGTTCCATAATTTAGTAACCACTTTTCGTTAATCTTAAATTTTCTTTCTCAAATGAAATCTGAGTCCTCATGTTATCACCGATGTGAACGAATGACCTATTAAGTCTATCAAGCCAATTTACAAAGTAATTTACATCTGCGGTTGCTGATTGTATCATCACCTTTTGTGTGGTAGCAGGGAAACTTGATAATTTGCCTAAATTAGCCTCTATAAACAACTTTTGTTGCGTATCTTGTATATATTTAATATCCGATAGTAACTTCGTTGAACGAGCTAAATATACGTTAATTTCAGATAGTCTGCCAACTATAGCATCTATATCTCCATTCTCAACTTTGGTTTCCAAGAATGTCTGCATTTCGCAGCATTCTTGGTTGATTGCCAAAAGTTGTTCTTTGTAATCAATTTCCTCCATCATATTCAAATATCTCTAATACTTTTGATAGGGTTATACTTTCAATTTCAATATCCGATGTGCTATCATTGATATACTCTTTACATTTGCCATAAGCTCCATTGAAATCTGGACTTTGTACAAACAAAACTGATGGTGCCAATTTTTCAATACCTCGTTCTTCATCAATCACAATATAGTTTAATTTGCAACGATACCAAAATCCATCTTCATCTCTTATAATGTCAGAGATATTGCAACGATTGACTGATGTAATTTCAAACTCTCCTGTTGCATAAGGTTGTACTTCGTTTACAATTCTTGTTTCTGCCTCTGTGAATGATAACGCATCAACAATATAGTTTTCTGTTACTTTTTTTGACATTCCATTTTCATCCGTCTTGTCAAATGTTACTTTGCAGTTAAAATACTTTTTCATATTAAAATGGGGTTTTATTTATTACTAATTTCAAACCTTTCTTTGCTACTGATACTCTTTTGTGTGTTGCTTTCTCAACCGATTGTTGAAAATAATCACTTTCACTATTTCTACTTGAGAGGTGTAATAAGACAATATTATTTACATTTGATATATTATTTGATTTCAACGTATTGATGCAATTAGAGAGGCTTAAATGGCTATATATGGTCCTTTTTTCAAGTGATGGATGTATTATTCCATTATCAACATTCTCTTTAAGCATTTTATCGCAATAATTACACTCAATCATTATGTTCGTTAAATCTGGGAACTTGTACTTCAAGTAGTAGGTATCAGTAGCAAATAGCAAATTGCCAATTTCTTGATGAGAGATATAGAAACCAAATGGTTCTTCACAGTCATGTTGTGTATCAAATGGGAATATATCAAATCCTCCTAAATTCAAATGCGTTAGTGCTTGTATAACTTTAGGTCTGCGGACTCCTTTGTACTTGATATTGTCGGCAGTTCCTTGCGAGCAATACACTGGAAAATACTCCATATACTTTTCTATATATTTCGAATGATCTCCATGCTCGTGTGTTACCAATACACCTTTTACTTTGGCAGATTTGTATTCTAATGCTTTTAATGCACTATCTATACTACAACCACATTCAATGATTATTGCTTCTGCTTCGTTGTGCAGAATATAGCCATTTGCTTTGCTACTGCTACCTAATACTATCAATTCCATAAATTAGTCAAAGATACCTGGTACTTCTTGTTTCTTTGGTTTAGCAATTTCTTGAATATGCGCTTCTTCTTCAATAGCAATTGGTTCCGGCTCTTTGCGAATAGGAAGTTCTTCTTTGTTTGCTTTTGCATCAATTTCATCTTTTACATCAACATAGGTCGCATCTTCAATGTGTTGTTCTTCTTTCGTATATATCGCACCCAATTGGTTTGGAAATGCTTCACGAAGTGCTTGAACTTTTGCTACTTTTGAAATCATAGTTGATTTCATCGTTTTCCAAGTTGCTTGGCTTTTCTCAAACTCAGCAAGTGAACATCTTGCTACGATTGGGTATTTTCTATCACTACGAAATACTTTTGCCCATCCACCAAGCAATTCTTCGTTTTTATCAACAAAGCAACCTTCTATATCTACAATTTCACCATTTCTACGAACAATTACACCTGCTTGAATACCTTCAAAATTTGGACAAGCATCTGCTCTTTTGAACATAGCTTCTTTTGAAACTACCATTTGTGCGTCATTGCCAAATTTCACCAAATATGCCTCATTCAAAAACGGGTTCAATTGGTTATACTTGCAAATACAAATGAATTGCAAAATCTCTTGGTCTGTTACTTTTGTTTGGTCTCCTTTTACAAGACTTTTTCTTACAATACTCTTAGACAATTTCACTTTTTCGTTACCAGAGGTGTATTCGATAACCTTTTCTTCTTCTTTTACAAAATTTTTAATTTCTTCTGCCATAGCTTTCTTTTTTTTAATGTTAATAAATATATTAGTTAATAGTCAATTTTGCGCCTTTTACTACTGATAGAGCGATTATTTGTGAGTTACTTGATATTTTATTAGTAACACTCTCTTTGTTGTCTATAAACAAAGGTAATTGCATTTGTAAAGCTTTACTTAATCCGTTGATAATATCTACACTTGCATTTACTTTTGTTGCCGTGTTCTGTTCTTCGTATGCTTTACCATTGATGAGTGCTTGACAAATTTCTTTTTCTCCATCATTACTTACGTTTGGCTCATACATTTTCCATTTTACAATTTCAAATAAACCAGATACTTTTTCTTCAACAACTTCAATCCTTGCTTTTTTGAATTTGTCAATTTCAGAGAGAATATATTTGCAATCAACCTTATCTTGTGCTAATTGATAACTTTCTTTTTCAAGAGTATCAATTCGATTTTTAATATTTTCATTTACTGATTTCTGATATAGTTTTTCTTGCAACTCTTTCAGTTCTTTAGAGCTGGTTTCTCTTTTTTCTTGCAACTCTTGAAGCTTTTTCAATGTTTCTTCATTGTCTGAAGACATTTCTAATTTTCTTATTTGAGAAAGCAATTCTTCTTTCACTTCAACAAGTTTGTTATACTCTTTATGTGATGCCAAAGCAAGAGTAGTAGGTGGAATTGATTGCAGTTTAGCATTTAATTCTTTAAGTACAATTTCATTTTCTTCGATTACCTGTTGTTGATTGTTAATTTCATCTTCTAAAGATAACTTATTTGCTACAAGAGTAGATTTTGTTTCTTTTATGTGTTGTGCATCTTGTGTTATCTTTGTTAAGATATTATCCTTTCTCATGTAATATTCATCTTGTAGGACTTGTATTGAACTAATATCAAGACTTTGCTTACAAGTAGGACATACAGAATTGCTTTCTACATCAAACTCTTTTTCGTTTTCTTCAATCCATTCTTCTTTCTTTTTGGCTAACTCGTTTTCTCTTGCAGATATGCTATACTTTACATTTACAAGATTGTCCTCTGCTGTTGATTTTTTCTTTTTTGCTAAATCTATATTTAATGTTACTTTTCTAATCTCTCTATCTATTTCATCTTCTTTTTTGTTTCGCTCTCTTATCAAACTATCAGATATATCATTCAGGTCCTTATCGTAAGATTTTACTTTACCTTTCAATTCTTGTATCATCTCGTGACATCCTTGAGATTGAACCTTTTCAATATCTTTATGAATGTACTTAATAACATCTTCCAACTTAGTTATCTGGTTTGCGATTTCTGCAAAATCATATTCAACGATCTGCTTGCTTAATTCATCAATGCGAGTAGGAATATCTAACAAATCTTTTTCAATCTTAGCATATGCAATTTTCTTTTGTTTTTGCAAATCAGCTATAGATATTTTCAAATTGTGCGTTGCTTCTATAAGGGCAGGATATTTTTGCAATAATTCTTCCTCTTTAATATCTCCAGCAAGTTGAATAAGCATTTTTCGTCTATCATCTTGTTTCATACCCATAAAGGCATAGATGCTTGATAGCATAAACCAATTATCCATTGGGCAGATTTCACTAACCTTTAAGTTATATTCTGATACACTACATGGAATTTCATCAAAATATCTTTCTTGTGTATAGCCATTAAAGATTTCAGCACCTTCTTTGTTTGTGCGCCAATTTTGCTTTTGTTTTCTACAAAGGGTATGTTCTATACCATCTACTTCTAGAGTAAGTTTTACAACACTTTCAACCTTTGGAATAATGCGATTGTTCTCATCTCTTGGGGTTATTGACACTACATTACCAAATGTGTTCTTGCTAAAAATACACCACATGTAGGCTTCGTTGATTGTTGACTTTCCAGTTCCATTATCTCCGATAATTTCGGTATAATCTGTAAAGTCAATTTTTTGAGATTTCACTCCTTTGAAATGCTCAATTTCCATTGTTTTCAAAATTACTTTTTTCATAATAATCATTATTAAAATACACCTTTATTGTATAATTCATCACATTCTTTTTTTCTGAACTTGACACTGCGAACAGTCTTAATTACATTATCTTCACCAAGCACTCCGCTATGTCTAATTTGGTGCGCTTTTTTTTCAGATATATGATACCTGTCTGCAAATGCTTTAATGCCGTGAATAAAAGCATCTTCAATTGCAATTTCTTTCTGTTCTTGTGGTGCCACTTTAATGTTCTCGTTGATATAAGACATCAACTCGCCAATAGTAACATCAATAACTCGTGTTTGTTCGTTAATCATAATTCATCCTCCTTGAATAAGTTATGTTCTCTTGCATATTGCATAAACTCTATTGTACTATGAATACCCAAACGAGAATAAGCATTATTGATATGGTTCTTAATTGTATGCAAAGAGAGATACAATTTTTCAGCTATATTCTCTTTTGTTTCTCCTTTATATAATAGGTGTAAGACTCTCATTTCTGCATCTGTAATCTTACTATTAAACTTTGGTTGACAACAAATATTTTCAAGCCTACATTCACCCCTTAAAGGACAAGTAACTCTTTCAAAATGAATTTTACCATATAAATCAAAATCCATGATATTATCAATCTCGCCAAAGTTACATTTACAAAAACGATAAACAATCCGATAGTTTTTTAATCTCCTATCTGTAATATTTCTATACTCTTTTTCCAATGCTCTATAGGCATCTGGATAAAAATTAGTGAGTATATCTATAACCTTATCAATAACATCTGTGCTATATTCAGTAAGTTTTTCACTTATATTGTCCTTCCTATACCACACTTCGTCATTGAAATTGTAAAATTCAACACCTTTCATTCTTTGAATAACTTTTCTACTGGTATTCCAGTGTAATTTGACAATAATTCCAATTTCTTACAATCATTAGGTATTGACCTAAATTTTTTCCACGACTGAAACGTCGTATAAGAGAGATTTAAGCCGTTTTGACTAAAAATCTTTCGCAATTCTGTAAAGATTTCTCCACAATTTGGACCATTATTTGCGCAAAAATCTTGAAAATTTTGATACTTTTTACTCATTTTTTTAAAATTCTTTGTGATAATTCGTTGATATATAAACTTTTTTACTAACTTTGCAACATGGTTGTTGTTGTTATTATTGATGGTGTAAAATTACGAAAAAGATTTTAATTGACAAAGAATTTTTCTAAATATTTTTCATAAAACTCTAATTTTTTTTAGACTATGCTTGATACTGAGAAAATTGACGCACTAAGAAAGCTTACAGGATACAATATCAGAGAGTTAGCAGATTTCTTGGAAATCCCCAAACAAACTATCTACGACATCTACAATAAAAATTGTTCAATAACTAAGAGATTGGCTAAAATTATTAAAGAAAAACTCCCACAAATTAACCATGCTTGGTTACTCGGTGTGAGCGATGATATGTATGACGAAAATCAAGAAAAATCCGAAAAATTAGAAAAAAATGAACTAACACAACAAGAAACTGCAACAATGTTATCGTTAATTGAGAAACTTGTTGACAGCCTACAAAAAAATGCCGATGCAAATCTTATCAATGCAAAGGCAAACGAAGAAAACAGCAAATCTATGGCTAAACTTGTAGAGATGATATCTAAACAAAACAACAATTAGTATATACACATTATTTATATATAAAACTAATACTAACTTTTAATTAAAAAACTATGAAAAAAATTCTATTACTTGCTATCTCTGTGTTTCTATTAGTTTCATGTGGAGATAAAGATATGTTTAAAATGAACACAAAACTATCTGGGAAAACTTTCGAATACAGATTGGACTCTAACCATATGTATCGTTGTGATTTCTCTGAAGAATACAATATGTGCGATTTTTATGTTAAATTACGTTCATTATCTGAGAATTACTATTGCTATTATACTTTTGAAAATAACATAGTAAAACTATATCTTGATATGAATGATGAACCTTATGAGGTATTCTTTTTCAATGGAGATGATACTCTTATTATGGAGGGCACAGGTTATGAACTTAAACTAATAGATTACTACAATGAATATTGAACAATATAAAATCTTACTTTCTTTATACAAAAAGAAAGTACAAAACATAAATATTAAAGCCGAGGTAGCTGACCTACACAAAGTAGCTTTATTTGAACTTGACAAATTGTGCGTAAATAAACAATCTACTGTTGAGCAAGAACAATATATCAACGAACTAAACACTTTGCTATATGAATATTTCTAACGAAGGTATAGCTATAACAAAAAGGTTTTTTATCGCTATAGAGGCACTAAAACAATACAAAATGATGAAAAGTGTTCGTGCCTTTACTTTAGCTCATAATATCAACTATTGGAACTTTAATACAGTCAAAAAAAATCCAGATAAAAGTGTTCTAAAACCAGAATGGATTGCATATCTATGCGAAGACTATGGAGTGTCTGCTGACTACATTATATTAGGTAAAGGGTTTATCTATCAAGACGGAACTTTTAACATCAGCGAAAATAGATGATAGAGCGAAAATATAACTGGCTACTCGAAAGAGAAAACGAGAACGGAGAATGTACACTAAGATTTCGTGTAAAATGGGACAAGAATAGAGAAATTGCCAATTTTACATTAGGCAATCGTGTGGAAAAATCTAAATGGAGCAAAGAAACTCAAAGATGTAAAAACAACACAACGCACACAAAGGAACGTGTATCTGCATACGAAATAAACAAAAAACTTGCAGAATTTGAACAAATAGCAGATGATATTTTCCTTGACTTCGATATGAGGAAACAGATCCCAACGGCATTTGATTTCAAACAAAAATTCAATATCGCATTGGGCAGAGAAATCCCTGAACAAAAACTTCTTGTCAATTATATTGACCAATTTGTTTCTGCGATGGGCGCACAAAATTCTTGGGGCAAAAGAACGTACCAAGTATTTAGAGCATTACAATTGCAGTTATCAGATTTTAAGCCTAACTTTAGTATTGAGGACCTAAATACTGATACAATGCAAAAATTCTTGCAATTCCTTATAAGGCAAGAATACAAAAACACTTACACTGAAAAAATACTAAAAAACTTCAATTGGTTTATTAGATGGCTTGTTGCTAACGGACTATACAATGGGAATGTACACAATACATTCAAACCAAGATTGAAAGGGACTGGACAAGAAACACACACTGTGATATATCTTTCTTGGGATGAACTGCAACACTTGTATAATTTAGAGGTTAACAATATAGCATTAAGACAAGTTAGAGATGTATTTTGTTTTTGCTGCTTTACATCATTAAGATACTCTGATGTCAAAAAATTAAAACGAATAGATATAAAGAGTAACCACATCGAAGTAGTTACCCAAAAAACATCAGAATGCCTCAAAATTGACTTAAACGATTATAGTAGAGAAATCCTTAATAGATATAAGGACTACCCTACTACAAATAATTCTGCCCTACCTGTTATTAGTGGACAGAAAATGAACGAACATCTAAAGGACTTATGCCGATTAGCTGGATTTACAGAAAAAATACGTATAGTCTATTTTAAAGGAAGTGAACGCATAGAAGAAATACACGAGAAATGGGAACTTATAACAACACACTGCGGTCGCAGAACTTTTGTTGTGAATGCTCTTTATCTTGGAATACCAGCAGAAGTCGTTATGAAGTGGACTGGTCATAGCGATTACAAAGCAATGAAGCCATACATTGCAATCGTTGATGACTTGAAAAGTAAGGAAATGAACAAATTTAACAGAGATTTCAAAAGTGCGGACTAAAAAAGCATCCATTTAATACTTTTCAATGCTTTTTACTACATTTCGACATAAGGAAAAACTCGCTCAATCACCTAAAATAGAACACAATAGCTCTCTATTACAGAATATGTTCTACATCCGCCGGGATCACCAACCACAATGAAAATCAATTCATTGCAAACAATGTGGACTAAAATGCGGACTATTGTCCACGTTTTGGTCCTTTTTTCATTTTATCAATTATCGAAAATTTATCACTATGGACTTTAAAGACAAACTAAAACAACTTGCTGAACGCATTGAAAATTTCAAAGAAAAGATTTTAACTGAAGAAGCAACAAAAAATGCTTTTATTATGCCTTTCATTCAGTTGTTAGGTTATGATGTCTTTAATCCATGCGAAGTCGTACCAGAATGGAATTGCGACATAGTTAAGGACAAAGGCGAAAAAATTGACTATGCTATTATGCAAAATGATAAACCTATTATGGTTATCGAATGCAAGCATTGGAAACAAAATCTTGACAATCATAGTAACCAATTGCAACGTTACTTTGTTTCTGCTATAGATGCTAAATTTGGTATTCTTACTAATGGCATAGTATATCGTATATATACAGATTTAGAAAACACCAACATAATGGACTCAACTCCATTCTTCGAACTTGATTTATTAAATCTCAAAGATGATGCGATAGAGGACCTAAAAAAATTCTCAAAAGAGCAATTTAATGTTGAAAATATTAAAGCAACTGCAAGTGAAACTAAATATTTATCTTTATTTAAAGAACGATTAAAACAACAACTAACCGAACCTTCTTGGGATTTTGTCCGTTTCCTTTCTAAAAATTTCTATGAAAAGAAAATGACAACACCTGTTTACGAAAAATTCAAAGAATATACAAAAAAATCTTTCAATAGTTATCTCAATGACATTATAACAGATGCTGTTAATAATAGAGATGCAAAGCCAGAAGAACAAATAACAGAAAACAAAGAAGATGTTCAGCAAAACAAAGTCGTTACTACAATAGAGGAACTTGAAGCTTTTTATCTTGTTAAATCTATTATAAGAGAACAAGTGCCATTTGAACTTATTAAATATCGTGATTATCAAAATTACTTTACAATATATATAGATAAAGGTTACAGAGTTGTAACAAGACTTTATTTCTATAGTAATAGTAAAACAATCGAAATAGTCAACAAAGATAAATCAAGTGTCAAACATAAGATAGAATGTATAGAGGATATCTATAAATTCAAAGAAGAACTCTTAAATGCATCAAAAATCTAACAAATGCTACACATTATATAATATAGGGCTATATAGGGAAACCATATAGCCTTTTTTATATCATACTTTATAGCAAATATCTCAATATAATAGAATAGAGATTTTGGTCAATCTGTGTCATATTATCGAATTCTTCTATAATACGACTGATAAATATTTCTTTATTCATTGCGACAACAATTACATGAAAACTTACAAACTATATCTGCTATTTCATTGATTATATCTCCAGTTAGATACGCAACCCCTTCTCCGCATATCGGCATGCCATCTGCTTTAGCAATATCATCAACCAAGTGCCGTATCTCGTGGGTACAACTATTCAAGAACTCCCCCCCATCACTAGAACGACCTACAACGACAATACTTTCTCTCTTTGCCGGTTTACTATAAGTAAATCCAGTATTCATTGCGTTTCTGCGCATATTCTTCTCAACTTGCGCCACAATGCTATCGCTCGCTCCTAACTTGCGTAGTTGACCTATTATCTCCTTCCCCCAATAACTATCAATC